>Ga0325402_1002158_pt1 | contig 17041 bp, 10 predicted proteins | sample PopdelMetagenome_22_FD_207212 | JGI IMG/M metagenome (GOLD analysis project Ga0325402, IMG submission 207212) | Populus deltoides microbial communities from Bellville, Georgia, United States - Xylem-PdKOR-R3 | ecosystem: Host-associated > Plants > Phyllosphere > Stem > Wood/Secondary xylem... | reverse complement strand
GTTTTTCAACTTCCCTTGATGCAAAAGCTCCCCAATTCTATCCACAGCATGCTTCGCTGTTGAACCAGTACCAAGACCGACAACCATGCCTGATTCCACCATCTCCACAGCTTTGTAAGCTGCTATTTTTTTAAGCTCATCTTGGGTCAACACCACAGGAGATGGAAAAAGCATCTCCATGTCTGGTTTCTCATAAGTAACAAGATTGAAATGATGATAAGGAATGGCCATGTTTCTTGGTTTCTTTCCTTCTCTTAAAAAAAAAGGGACTAGTTTTGCATTGATGAAGAAAGCCCAGATGATAAAAATGTGAACTTTATTGGACCCAGAAAAGGAAATGTAGATGAGAATCTTGTGTTGGGTGGTGGAGGAGGGGTAGGGTTTGAATGTTAGCAGCTGGGGGCTGAGGAAAGGATGGAGAGGGTTCGGTTTCGGAAAGAAGAATTTATAGAGAGGAAGGAAAGTGACACTTTTTAGTTTAACACAAGCTGTCGATGATGATGACGAAAGAGAAAGAAAGAGGCATGTTCAGTGCGGCAGAGGAAAGAAGAACAGGAAAACAAGCATGGTTTGAGTGAAATTGTGTTTTTGGGGTTTTTTTTTTTTTTTTACGTTAATCTTAAAAATAAATTTTAAAAAATAAAAAATATTATTTTAATATATTTTAAAAAAAATATTTAAAAAATAATTATTACTGCAATACCATCTATTACTTTACAAAACTTAAATAACAGGATTATAAGGTATCGTTTGAGAACAAGGTGTAAACTGTGTTCCATAAAAATTCAATTTTTTTTATTAAAAATTAATTTTTTAAATATTTTTTGGATCATTTTAATGCGTTGATTTTAAAAATAATTTTTAAAAAATAAAAAATATATATTATTTTAATACATTTTGATATAAAAAGTACTTTGAAAAGCAACTGCAACTATAACCACACTCCCAAAAAACAATTAAAAAACTCTAACCACTAGAAATATAAATCACTTAGGATTGAAAAATAAATCATGACTAATTTGTTTAAAAACCTGAGTTATAATGCAATTTGATTTATCTAAATTTAATTTGATTAAAATTAGTTGATTTTTATTTTGAATTTTTAAAAAATATATATTTTTAATTCTTTTTAGTTAACCTTTCTAATTTATAAAAGTAATCTCATTATGATCTAAGGCCCTATTTGTTTAGGAATTTTAAAAGTATTTAAAAAAAATTGAAATTTTTTTATTTTTTTATTTGATTCAAATTAATATTTTTTTAGTATTTTTATATTTTTTTGATACGCTGATATCAAAATAATTTTAAAAAATAATAAAATATTATTTTAATGTATTTCTAAGTAAAAAATATTTTAAAAAATAATTATATTTATTATCTCAAGCTTACTTTGTTTCTAAGTGTGTGTTTGGTATTATAATAGTTGTTGTGGTTGTGGTTTTAAAAAAATTATTTTATAAAAAATACTTTTAGTTGAGGTTGGTTTGAAAAAATATACGTTTGATTAAAACTGTGGTTGAAATTGAGGTTGAATAAAAAGTAGTTTAATGTATTTGGTTAAAAGAATCATTTTCAAATTGAGGTTATATATATATATATATATATTGATGGTTTTAAATTTAAATATTGTAGAGTTAATTATTGTTATTACATCATGAAATAAATAATATTGATATCAAATATTTTTTATTATTCCATTAAACTATGTGCAATTTCATCACGTATGAAATCTATCCAACAAGGACTATATTTTCCATGGTTTCTTAAGCGCGCAATAACAAAAATTGAATTTTTTGTTACGTCAACAAAACGATCTCCTTCTAATTTTTTGAATAAAATAAAATTACAGATAAAAATAAAAACTCAATTTTTTTTAACTGGGTCAGACCCGGCAAGAACATAATTGGGCTTGTGATCAAATTCTGTAAATGTTACGTCATTAAACGATCTCCTTCTAATTTATATAGTGTTATTAAATAATATTAAACACTAGTTTTTCGAGTAAAATATAATTTAAAAAAATAATTTTTTTTAATATAAGTAGGTATTCACCTGGGCACTGTTCACGTGAATAATGCCCAAATGAATCATCTGGGCACAGTTTACTTTGAGTGAACAGTGTCCAGGTGAATTATCACCTGATTACAAATGTGAGAAGCAGCTCTCTTATCACGAAATAGTGTTTCATTGAAAATATATACGGTCCATTATGAAAAGCAATTGAATTTTTATATTATCAAACTTGTTGTTTACACGGTGAGCTTTAAAAGTAGAAGCTACTGCGTAAACAAACACTCTTTAATAGTTCGAGTTCGAGTTCGAGTGTGTTTTTAAATGTGATAATGAATGTTTTTTAAAATATTTTTTATTTTAAAATATATTAAAATAATATTTTTTAAAATTAATTTTGATATCAGCACATAAAAATAATATAAAAATATAAAAAAATATTAATTTAAAATAAAAAAATAAAATGTTTTTAATTTTTTTCAAAAAGGCTTTTGAAACGAAATGTCAACCACACCTGTTTGGCTGTGTTTTTACCTGAATTTATTTTTTTTTAATTTGTTTATGTTAAAAATAAATTAAATAAATATTATTTTAATATATTTATAAAAAATACTAAGAAAATAACCGGAAACAAAATATTGATATTTAAAAAAAATTAGCAAAAAAACAAAACACAAAAAGGCACGGGTGTTGCTTGCACTCACCATTCTCCGCGTCTGCTGTGCCTACATATCCAGCCAACCATCCTCTGTCCCTTCATCGTCAGTGTGACTGTGTATGATATATATATATATATATATATATATATAGAGAGAGAGATGATGCCTTGGCCATTAGGTTACAGATAATCCAGTAGCTGTCTTCTCGGGGAATTCAATTCTTAGCTCAAAACTGTATAATTATCCGGGCGCTGTCACCGATAACTTTAAAAAATCTATTTGATATTTTAATTGATTTTAAAAATTTAGTAGAACAAAATATATCGATTTTATTCTTTTATAGTATTTAATATTATGTGTTTTTTATTTTATTTTTGAATTTAAATAACTTTATGAGTATTTCTGATCTTAATAAATAAAAAAAATGTAATTAATAAACAATTTATATTGTTAATGCAAAGGTGTGAATGTGTCTAAATAACAAATCCTATTGTTTGGAAAACAATAATAATATATTTAGAGTTAAGTCATGTATTGAATTTAATTCAAAAGCAAAAATAAATTCAATTAATAACTATTTTTATATTTAAAATAAAATATTGAACCACAAAATAAAATAAAATTATACAATTTGTAATAAATATTAAAATGAATTGAATTAACAACTTAACTATTTTACCTTTAATCCATAGAAAGAATAATCTCGACTGTTTTTAATATAAATTCTTTGCAATGTTCTTATGAAAAACATTAATATTCTTTATAAAAGAGTGTTGTTTAATTTATATGGACAGTCAAACATGAGACTCAATTGAATATTTTCAGATTTTTTAAGGATTGAATAGAGGAGAAAATATGTTTAAGGACTCAGCCAAAAATACTTGTCTAGTTGGGATGGCTTTTTAAAGATTTACCCTAAAATATTTTTATGAAGATATTTTTTATGTATGAAAAGTGAAAAATTAAATGCATTTAAATATATTTTTTTTATTTATCCCAAAATCATATACTTTGAGTGGATTTAGATAATTATGTACCTAATATTTCAAGCTATTAGGCTTATAAATTTATTGTGTTTGTTTACTTGTAGCTTTTGCATCTGCGGTACAAAAAGCACAGTAAAATATTTAGTAACACACTAAATTATGTTTTTTTTTATTGTGGAGCCCACTAAAAAATTGAGTTTGAAATGCAATTTTTGAGAAGTTTTGGGTTTCAAAAGCGCTTTTGAAAAATTTTAATTTTTTTACTTCAAATTAATTTTTTTTCGTGTTTTCAGATCATTTTGATGCGCTGATATCAAAAATAATTTTTAAAAAATAAAAAAATTATTTTGATTCATTTCCAAGTAAAAAGCACTTTGAAAAGCAACCGCAACCACACAAATACCAAACATTTTATACATGTTTTTTGCTGCACATAAACCTCAACCATAATTTTAACCAAACACGTATCTAAATCCAACTAACTACACTTTTTTAAAACTTATTTTTTTCAAATTACAACCACAAAAGCTACTTCAAAAACAAACACAATCAAATTCAAGTTACCATGCACTCGCAGTAACCAAACCTATAAAGCTTGGCTTCTTTTTGTCAAACAAACTGAGTTTAGTGTCTGTTTGTTTATGCGGCTGCGACAACTTTTAAAGCAAACCGCATCATTTGTGTGTTTGGTAATAACAAAAGTTACTTTACTGTTGATGTGGGACCCATATAAATTGTGTTTCAACCTCAGGTTTAAAGAAAGCAGCTCTCTTTCCCCGCATCAACATCCTATGAATGGAGAGTTTAACTCTCTATTGTTCACGTAAACAGTGAGACACTCTCCACTGTTCCGGCCAGACATGGTCCGGTCTAAAGCTAAATGCATTGAATCGGGTCTGACTCAGTTAAAAAAATCAATTTTTATTTTTATTTTTAATTGTGTTTTATTCAAAAAATTAGAAGGAGATCGCTTGATGACATAATATTTGTAGAATTTGATCACAATCTCAATTTTGTTCCTGATGATATTTTACCTGATATTGTTGCGCGCTTAAAGAAACCAAGGAAACTGTAGTCCTTGTCGGATGGATTTCGTACGTGAAGGAATTGTAGATAGTTTAATGGAACAATAAAAAAATATTTTATATAAGTATTATTTATTTCATGATGAGCCTAGGAAAGCCGTGGTTTTACTCCCTCACCTGGGCCCACAAAGTGTGCTTTCCTGGGGGGTGAGGTTTCCTCGAATTCAAAAAAAAAAAATCATAGAAAATTATTTAAGAAATGTGATATTTTTACTCAATCACCAAGAAAATTGTGGTTTTATTGATAAATTGCTAATAAAAATAATAGTTGTTTTAAACAACTGATATTATCACTTGGATAATCACTAATCACTTGTGTACGTATTAAATCACCACTAATAATAATAACGTGTTATCAAAACATAATTTTAGCCTAAACTCAACTTTAAATCTTGTATAAAACAAAGTTTAAACAACCATAATCAAGACCAAAATCATAAACTACTAAACTTCAAACCTATAATTGAGGGTGCAATATTTTAATATCATTTTTATTTGTTAATTATAATCCTAAATTAATACATGTTATTTTTAAATATTATTTTTATTTATTAATTATAAATATAATTGATAATTACAATAACAAAACATAATAATGTATATTTTTTTAACTTGTAAATGAATGATTTAAAATTTTAAATAATCTGTTCACGATGTTTGTATGTTCACTTGTTAATTAACGATGTTAAATCATGTTTAGCTAAAATAAATATAAAAATACATAACATGTAAGTCAATATTAAAACCAATATTATAATTAACTACAACAACATTACAGAAGTAATAATAATAAAAATAACTCATAGCTAAAAAAATAACATAATATAATTACACACAACATAATGATATGTACTCTACAACGACAAGTGGAAGAGTCGGCTTTATCAATAGCATTGTCCCCACCTTTCTTTATGGTCACATTATCTAGACTCAATGTCTCTCCTAACAAGTCAAATATAATACAACATGTATTAAATTAAAAAAAATACATAATAATAAGTAAATTTATCATCATCATCATTAAAATTATAAAAATCAATCTCAACATGTGGATCATTATATAACAAATTCTCAAATAGTATCATTCCCTGAAACTTTATTCTAATCATGTCATTTTTAAAAAAAAAATTCTTTTTTACTCCTCTGACTTCTACTTATTGTTTTGCCAAGAACTAGAGAATCACATGACTTGGTTTGTTAAAGAAAGGAGTGGAGTTAAAGACGGTGGAGTTAGAAGAAAAGACATGAAAGAGAAGGTGGGATAAAATTATTGATGAGATAGAATTACTATGTATAAAAAAAATTGAAAAATAATGAAATCAGAAAAAAAAATTTAATTTTTTAAATTATCTTAAATATAAAAAATAATAATTAAAAAAACATAAATCAAATTTTAAAAAAATAAAATTAAAAGGGACTGTTTGGCGCAAGAATTAAGGAGAAAGAAGAAAATAAAAAAAATAAAAAAAAATATTATCAGCGCTAAACGGGAGGTTCATTCCCCAACATACATTGCTAAGTTATGGAGGGGCCTCCGAGGGGATTTCAACACCACCCTGGAAGCCATCATTTGTCCATCGGGCAATGCTACCTGCACATTAATGCATGCAATACAGGCGTTAATTATTCTTTTTAATAATATTTATATTTATAAAAATACCAAATTATCTTTTAATGCACTCGATTATAAAAAACAATCAAGATAAAAAGATGAAAAAACCCCTCAAAGCCAATTTAGTAAGATTTGTTTTTAGAAATACTTTGGTCATTTTATTGTTTTTTAAAAAATAAAAAGATTAAAAAGCTTTCATACACCAATTTATTTTTCTTTTTTTTTCCAAAAATAAATAAGTTATTTTATTATGCTAAAAAAATTACAAGACCAGTTTACATCATTCAATTTAATAATACGAATTGAACCACATGAAGAGATCATTTTGTTCACAATCTTTACTTCATTGGCTGTTACTATGAAGGGAAAAAGTGTCATTACACTGTAATTATATGGTGCTATCCACAATAAAACAATGACCTCTTTAATTTTTTTCTTTAATTTTATTAGATTATTGGCTGGGTATGAAGTAATGTCTATGTGCCAAGATTGACTAAATGTTCAAAAGTAGAGAGTGATTTTGCTAAAATGCTTAATTTACAATTAAAAATGTATTAATATGATATTTTTTTTAATTTTATTTTTAATATTAATATATCAAAACCATAAAAAAAATCAATTTATATATATTTAGATGAAAAATAATTTGGAAAGTATTTTAAAAAGTGGATTCATCCACATTATCAAATTATCATAAAATATATAAGGTGTGAGTTTTTCATTGTATAATTAGACATAATTTGTTATGGATTGCTATAGTAAAATTATTATTTTATCATTTGATGAAAAAAATAGAAGCCTTAATGACAGAGGTAATTTGATCTTTTCTAGTGATTTATTGGTCATTAAAAGATTATTCGATACATGTTAATCTTTTAAAAATTTATTGCATTGTATAATGATGTGTTTCCCTAGGGTTAACAAAACCTAGAATAATTGACCAATAGTTATTTTATCTTTTTAAAAACTTTAAAACATTAAAATTATTTATTTATCCTAGTGTTAAAAAATTTAAATTTGTTGACTAAGGGTTTTTTTTTTGGTTTTTCACTTCTTAGAATACAACAAAAATATATTTATACCCTTAAAAAGATTAAAAAAAAACAAGGCATAAGTCTAGAGGTATTTTATCTTTCACACAATTGTTTAATAATTTTCAGGATCATTAAGGGTATTCTAGTATTTTTAAGATGAAAAATAATTTTTTTTATTCAAAAAAGCTATTGTAGCATGCTCATTACGCACCTATACATGAGTGGCATTTGTGCCCTTCAATGAAAGTTTATGTTGTTTTATTTTTTCTAACTTAGCCCTTATTCTTTTAATTTTTTTTGTTAAAGCCTTTTCATTTTCAATTTAACCCTCCAATTTAAAATTTTTTGACGCCCTCTAATTTATTTTTTATTTCAATTTTCACCCTCATTCTTTTAATTACAATTTTTTATGTGATTGATTTTTTTTCCGGTTTCATCATTCAATATTTGATTTGTTGGAGATTGTGCTTCGTGTTTTTTTTTATGCTTCTGATCTAATGACACAGGTCACGAGCTTGAAAAGTTAATGCGGTGCAACAACTTTTTTTTTTCTCATTTACTTTTATGATTTTATCATTCTACATTATTTTTTTTTAAATATTAGTTTTATGGTTATCTTTATTTTTATCTATAACAGTTTATCCCAGTCTCATGACGTAGGCCACGTGTTTTGCATGCCATTTCTGAATAGAGGTTTTTTTTTTTTAAATGTTTTGTTTGTATTTGATTTTTTAAGAAGTTTTTTATATTTTATGTAGATGAGATGTATTTTTTTTTAAATTATTTATTTTGAAATAATATTTATAATATGTCTGGCCTTGCATTTTTTTTTCCTTTTGTCATATTCAATCAATTATTTCATATGTTTTCTTTTGTTATCTTTTATTGATTGTTATAAAAAAATTCAGTAGACACAAACAAGTAAATATCTCATTTTGTGAGATCAAATATCTTGATCTACATCCATCTCTTAATTTTTTCAATTTCTCTTTTAGTTATAGTTAATGATTTTATTTATTTATTTACATAGATGATTATTGATTTATTTAATTAAATACTTGTATAAACATTTTGATTTATACTTTAAATTATTTTATATAAAAAAATCAAAATAACTTGTATATCCAGGATTTTTTCTTGAAAAAAACTTATGACTATGGTGGAGCACAAGTAAAATAGCTAGGGGAAACTGAAACATGAACATTAATGAATAAAGTCCGACAAGATAACAATTTTTAATCTAAAAAATATTTAAATTAATTTATAGCCCTCCACTCCCCTCCACTCCACTCTTGTAAATTCCAAAAATATTTAAATCAAGGAACATAGATCTGGTTTTTTGGAGTTAGAACATGTTGGGGATGAGTTTTTGGTTGGGAAATAAGTGGAAGATTCAAAATGTAATACAACCTCGGACAAAATTTTAGACTCAATTAAAAGAGAATAAAAGAAAGAAAGAAACTACAAAGAGGAGAGCACTCCTCAGAAGAGTTCCATTCTCTCCCCTTTTGTACCTAACTTCAAACCCCATGGACGTTAGGCTACACGACGAAGGAAATCTTCCTGGTTTCCAAGTCTTATCACATTCTTTCTGAAGTTTGAAGAGTAGAAATGTTAAATATTAAGTGCAGAGGAGGCAAATTACCAAGTGTATGCTGCATGTTGATAACGACTGAACCAACCCAAGGTGGAGATGGGCATTATGTGTTGTAGTAAACTCAATCTAGAATGTTAAGGATGATAACCACTAACCGCAACCACCATCTACAGCAGTCAACTACCTTCACACAACCACCAACCATTTGTGTTCACACTTGAAATTTGATTTTTCATACTTTTAATTTTATATAAATAATCAGTTAAGTTTAAGTTATTATGTGTGAGAAATATAAGATAGAATCACAAGAGAGAAAATGAGGGTGTGTTTCAAAGTTTAACAATATATGTAAGCTTCTTGTTTATGAAAAAAAAACAATATGTTTTATCCTCCCTAAGTGTTTCAAAGGCATCACCAGTGGTCTCTCCCACCAACAATTAGTATTAGAGCCTTGTTCATAAAAAACATAGGAGTTTTTTTAGATACATTCGAATTTTCAAAATTGTCAAAAATATATTTTGATAATTCCAAAGTGTAGGGTTCTTTAATATGAACTCAACGGTGCAAAAATAAGCCTGATTGGAGTTTATAGTGGCCTACACGCATCGCTTGAATATCTGCCACTATCAACCACGCGCAACCCATGCGCTTAAAGAAAGAAGACGACTGAGCTACACGCGCGCTATATTTGAGCCGTGTTTAGCCGAGCCATGATCTGTGCTGAGCTGAGCCATCAAAGCTGCGCTGAAGAATATTCTTGGAATATTCTCGGTTCAACCCCAGCTAACCAACCAACATCCAGAATCAGTTTTTTGACCGGTTCAACCCATTTCTGACCCATTGTCAACCAAGTCATATCACTTTCCTACTATTTGGATCATTTTGGATTCATTTGTGGTGTCTGTTTTTTTAAAATTCAACTTTTAAAAGGTGATATAGTCATTCAAAGAATAAAATGACTAGAAAATACACAAATACTCATCCCAAAGAAGACCAAAGATAATTATGATAATTGATGTATCAGATTGAAGGAATTTCTTGGCTGACAATAGTGTATAGAGACTGTGGAATATGGTTATAATGAACCAGATTCTAAAGAAGCAGAAGATTCTCTACAAAAAATGCAGAAGCAAGTCCTCAAAGTCAATAGAAAGAAAGATAACAAAGCCAAGACCATTATTTATCAAGGTCTCAATGAAGCCACATTTGAGATTATAGCTTCCACAGAAACATTGAAAGAAATATGAGAGGTTCTCCAACAAAAATACAAAGGTGCTGATTGATTAGTACTTAGAAGTGCATTTTTATCAAGGTTATATATCATCATATTACACTTAGGCTCCGTTTGTTTGCTGGAAAGTAGTTTCTTTTTGGAAAGTGAAATCCGAGAAAGTGAATTATTTTCTGATGTTTGGTAATGTAATGGAAAATAAGTTGGAAAACACTTTCCAGTGTTTGGTTATGTCATGGAAAATGAGCTGGAAAATAGCTTATTAATGTTTTATTTTTCTCAAGTTTATTAAAATAATGAGGAACAAATCTTATAAATTAAAAAGTTGAATGAGAATGAAATTGAAAAAAAAATATGATTTCATAAATTATCTCAAATAAAATAAATAATAATCAAAATAATAGAGATCAAATCTAAAAAGTAAAAAAAAAATGAAAGATGAAGAAATTAAAATAATAATAATTAACATTTTATATCAAAAAAATGAGGATCAAATTTGATAGATAAAAAATTTCAATAAAAAAATGATAAGGGAAAAACAAATAACAATTATAAAAATAAGGATCAAAGTTAATATAAAAATTAAAATTTAAGAGATGAAATTGAAAAATAAACATTCAAAACAAAATATATATAGCAATCAAAAGTTTGAGGACCAAATTTGATATAATTAGCAAATAATATGACATTTCTAAATTTTTCACAACTTCCGGAAAGTGTTTTCCGTCCAAATTTTCCAGGAAAACACTTTCCTGAAAACCAAGTCAAATTTTTCTTTGACTGAAAAGTGATTTCTGTTGACCAATTTTTCTAATGGCAAACAAACACAGGAAAGTTTAGAAAGTGGTTTCCGGGAAACCACTTTCCGGGAAACAAACATAGCATTAAAGTATCATTAAATTCCCTAACTTAAGTATGTTTTATAATACCAAGTCTGATAACATAAGATATTTTTAATTTATGGTAAATGCTCATTTTAAATGCAGATATATCTCACAATTCAAAGGACTGATTGATTTGTTTAACTATTGAAAGTGAAAAGACAAAAAGAGGGTTAAGCTTAAAGAAAAGATGCTGATTCAATTCAAAATGGAACATCATTCGGTTATTGGATCATAACTGGAGTTGTAGAACATGGATTTAGGTCTGGTTTATATGAATGGAAAGTTAAGATATAGGCCTAAAACTTTCATGAGAGTCCAAGATTCAAAATGATCGTTTTCAAGTTCAAATTGTAGCAACAAAAAAGAAGTCGGAATCTGTCTTGCAGCTCAGACACTGTTTAGTGTTTAGCCCATATCTCGAGTTCTAGAAGTCCAAATGAGCTTATTCTTATTTTGTTGGAAAGCCGAGACAAATTCCCTGAACTTTCATGAAGACTATCTGTTCAAATTCTGATGTTAGCAATGACATTTTGTTCAGACAAGAAGATAATGGTTGTCACCAAGTCAAGAGGTGGCCACCCACTCAATAATTAGTCATCAAATCAATAGTTTTGAATTTTAGCCTATAAAAGGAGGCATTTACCATACATTTATACATCTTGATTTTCAAATCAAGATCATATTCTTGCTTTCTTTTTTTGTATTTTTGTAATGTTTAAGTTTTTCTTTCATTAATCTCTTGTTTATGCTTTTCATCATAACTATGTTCTTATATAGTTTATTTATGTTTCTGTTCTTCACAATGTTTAACTAAATTTATTATGTCAAGGTGAAAAGGTTTCACTAACGGTGTTAGAATAGATATAATATAAACTCAATATGGACTTCAATGTTTATATCTAAGAAAATTTGTTATTAACATGTCTTATCTTTTTATCTTACTAATTCTTAATACCTTGCTTATTAAATGATTAATCTAGATTTGTGTTGTACAACCTTTGGTACAACAAATACTTGACATTTTCATAGCCTACTGTATGGTATAACTGACACTTGTGCTATGAAAGGAACTTGATTTGTTGTTAACATAAGTTAACATCATGTTAAAAATTTATAATGAACTATTAAGGATAAATCATCTGATTGGAACCTTCTTTGTGTATGGTTTCCAGTTGATTAATAAAAAGAGTTTATACTATACTTATTTCTAATACTATTAATGGATCTTCTAACCTTGACAATTGCTTTTATTTTTGATTAATAATCACATCAATATCCCATCTCAAAAGTTCTCTTCAACTCCTTTTCATTTGTTGTTTATAATTTTATATAGTTTACCTCCCTGTGGTTCAACCCCGGTCTTGCTGGGTTATTTATTACTTCGATACTCCCGCACTTAGGATAAGACATCAATCTTTTGATTGTGTCACTAACAGAATAAAGAAGATTCATCTTTAATCTTTACGAGGTGAATTTGAATCATTGCAAATGAGGTCCTTAAAAACTATTTCTATTTATCACACAAGAATTATGGTGATAGTCAATCAGATGGGAAGAAATGGAGAACTCCTTACAAATGCTCGGGCTATTAAGAAAATTTTGAGATCTTTAGATCCAAGATTTGATTATGTTGTTGTCGCTATTGAAGAGTTTAAAGAAATGGAAAAATTGATTGTGGATAAGCTTATAGGTTCTTTACAAGCTAGTGAACATAAAATTATGAAAAGAAATGGAGATAAAGCAAAAGAGCATGTATTTCAATCAAAATTATCTCTCAAAGAAGACAAATATGAGTAAGGAGGACTTTAACAAGTGGATATACCACTCAAAGAAGAGGTCAACATAGACAAGAAGGATTCCATCGAAGAGGATCTTGGAATATGGGTTTCAAAGGAAGAGGTGGTAGAAACACCGCTAGAGGAGGTCGAGGATAATAAGCATTTACTCCTAAAAGAAGAAGAGACAGTTATAATAACCATGACAAGAGAAATATCCAATGTTATAGCTGTAATCAATTTGGAAACTATAACACTAAACATTGAAGAAAAGCTCTATTAGAGGTACATGAATGAACCAACTATGCAGCGGAAGATACCATCATTAAAAGATCAACATCATTATTTTTCCAACAAGAAATAAGTGAGAATCAAGAGAATGTTTGGTATCTATATTCTAGAGTCAGCAATTACATATATGGATAACGAGATCTATTTGGTGATCTATATGAGATCATATAAGGATAAGTCACCTTTAGAGATACCTTAAAAGTTCCAGTAAAAGGTAAAGGTAACATTCCAATTAGGTTGAAGAATGGTGATCATAGTTACATCGTAGATGTTTACTATATTCCAACTATAAACACAACATGCTGAGTGTAAGTCAACTTTTGGAGAAAAGTTTACTTTCTACATGAAAAATTATCATCTAACAATCAAGCACTACAATGAGAGATTAATTACTTTTGTGAAGATGTCTAAGAATAAGATGTTTTCTCTAAACATCCAATATGATGCAACAAAGTGTTTGAGTGCCATCACCAACAATAAAAAGTGACTCTGGCACTTAAGGCCTGGACATCTAAATTTTACAAGTCTGAAAATGCTAACAAGTAAAAAGATGGTCAAATGTATGCCCCCATATTGATCATCCAAATGAAGTTTGTGAGAGTTGTGTCCTCAGCAAGCATCATAGAGCTAGTTTTGCCAAAGAGGTCATCTGGAAAGCAAAGAAGCCACTGGAGTTAAGGCACACCGACATGTGTGATACCATAAAACCAATGTCAACTAGACATAATAAGTACTTCCTTACTTTCATTGATGATTATAATAACAAGACATGAGTATACTTTCTAAAGAGGAAGTTAGAAATGTTAAATTGTTTTAAAGATTTTAAAGCAATTATTGAGAAGCAAAGTGGCTATAACATTAGAACCTTAAGATCTGGTCATGATGGAAAATATACATTAAATAACTTATATCAGACAATGCCAGCTTATACACCATAACTAAATGGTGTAACTGAGAGAAAGAATCGAACTATTCTTGATATGACAAGAAGTCAACTCAAAGCAAAGAAGTTACCCAAACAATACTAGGCCGAAGCTATATCATGTGCAATGTATCTATTGAATCGCTGCCCAACTAGAAGTTTGCAAGTTGTCACTCTAGAAGAAGCATGAAGTGATCACAAACCAAATGTTATTTATCTTCGAGTCTTTAGTTGTATGGCCTATGCAAAGATCCTAGATGCAAGAAGGACCAAACTCGATGATAAAAACAAGAAATACATCTTTGTCGGATATAATGACATAAAGATAGGATACAAGCTGTATAATCCCATCATATAGAAGGTGATTATGAATAGAGATGCTATCTTTGAAGAAGATAAAACTTGGCAATGGAATGATGATCAAGAAGAAGTCAAATGAATCAGTACTGACCTGATCCTTGAAGATAAAGTGGAAGTACCGACAATACTTGCAGAAGGTCCAATATTACCAGCAGATGAATGACAAACTCCAATACACAGATTCCCTGTATCCAATAGGAGAAACACACCAATACCAATACCAAAATCATCATCAACATCACCATTAGTATCCTCATCAGAAGAACCAAGAAGGATGAAAAATTTAGAAGATTTGTATGATGCCACTCAAGTCATGGAAGATAGAACTCTATTTTGTTTCTTTACAAATAATGACCCACTTTGTTTCAATGAAGCTATTGCATAAGAGAAATGGATATAAGTAATGGATAAAGAAATACATGCCATTGAAAAGAATGATACCTAGAAGCTAACTAATCTACCAGAAATCAAGAAAGCAATTGGTGTCAAATAGGTCTATAAGACAAAGAAGAATGCATAATGTGAAGTACAAAGATACAAAACAAGATTAGTGGTAAAAAGGCTATAAACAGAGAGAAGGCATTGGCCTTGGAGAATTATTTGCTCATGTAGCTCGTCTAAAGACAATCAGACTAATGATCTCACTAGCTGCACAATATAGATGAAAGATCTATCACCTTGATGTGAATTCATCATTTTTGAATGACTTTCTAGAATAAAAGATCTATATTGAATAACCACTTAGATAAGTTGAAGTCGATAATGAAGGCAAAGTATATTAGTTGAAGAAAGCCTTAATTTGAAATAAGCTCCGCATGCTTGGAATACCATAATTGACATGTATTTTCAAGAAAATAGATTTGAAAAATGTCCATATAAACATACAATGTATATTAAAAAAGAAGCTAATGAAATCACATTATTCACATGATATTCATTAGCAACAATCCAACCATGTTTGACGACTTCAAGAAAAGCATGGTACAAGAGTTCAAGATGACATATATTGGTCTGATGACACATTTTATTAGCTTGGAAGTGACGCGGAAAGAAGAAGGGATTTTTATATCCTAAAATGGTTATGCCAAAGATATTCTTGAAAAGTTCATGGAAAGTTGCAATCTGGTATTAACTCTAATTGAAAATAGAGTGGAATTGAGGAAGAGTAAAATAGAAAATATTGATCCAACTTACTTTAAAAGCTTAGTGGGAAGCTTGAGGTACTTGACATGTACTAGACTAAATATACTCTATGAAGTAGGACTTATCAACAGATATATGGAGACATTAGATCAGTCTCACTTGAATGCAACCAAGAGAATTCTCCGTTACATTAAATGAAGGTATATTCTATACTTCAAGTAAAAACTTCAATCTTGTTGGTTACTCAGATAGTGATTGGGGTAGAGACCTAGATAAAAGAAAAAGAACAACAAGATTTGCCTTTTTTTTTAATTTATTTATGAGAGATACATTTTTTATATGGTCATCCAAAAAGCAATCGATAGTAATGTTATCAAGTTGTGAAGTCGAGTATATTGTTACCAACTCAGTTGTATGCCATTTAATATGGTTAAGGAATATGATAAAGCATTTGAGATTTTCTCAAAAAAATCCTATAGAGATTTATATTGATAATCGATTGGCGATTGCACTAGCAAAGAATCCATTATATCATGAAAGAAGTAAACACATCGATACACGTCATCACTTTATCCGAGAGCATATGGAGAATAAAGAAGTTAAACTGATATCTTACAAAATAAATAATTAAGTTGCAGATATTTTTACAAGGCCATTAAAAGAGAGACATTTATCAAATTGTCTTGGCATGACATTTCTTAATAGAGTTTAAAATGAGAATTTGTTGCAGTAAACTTAGTTTATAAAGTCAAGGATGACTACTATCAACTATAATCACCAACCGTAGTTGTCAATCACCTTCACGCTACTACCAATCATTTGTGTTCACACTTGAAATTAGATTTTTTATACTTTCAATTTATGTATAAATAAATAGCTAAGTTTATATTATTATATGTGGGAAATGTAAGAGATAAATATTAGAGGGAAAAAGATGGTATGTCTGAAAGCTTAACCATATATGCAAGCTTTTTGTTTATGAAATAAAATGGTGTGTTTTATCCCCTTAAGTATTTCAAATCCACCAACATTATGTGCTTTGGTTGGATGCTGGTGTAAATAAAGGCTGCTGCTGCTGCTGAGGGATGCTATTGAATCACCTGGTAATGTTGTCGCTGCTGGTGGGAGTGAGAGGTGGTGCTGGAAGCCGACAATGAGTTTTGGAAGGGGCTGCCATGACTGGTAGAGCTGGTTGACCTCGTAGGCTGCTGCTGGACTAAGAATTGGAGGCTGATTTAGAGAGGGTTGGCTGTTGAGGGGTGTGGTTGTTCTTTTGAAAAATTAATCCAGTGGTCGTGAGTTGCTAGTGTTTGAAGATGAGGGATATGAAAGGCTGGACCGTTGATGATGATTGAGACAATGTTGAGTCAAACAGGTTGTTACAGGTGAAGAAGAGTACTGGAAGCCATAACATCCATAAATAAAAGGAGAATGGATACTGGTTTTTTAAAG
>Ga0325402_1002154_pt1 | contig 17062 bp, 7 predicted proteins | sample PopdelMetagenome_22_FD_207212 | JGI IMG/M metagenome (GOLD analysis project Ga0325402, IMG submission 207212) | Populus deltoides microbial communities from Bellville, Georgia, United States - Xylem-PdKOR-R3 | ecosystem: Host-associated > Plants > Phyllosphere > Stem > Wood/Secondary xylem... | reverse complement strand
TTTTTTCATCTCCTACCTCTATAGACAAAGTATCCTTACCACAATCAATTTTTGTATTGGCAGTTTTCAAGAATGGTCTCCCAAACAATATAGGAGTGTTGTTTGATGAATCACAAGAATCATGTTTCATATCAAGAATATAAACGCATGGAATGACTAAACTATCAATCTTGACTAGGACATCTTCTATCACACCAAGTGGGTAAACAAAACTATGATCCGCAAGTTGTATTACAATGCTAGTTTTTTTCAAAGGCTCAAGACTAAGAGAATCATAAATATGTTTAGGCATGACACTAATGGATGCACTTAAATCGTACAAGGCCCTTTTGAAACTAGCATTACCAATAACACATGGGATAGTAAACGCACCTAGGTCTTTTTGCTTCAAAGGCATATTCTTTTGAACAATAACAGATACAACTTCACCCATACTTACCATTTCATGACCTTTTAGTTTGAAAGCTCTCTTGGTAGTACACAACTCCTTCAAGAATTTGGCATACTTGGGAATTTGCTTGATAGCATCAAGCAAAGGAATGTTGAGTTCTACTTTCTTAAAAACCTTTAAAATCTCTTTTTCTTTGTCCTCTTTCTTTGACCTAGAAGAACTCACAGGAAAGGGTGGAATTGTTTTAAAACTGGAATTCATTGAGTGAGGAGTTACCTTTGGAGTGTTGGTCGATGTTTCAATTTGTAGAGGAGGAGGATGTTCCTTCTTTGTACTCAATTCGGTTTCTATCTCTTCTTCTTCCTCTATCTCAATCTGTTTTAACCTTTTCTCTTCAAGTTCTTTCCCACTTCGCAGCATGATCACACTAACATTCTCTATTGGACTCAATGCTTGGGAGGGCAATTTTCCATTTATTTGTGCTTCCGATTTCCCCACACTTGAAGCTACTTGCCCCATTTGCTTCTCTAAGTTGTGAATACCTGACCTTGTTTCCTATTGAAAAGACATGACATTTTGTTGCAAGGTCACAGTGTTAGAAGCCAAAGTTTTCATCATCTCACGAAGATCATCATTGGATGACGACCCCATAACATTGGAGTTTGTGAATAGAGGGGGTTGTCTTGCTTGATAATTCTGTTGGGGCTGAAATCCATGGGGATGGAATTGTCGGCCTTGATTGCCTTGTTGAGGCTGGTTCCCATACCGTAGGTTGGGATGATCTCTCCATCCAGGATTGTACGTGTGGGAAAAAGGATTATACTTACGCTGAGGTTGTCCATTGAATGCTCCATCAACTGCATTAGCTTGTTCAATGTAATCTTCTTGCATTGTTGGGCACATATTTGAGGTATGTCCTTGTAAGGAACATATGCTGCAAACTTTCACCTGCTGTACATTTCCACAAGCCAAAGAACGCACAAGAGAAGTGAGATCATTAACTTTATTTTCAAGGTTAGAAATACTTACCTCATTTACTTGTTTGTTTGCAAAGTCTTCACGCGTGCTAAATTGTTTTGAGTTGGCTGCCATATTTGAGATCAATTGGCGTGCAGCCTCGGGTGTTTTATCTACCAATGCCCCTCCACTTGCAGCATCAATGATACTTCGGTCAGTAGGCATCAATCCTTCATAGAAATATTGAATGAGCAGTTGATCGGGTATTTAATGATGAGGGCATTGAATGCACAGTTACTCAAATCTTTCCCAATACTCGGAAAGTGTCTCTCCATGAGATTGTCGAATCCCACATATTTCTTTCCTTATGTTGGCAACTCGAGATGCTGGGAAATATTTTTTACGGAAAATCTTCTTCATGGCATTCCAAGTTCCAATGGAACTTGGGAGAATAGAGAAAAATCATGCCTTTGCTACCCCTTTTAAAGAGAAAGAGAAAGCTTTCAACGTAACCTGTTCTTTGTTAACTCCATTCGGTTTCATGCCAACGCAAACCATATGGAACTCCTTGAGATGAGTATGAGGATCTTCACCTGCAAGACCATTGAATGTTGGTAGCAAACGTATAAAACTAGATTTGAGCTCAAAGTTTACATTATTATTAATGTTGATGCACAATGGTTGATTTTCCACGTTAGGAGCAGCAAGCTCCTTGAGTGTTTGTTGTCATTCAACAGCCATGGTGTTGACGCGAGCTTCCTTTCGTAACCTGCATAAAGTGTTTTCTATTTCGAGATCCACCTACTCTTGAATCTGATTAGTTGAACGGGTTACATGCATAAAGTTTTAAGAAAACTCAAAAGAAACCAACCTCACAAGAGATCGAAAACAATGCAAATTGTACGAAAATCCTACGTTAGAAAACTAAAACTGCCTAAAAACCCCAGAAAATAGAGGAATTTGGCCTCGATAAGGTGGGGATGGTGGTTTACCACTAGTCCTATTTAGCACATCGTTTCCGTTCAGGAAACAAAAGGTTGATACCTAATTCCACTAAAAAATCAGTTTTGAACAGTACCACTGCCGTAAATTAACAGTACCACAGCAAGCAAAAATTATATTTCTCTTTTTTTTAGAAAAATAAATAACAATCACAGCAAATAAAAATAATAGCACAAGAATCAACTAAAATTACTTCCCTGACAACGGCGCTAAAATTTGTTGCGATGTCGCGGTCGCACAAATTACCCTAGCTTCAAACACAACACACAAGATAGTATAGAGCAAGCAAGGGGTAAATCCCACGAGGAAGATTCAAGTCAGATTTTTATGCTAGATGAAATACAATTTGGGGAGGGGGGTTGGACGTTATCTAAGTTAAAGCAAAAGAAAACAGAAAACTATCAAACTTTAAATAGTGCTCAAATGAGGTAAGTAGTGTCATTAAATTTTGTCATTCTGAGGCATGTGGGGGTCATTTCTTATCAAGAAAGACAACTGCAAAAATCTTACAAAGTGGATTTTATTGGCCCACCATGTTCAAGGACTCACATGCATTCTGGAAGATTTGTGAAAATTGTCAAAAGTTGGGATCTATTTCAAAATATCATATGATGCCTTTAAATCCTATTCTTGTCATTGAGATCTTTGACTGTTGGGGTATAGATTTCATGGGTCCATTTCCTCCATCATTTAGTTTCTTGTACATATTAGTCGCAGTAGATTATGTTTCAAAATGGATAAAGGCAATTCCAAGTCGAAACAATGATCACAAAACAGTGATAAAGTTTTTGAAAGAAAATATTTTAAGTCGATTTGGAATTCCTCGAGCCATGATAAGTGATGGTGGAACACATTTCTGCAACAAATTATTTGAGTCTTTAATGAAGAAATATGGAATCACACATAAAGTTGCCACCCCTTATCACCCTTAGACAAGTGGACAAGTAGAACTTGCTAAGAGGGAGATCAAACAGATCTTGGAGATAACAGTGAACCCTAATAGGAAAGACTGGTCTTTAAGATTTAATAATGCACTTTGGGCTTATCGAACTGCTTATAAAACATCATTAGGTATGTCACCTTATAGACTAGTCTATGGAAAACCTTGTTACTTGCCTATGGAACTTGAACATAAAGCTTATTGGGCTATTAAAGCTTTCAATTCAAACCTTGATGATGCTAGTCAGCTGCGAAAATTACAAATAAATGAACTTGAGGAAATAAGAAATGATGCATATGAAAATTCAAGAATTCATAAAGCAAGAATCAAAGAGTTTCATGACAAGAAAATACTGAGAAAAACATTCAATGTTGGTCAAAAAGTCTTGCTTTATAATTCTTGACTCCATTTATTTCCTGGAAAACTAAGATTAAGATGGAGCGGTCCTTTTATTGTGAAACATGTGTATCCATATGGGGCCTGTGATATCGAGAATCCAAAGAATGATAATGTTTTCAAGGTAAATGGACATCGTTTGAAAGTTTACTTTGATAATTTTTCAGTTGAAAATGACTCTATTGAATTGGGTGCTCCTATATATAAAGATTGATTCCTTTTCTCATATTGTTTTTGTGTTTCTTTTTGGTGTGACCTTTGTTTTGCTAGTTTCTCTCACCCCGGTCAAAATGGCGGATAATGGTACTCCTTGACTCTTAAGTTGGTTTTTTCAGTTTCCCATGATAACTGATATCTGTGTATATATTTGTGCAATTCTTTGCTCTTTCTCCCTTCTTTGCATCTCTTTTCCACTTCTCATTTAAAAAAATAGACACCACTCTTGAAAAATTGAAAAAGTATTTTCCTGCTCTGCCTCAGAATGCAATTACAAAAATTTACCATGCTAAGTGTGAAAGATTAAGATTGTTAATGAACCATGAAATTCCTGATGATATTCGTTGGCTAATTGAAGCAAAGGTTTGATTTTCAAGTGAGTCCTCCCAATTCTTTCATTTCATACATGCTTGGAACAGATAAAAGCACTTTTGCAAAGAAACATCGTACAAAAGGACTGAAAGTCTGTCACAGATGTGCCAGATGGACTTGTAATGCAAAATGTCGTTCTTTAGGAATGGTATCTGTAAACCGTGAAGATAAAATATAGTTCATTAAGGATGGCCTAAGTAAGGGGTCTTTAGATAATCTTTTATTGACTCTTGAGATGCACCCTAGTAGAGATGTGCATCGTGCAATTCATGATTTATGGTCATAATTCCATAAAGAACATGCTTGACATAGTCTTAGGAATCTGACTAAAAAAGACCATGTTTGCCAGTTTTTAAGAAAACTGGATGGGAAGGATATCCCCGACCCATAAAGAGCGTTTAAGCCATTCTTGGACGTAAAACCAAAGGAAGATGTGAGCCACTATCACAACTGCTTGTACATACACTTGTTTTTTTAAAAAAATAAAAAATAAAAAACAGAGAGAGAAAAAGAGAGAGACTCCAGTTGGCCTACATATAGGTGGTATGATTGCATTTTCAATTTCTCATATATAAAATCTTCTCTTCCTTCCCTTCATTTCTACTCAACCCACACATTCAACAAATATCGAAGTGTGTAGAAATGGCAGGTTCCTCAAGTCATCAAACAAGAAATATTTGTGTTTTCGGTGGATCCAGCCCTAGGAAAGAAAACGAGTTTTTAGAATCAGCAAATCATCTTGGTCAGGTATTAGCTGAGAAAAAAATCCATTTAGTGTATGGAGGAGACAGCATTGGGTTAATGGGGGGTGTGTCAATAGCTGCATTTTTAGGAGGCAGTCAAGTTTTGGGGGTCGTCCTCAAAGCTTTAGCAAAAGAGGACCTCATTGGAAAAACAATTGGAGAGGAACTACAGGTCTCCACGATGTCTGAATGACTGAATACAATGTTTAAACACATTGATGCCTTCATCGCCTTACCAGGTGGTCTAGGCACATTGAAAGAGATCTTTCATATTTCCTTTTGGGCCCAACTGCACATTCATCATAAACCTATAGTTTTGTTAAATGTTAATGGTTTTATGATAAATTGTTGTCTTTTCTTGATCAAGTTGTGGAACAGAAATTTCTTAAACCTTCATTTTCACACACACACTTTAACTTATGATTGTGGATCGCACATTGGATTATTACATTATTTATGTTCTTTTGTTAAAGGTAACAACTAAGGGAAATGGATAGTATATGATTTGCAAAAAAAACAAAAAAAATAATAATAACGTAGATAAGTTTGGTTTTATAGCCTCCATAATCTAAGCAATTAAGCTCGAATGGCTGTTTTAACACCTAATACCCTAAAGTCAACTGATTTGAAAGCTATTGGCCCAACGCTTGTTACATGGGTTAAGGATAAAAGCTTAAGAGAATTAAACATTGCACTATCTACATATCAGTATCTGCAACCCGAGTTACCAAGCTCAAAGAGGTGTCACAACACCTAATGCCCTAAGACCAATTGGTCTAGGAGTTATTAGCCTAAAGCTTGTTACATGGGTTAAAGATGCATTGTGTTTTAAGTTATATATATATAAAGAAAAAAAAGGATAATATTCCCAACCCGAGGAAGTTAACCTTAAACATTAGAACAAAATATTGTTTTCTTCCAATAAAAGCCCCATCATCTATGTTTTCATACATTGAGCACATAAAAAAGGTTTATTAATATTTTGTTTAAGAGGTATTGAGTATATATATATATATATATATATATATATAATAAGAGTTTGTTTACGTGGATAGATTAATAGAAGTTGAATGATGAATGCCTTGCTTTGTGGAACTTACAAATTGTTTTTCTATTTTAACGCTTTCATTACTAGGGACTAGTAATAAGCTGGTTGGGGGGTTTGATTAATACTTAAAAGTGCATTTTTATCATGGTTTTATATCATCATTTTGCACTCAAAGTATCAATAACTCTTTAACTAGAGCATGTTTTATAATAACAAGTCTGATAATATAAGATAGCTTTAATTTATGGTAAATGCTCATTTTAAATGCAGGCATATCTCACAATTCGAAGGATTGATTGATGTGATTAACTATTGAAAGTGAAAGGATAAATAAAAGGTTAAGCTTAGAAAGGAGATACCGATTCAATTCCAATTGGAACACTGTTTAGTTATTGGGTCATATCTGGAGCTGTAGATCTTGGATTTTAATTTGATTTATATGGATATAAAGTTAAGAAATAGGCCTATAATGTTCATGAATAGTGGAAGACCCAAATCTGCCGTTTTTAAATTCAAAGTTTGGCCACAAAAAAGAAGTAAGAATCTGTCCTGCAATCCAGCCCAAACACTACACAGAATTTTACCCATATCTAGAGTTCTAGAAGGCAAAATAACGTCAAATTTTGTGGGTAGAAGGATAAGACAATTTCCAACAACTTTCATGAGGACAACCTGCTTAAATGTTGATGTTAGCAATGGCATTCATCCAGAAAAGAGCTTGAGAGCTATCCACCACGTCCACCAGAAGCACTACTCAGTATTTTAGCCATATCTCGAGCTCTAGTGATCCCAACGCTTTGAACTTTTACAAGGGGGAAAGATAAGATGATTTCCAACAACGTTTATGAGGAACACTTTGCCAAATTATGATTGCATCAATGTCATTTCATCAAGCCAAAATGCTTGAGTGCTTGCGTCCACCAAGTCCACTAAATCAACAGTTGGCCACTACATCAATAATCAATTTTCAAATGAATAGTTTCGAATTTTAGCTTATAAAAGGACGTATTTGCCATTCATTTAGGAATCTTGGTTCTTCAGATCAAGATCTTGCTCTTGCTCTCTTTCTTTGTAATGTTCAAGTTTTATTCCATGTTATATTTTTCTTAATCTCTTCTTTATGCTTTTCATTTCCTTTACTATACTTAGTTAACTTATACCATGTTTATGTTCTTATATTGTTTATTTATGTTTTTCTTCTTCATAATATCTAGCTAAGTTAATTATGTCAAGGTGAAAAGGTTTCACTAATGGTGTTAGAATATGTATAATATAAACTCAACATGGACTTTAATGTTATATCCAAGAAAGTTTGCTATTAACATGTCTTATCATTTTTATCTTATTAATTCTTAATACCTTGCTTGTTAAATGATTAATCTAGATTTGTGTTGTATAACACTTGGTACATCAAATACTTGATCCTTCATAGTCTTCGACCAACATTGTTGTTATGAAAGGAATTTGATTTGTTGTCAACATAAGTTAGCCTCATGAATACCTAATAAAATTTATAAATATGGTGTTATGTAAATAAGATGTGTTGTTACTCATTTTTGGACCCTATGTTTGCTGGAAGATTGACAAAAACAGATGAAAGAAATATTTTTTCGAAACCCTGTTTGAGCTGTTTTCTGCCCTCTTTATCCTTCCACTTTGCTGCCAAAATCATCAGGTTTTCTTAGATTGATCAGAAGTCTTCATAATGCCAAATTCATTTCTTTTTTATCTAGTCTTTAAGGTTGAATAAATCCCTCAGAATTTGCATAAAAAAATGGTTCTGCTGTTGTCGTAATTTTTTGTTCCAACTTGATTCTGACTCGGTTTCGTACGATATCTGACCATCCTAGGTATATTCTGTCACTCATGATATGTAAAAAAATTGACGTACACCTTTATTAGGTCCTAAGGATCATTGTTCTTAGGGCAAATTCTCAGTCAGATTCGGATGCTCAGCATCGTCAGATCAAGAACCTTTTTAACCAACTAAATTACTGGCAGATTCTGTTCTCTAAAATGATTTTATCTCACTTCAACTCCTTCATCAAATTTGTATTCCGAGACACGTAAATGAATTTGAGCTTTTGAATTGCTTGATTTTGATATCAGAAACTCAAGATATTCCTGTTTGAAATCTAGCGTGAAAACATAGACTCTTGTCGCGAAAAGGTTTCCAGCTGAGTTTGGTTGCAATTCTGTTATTCAAAATGAATTTATCTCACTTGGAATCTTCATCAAAGTTGTAGTCCGGGACACATAGATGAATTTGGGCTTTTGAATCGCTTGATTTCAATATCAAAAGCTCAAGATATTCCCGTTTGAATATCTAGTGTTGAAAGCAGGGATTCCTAGCCGCGAGAAGGATTTTTGCCCAAGTTCACAGGACTGATTCGAAGGATTTTTTTTGGATCAAGGACTGAATCGAAATGTGCTAAATCGAGGGATTGAATTGAAGAAGGACATTGAAAGCTGGAGGGGGGGCTTGATCATTATAAATAACAGGATTTTACCACACCGAATAAGGAAAATAAGACCTTGCAGTTGCACCCTCCAGCTGATTTCTTTCCTTTTTTCTCTGCTGTTTTTCCTTTATCATCACACCTGATTTTCCTTTATCATCACACGAATAAGGACTGAATCGAAATGTGCTAAATCGAGGGATTGAATTGAAGAAGGACATTGAAAGCTGGAGGGGGGGCTTGATCATTATAAATAACAGGATTTTTACCACACCGAATAAGGAAAATAAGACCTTGCAGTTGCACCCTCCAGCTGCTTTCTTTCCTTTTTTCTCTGCTGTTTTTCCTTTATCATCACACCTGATTTTTGGAGCTGCAACCACGTTTTTATTGCCTCATTTCAAAGGGAGCAGCTGGCCCTATGGAAGGATAGAAAGAAGCCACACCATACTCTAAAAAACTGGAAAGAAATCAGACATCAAAATCAGAATATGGCAGTTTCCTTTTTGCATTTTTTTACTGCAAATCAGTAGGGATTTGCATCCTAGAATTAATGCATTAAATCTTTCCTAAATAGAGATATGTTAAACTATATATAAGCCCTTCTAATGACCTAGGAGAAGGGGGTGAAAAAAGAAGAGAGAGGAGAGCAGAAAAATAAGAGAAAAATGGAGAGAAAAAAGCAGAGAAAGAAACAGCCAAAGACTGAAAAGAAAAATGCAAGAGAGGCAGAGTAAAAAAAAAACGCAGTAAATAGAGGGAATTTCTTGATTGCATTCTGGTGTTATCGTGAGGAAAGAGGAGAAAAAAAGACAAGACGTAGAGGGGGTTTTGCTCTAAACCTTGGCAGCAACGTGCGCTGGGTTTTTTATTTCAGTTGTTGCAGTAAACCATTTCAGCGAGACCTGCAGGTACTTGTTTTTGAAGTTTTAAAAACTACTTTATTTTCTGGCTTTTCATTTTCGTTTTCTATTTCCTTTTTGCTATACAATGAATGCCTGTCTTCTGTTTTCTTTCCGTGGCTGGAGTTTAGATGGTTTTTTGTGTTAAAGTTGCGGGTTCCTTGTTTCGTTTTTTCTTTCTGGTGCATGAGGAATCGGGAGAGGGGGGGCTGTCTTCAGCCCACTTTTTAGTTCAGATGTTTTCCTTTTCTGCTTTATAATCTGGGATGGGGTATCTTTGATAAGTTTAGGCCGTGGAAGGAAATTGAAATTGCGGGGAAACCCCCTCTGCAATTGCAGTAAGGTGTTGGGCAGATTCAAAGGGGGGAGGCGTTATCCTTTTCGCTATTGAATGACAGCATTTATGTTACTGTTCAAGTGAATTATAATTCACTTGAACAGTGACAGAGCTTAATTTTTGGGGTTTAAGAATGAACTGAATTTTATTTGAGAAAAGTTAGTTTTGAAGGACCATCTTTGTTTGGTTATATTTTATTCATTTTTTGTAGAATTTTGAGAATATATGTATATGCGTACAGTTTGTTGTCTTTAATTGTGATTAACTGTGATGTTTATGTTTTGAAAAAAAATGTTTTCTTGTGTGTTGCATACGGCCAATACCCTAACATGTTTTGAACGTTTTTTTTATATATACAAAAAATATTTGAAGTTTCAAAAATGTGTTTTCGCATGGATTTCTTAAACACAACAAAAATTATTTTCTTGCATTTCTGGATTTTACAACATGTTTGTAAAACTCCAAAGGGTATTGGCCAATATTCAAAAAAATATAAAAATCTTATTTTTGGGGGGAATTCATCTTATTATTCACCGCTAATGTTTGGATAAAGAAATCCTTAAAGGACGAATATCCAAAATATTATTGGGAATAATTTGTTATTATTCACTGTTAATATCTGGATAAAGAAACCTTGAGTGGTAAATATCCAAAATAATTTTTTAGGAATAATAAATCCGCACACATCCTTGAAAGAAGCCTTGATTATAATCGAGGACATTTTAATTTTTTGTACTCCACGGTTTACGAGCCGTGAGAGTACAAAACACTAAGGCAAAAATAGGTTTTATTTAAAAACACCTTAGATTTCTAAATTTTTGTCCCTTCTCCTTGCGATTTACGAGTCGCAAACTCTTGAAATACTAAGGGAAAATGAGCTTTTGAAGCACATGGGATCTCCTTGGATTTCTATCTTAATAAATTTAGTTAGAATCAAACTTAGAAAAACTGATGGAATTAGAAAACACCAACACCATAGTAATTATAAAACAAACCAAACACCAAGCAGCTTACCTTAGGTAGAGCGTACTAGGGGTGCTAATACCTTCCCTTTACGCAACCAGTCCCTTGCCTTAGAATCTCTGAAAGACCAGTTAGGTTTCCTAGTGACTATAATACTAGGTGGCGACTCCCTTACATAAAACAAGACCCCGAAATCAATCGAGGATCGCCGCGACGCCTCGCTCCGCTCGCGAGGGTGCGACAAGATGATTAATATGATCATGTTGATAATTTATAAAGAATTTATACTTTACTTATCTCTAATACTATTAGTGGATCCTCTAACCTTGACATTTGTTTTTATCATTGTTTAATTTTCACATTAATCTTACATCTCAAAGTCCTCTTTAACTCACCACCACCACCACCACCAACAACACCATCATCATTGTTGTTGTTGTTATTGTTGTTGTTGTTATTTATAATTTATATAGTTCACCTCCCTGTGGTTCGACCCCGGTCTTGTCGGGTTATTTATTACTTTGACACTCTTGCACTTAGGATAAGACATCAACTATTTGATCGTGTCAACAGGTAACAGGTTTTTAGGATGCAATTTGTGTTATTTTAGCATTCATCTTTTTTGTTTCATTATTTGTTTTATTTTCCTTTGCATGCCTTTTTTTATTGGGTTTTTATGCCTTGTAAATCTAGTAGTCAAACAGCCTAGGATTTATTCTCTCTTGTATATAATAAATGCCTTTGTTTTCTTAAGAAGAGAGATAAAAAAAAAATAAAGAGGAGGAAACCAACATTTTTTTTTATGAATGTAACTAGATTTGCAAATTCTCCTAATGTGATGGCCCTGCAAGTATGATGTTTCCATGAAAAAAAAAGGATTCTTATCATGGTTTTGTGTCTCACACAAGGAAAGTTAATACCTATGAGTGTTTGTAAGTTGAATGAGAAGTCATAAAAGTTGTGTTTCACTTTGCGGTGTTATAAACTTTTTCTCTCGTAGTTAATAAGTGTAAGTTTGAGGTTGTTTGGTAAAACATGAAGGTGACAATATTTCTTTTGGAATAAATGAGCAATCTTTATGTTTAGGATTTCATAAAAATAAAAGCATGGCTTTGTGTAGGTTTTTTGTTTTGCTTACCATGCATTTGTTTTTTTAGTTAACAAGTGTATACTATGTTTTTGGTAAAAACATGCAAGCAAACATGAGGTAGGCATTGATGAAAGTATATAGGGTATATAGGGTAGTCGAGTCTTTTCTTTAAATTCTAGTCATGTGTTGGACCTGTTAGTAGAGAATGAGAAAGTCGTTTGAGAGGTTGGTTTTCTTAAGGGTGAAAGGTTGATAAGTCAGTGGTTCTCCTCTTCTTGTAACTGCTTATTTTTGTGTAAAAGGGTTAGTTTTAATCCTTAGTTTTTCTACCCTTAAAACAAGAAAGGAGGTTGTGTTTTATTTATAAATAGGGCATGTGATTAGTACTTAAAAGTGTATTTTTATCAAGGTTTTATATCATCATTTTGCACTTAAAGTATCAATAACTCCTTAACTAGAGCATGTTTTATAATATCATGTCTAATACTATAAGATACCTTTAATTTATGGTAAATGTTCATCTTAAATGCAAGCCTATCACATAAATGAAGGGATTGATAGATGAGTTTAACTACTGAAATTGAGAAAACAAAGAGAGGGATAAGTTTAGAAAAAAGATGTTGGTTCAGTCCAAACTGGAACACTGTTCAGTCATTGGGTCATATCTAAAGCTATAGATCTTGGATTCCAATTTGGTTTATATGGCTAGAAAGCTAAGACATAGGCCTAAAACATTCATGAAGAGTCCAAGACTCAATTCTGCTGTCTGGAAGTCCAAATCTTAGCAACAATAAAGAAGTCGGAATCTGTCTTACAGCCCAGACACTGTTCAGTGTTCAACCCATATCTCAAGTTCTAGAAATTCAAATGCACCGATTCTTTTTTTTTTAGAAAGCTGAGACAATTTCCTAGAACTTTCATGGTGACAATCTGTTCAAATTCTGATATTAGCAATGATGTTTTGTTCAGACAAGAAGATAAGGATTGTCACCAAGTCAAGATGTAGCCACCCACTCAACAATTAGTCATCAAATCAATAGTTTCAAATTTTAGCCTATAAAAGGAGGCATTTGCCATGCATTTAGGCATCTTGGTTTTCAGATCAAGATCATGTTCTTGCTCTTTCTCTTTATATTTTTGTAATGCTTAAGTTTTGTTTATATTAATCTTTTGTTTATGCTTTTCATTTCATTTCCTTTACTTAGTTAACTTATATCTTATTTATGTTTTTATCTTGTTTATTTATGTTTCTCTCTTTCATTATGTTTAGCTAAATTTAATATGTCAAAGTGAAAAGGTTACGCTAATGGTGTAAGAATAAGTATAGTATAAACTCAACATAGACTTCAATGTTTGATACTAACATGTTTTGTATTTGTTATCTTGTTCAGTTTTAATACTTTGCTTGTTAAATGGTTAATCTAGATTTATGTTGTATAACCCTTGGTACAACAAATACTTGGCACTTTCATATCCCAATCGTATGGTATAATCGACACATGTGCTATGAAAGGGACTTGATTTGTTGTTAACATAAGTTATAATCATGAATACCTGACAACATTTACAAGTATTAGCATTATTCGAATAAGATAACTAATGTAATCATGTTAACAATTTATAATCCGATTGGAACCTTCTTTGTGTGTGGTTTCTAGTTGAGTAATAAGAGTTTATATTATACTTGTTTGAAATATCATTAGTGGATCCTCTAACCTTGACAATTGTTTTTATCATTGTTTAATCCGTATATCAATATCACATCTCAAAGCTCTATTCAACTTATTATTATTTATAATTTATATAGTTAACCTCCTTGTAGTTCGACCCTGGTCTTGCTAGGTTATTTATTACTTTGACACTCCTACAATTGGGAGAAGATATTAATCTTTTGGTCGTGTCAGCAAGCATGTGAAATGCACGGATTAATGAACATGTTATTTTAAGAAATGTCATTGCACATCAAAACTCTTATAAGCTTTTATTTTATTTTCTTTGATTATATGTGATAAGGAGGAAACTCTTCTCTCTTCTTTCTTGAAAAATCCAATATGAACATACATTTTTAGGAGTTTAGGTTTTGTTGAACTTCTCTATATATTTTGCCTTACTTAGGAATCATGCTTCCTTTTTTTATATGTTATGTTCCTGTCAAGGTTTGTTCATGGAAATACCATGTAACTATAATTTTATGTATGGGGATTTAAGTCTTTTATCCATAAAGCTTTTAGTGGGCAATTTGTCTAGGGTTTCCTTAATCATTGATAGCAAATATGGACTTTTTTTTAGTGCTTTGTAATGTCAAAATCTTTAAAAATTCCTTTTTCGATCATGTATTTTGGCCAAGCCTCTCACACATAAAACAAAGTTGCATTTATTTATTTTTCATGCAAGTCTTAGTAATCATTAGTTATCTTTTTAGTATTTTTATTTTTATGCATGTATTTATTTTTAAAATAAAAAAATATTTGTCATATTGCATGCATCCATTTTGGGTTTTATAACTTGCTTATAAAACCCATTGAGATTTGACCCATATTAAAAAGACCTATATGAGTTGACATTCCAAAACCCCTATAAAAAAATTAAAACCATGTTGAATATAATATTTTCTTTTTGTTATTACTTGTAGTGTTTGAGATAAATATACTCATAACGAGATATTATCTTAAATGTCAATAAGGAGTAACACCTCATGTATTAATTTCTTTAGCAAATTCTAAATGTTCATGCAACTAGATTCTACCACTAAGTAGACCAACTTATAATTGTTATTGTTTGGATATTTAGGGACTTGAGTGCAAAAATCTTATTAAATAAAAATTATGAGTGAACCTTGATACTATAGAATAAATAAACCTAAATAGGTCATTATCCATGGGCCACTATTACATAAACAAAATGTTTAGTAACAACTCATCCTATGATAATGGATGATTTTAATGGGATTGATAAAAGCCCACCTAATTATTTATTAACAAAGCTTGATAGACTATTGACGGTCACATATGATGATCAACGGTAAACAATTGTAGACATGTCAATTCACTAAACAATTTAAAGTAACAAAAAATGACATTGACTTTATAATGGATAAGCTTATACCTACTCAGGGTTTAACTCATTGCAGTAGACTCGTTATCACCTAATAGATAGACCATTAATATTAGGCACAACATATTATTAGAAATAAAAGATGAGTAGAAATGTAACTTACTTCAAGTATGATGCTTTAGTTTGATAATATGTTTTCTCTAGCATAATCAATCATTTACTTTAAAATTCTGAAAACCAATTAGGGTTTCTAGTAACATTAATAGTAGGTGGCAACTATTTTTGATAAGTTTAAGATATTTTCCCTATAAAAAAATCTTTCTCTTCTAGGAAAGAGGGCAGGTCCCTACAACGTCGGGTGCCTACTTTTAATATAAACATGATAAAAAAAAATACTATCATGCATACCAAGCATATATTAAAACTTGCAATATATACAAGATTAAAGTCCACATATAATTTTAAGGCAAAGCGTGATGGTCAAGTCGTGTAGGTTGAAAAAAAAAAACAATGCTTAAATTAAAATAAAAAAGAATACTTACTTGTTTAAACACTTTAAAGAAATGAAACTTTTGTTATTGTTAATGATAAATCCTTTGGTCAAGTCGTGTAGGTTGAAAAAAAAAACAATGCTTAAATTAAAATAAAAAAGAATACTTACTTGTTTAAACACTTTAAAGAAATAAAACTTTTGTTATTGTTAATGATAAATCCTTTGTCTTTAAGGTTTTTGTTATTGTTAATGATAAATCCTTTGTCTTTAAGGTTTTATTACTCTTTACTTGTGCAACTATGATGTTTGCAATATTCCTCTCAATATTTTAAAACATCATCTTAGTTTAAATATACTTCTAAACAAGGTTCTTAAATCAAAATAAAAAAAAAACTTAAATATCTCTAATAAAGTATAAACTTAAACTTTGAAAAAACAAAAGTATAAAAGAGAATGAAAGTGCTAAAAATGAGACGAGAAAGAGTGAAAAAATATGAAAAAATCAAATTAGAAACTCTTTTTTCAGCATATTTTTTATAGTGAATTTTAAAAGTTAAAAGGTTGAAGAATTAATATTAATTAATTCCTACTATTATCAATATTTGATTAGCCGCTATAAATCAATAATTAAATTTAGAAAAATCAAGAGTTCTTTGAATAGAAAAACAAATGGTTTTTTTAGATTAATTTTTTATTCACCCATAATTTAATTAAATTATTTTAATTAAACAAGTTTCCAACATATTTTAAGATAAATTACCTAATCATCTAAGTTGGGTAAGATTTTTACAAATTGATTTAAGCTATTTTTTTAATTATCTTTTGACTTGTCAATAAGTTATACATTTGATTAGAAATAATTTTTTACTGTAAAAAATTGTTGGGAAATTGAATCAAATTTTTTTTTATCTTTATGGATTTTAACTTATATTATCTATTTTGTGTAATAAAACTATTTTGAGTTATTTTTACTATATTTATAATTTAAAATTATTTTGATTTTTTTTGTTATCATTGATGTAAGAAAATGAAAATAATAATAATAAGAAAAAAACCGTCTCCCTAAACTCGCGTTCTCTTTGCGCACCAGCTTGCAAAACCGGATTTGGGATGCCTAGGATCCATTTTTATCGCATGTCATGAACATGCATTTTGTTGCAGTACGAATGGAAGTCACATCACTTTAAAAAATATTATTTGGTATATAATTTGTATTATTATTTATCATAAATATATATAATTCATACTACAAAACAATTTACGAAGTCTAATTTAATTTCATAAATCATAAATGCTGAATTTAACATAACCTTCTTCCTCCGCCCCACTTTCATTCAAGGAGCGGCGTGTCTCATGAAAAAGCTTATATTATATGCTTTATGCTGACAAACAAACACTCTCAAAAACTAATAAAAGACAAAAAAAAAAAAAAAAAAAAAAAAACACAAAAAAAAAAAAAAAAAAAAAAAAACAGAAAAAAGCATAAATTACCCTCCCAGGGGTTAAATCCTCACAAACCCCCACGCGCTGCAGTCCCCAAACCGAAACAAGAAATAAGCATCTTTTTAGCCGCTCCCCAAACAATGTGAGCGAAACTGGCTATGAGAATCTGATTGCTCCTCTCCTCTCCTCTCAAAACCATCAGGAGATTTGCAGTAACGTGAAGGTCTATTCTTGCAAAGCTTCTGCAGCGTAAGTT
>Ga0325402_1002153_pt1 | contig 17063 bp, 6 predicted proteins | sample PopdelMetagenome_22_FD_207212 | JGI IMG/M metagenome (GOLD analysis project Ga0325402, IMG submission 207212) | Populus deltoides microbial communities from Bellville, Georgia, United States - Xylem-PdKOR-R3 | ecosystem: Host-associated > Plants > Phyllosphere > Stem > Wood/Secondary xylem... | reverse complement strand
TTTATCTATAAATACAGAGCTGGAATAATCCTACCTGATATTCTTTGAATGGAGGCATCGCTCATCCCTCCTCCGTCCACCGTCCTATCCAATTTGCCATGAAATTTAAACACACTCCAGCAGATTCATCATGGAGTTAAACAGCAAAGATTCTTGACAGATCCAGAAAGCTGGAGTTTAACTGCTGCAACGAGTCCAAAAATCTCTGACGAGAGTAAATTGTTTTGGCACATTGCTACACAGAAAGCGACTCCCTCTTACTTTTTCGCCACAGCACATTTCTTGCCAACTTGCATCAGTTTAAAGATTCTGAATCTATCAATACAACATTTAGCCAAAGATTTGATGAATCTATCGTAGTTATTGTTCAACGAGATCATGATCATATGCCAGTTAATTAACTCATCTTTTCACTTTAATTTCACAAGTCTTGAAGATAATCCAAACACCATATCACATCTCATTCATTCCTCGCCTTCTTTGCTCGTGGGTGCTACTGCTTTATTTCCCATTATTAGTTGTTGAAAACATTTTGGACATATATGGAAAATTGCTCCTTTTCTCATGTTCATGGCCTCCTGCTATCCATACTTCACTTGTTTTTTTCAATATTGGAAAAAGGAACCACCATTTGGACGGTGTGATACTGGGATGCATATAAGTTTAGGTTTATTTCTGGAAAAGTGGTTTTGGGTGTGTAACACTTTCCAAACTCTTTTGTTTTTATTTACTGTTTGGAAAGTTGATCGGTGAAACATATTTTTCAATTGAAGAAAACTTTCACTTAGTTTTCATTGTAGTGTTTTTGAGACAATATACTTTTTAAAAGTTATGAAAAAAATATTTAATTATTTGTTAATTATATCAAATTTAATTATTAATCATTTGACTATTATATATTTTGTTTTAAATTTTTATTTTTATTTTGTTTTTGACAATTGTAATGAAATATTCAATATATCCTGTCAAAAACGTAAGATCTCATCAATAAAGATCAACCAATAAAATCATGTCATGTGGTATTGAAAAAGGATCTAAAGATCCTTACAAATCTCTATAAATAAAGGGTTTCAACCTAGAAATAAAAAAATACTGTGAGATATAATTTTTTTCAAGACAAGTTCTTATAATAAGAAAACTCTATCTCAAAAGTTCTCAACTATCCTTCATCTATATTTAAAATCTAAAAAATTCAATTTTTTTTTAATCAAACCCAAACACTCCATAAGAGTTATTATTTATTTTCTTCAACTTGCTCCAAAGCTGAAGCCATAAGCAACTCCATTACAAATCTAAAAAAATAATTAATTACTATTTATTTTATTTAAAATAATTTATGAAATTTGATTTTTTTTTTCAATTTCATCATCTTTTATTTGTCGTATTCGGTCAATCGATCCCTATTCTTTTTATCATTGTTTATTTTATTTGAAATTATTTATGAAATTTTTTTTTCAATTTCATCAATTTTCAACTTTTTCACCAGTTAGATTCAATCCCTATTATTCTAATTTTTATTTATTTTATTTGAAATAATTTATAAAATTAGAATTGTTTTTTAATTTCATTATCCTTCAACTTTTTAATCTGTCAGTTTCGGTCTCTATTATTTTAATTAATTTTAAAAAATAAGTTAAAATATTAATAACTTATTTTTCAATTTATTTTTCATGGCATATTCAAACACTAAAAAGTATTTTCCGACTCATTTTTCATGACAATGTCAAACATAAAAAAATAATATATTTTTTAGGAATTAACTTTTCTTGAAAATTACTTTAAAAAAAATTACTTTTCCGCAAAAAAAAAAACCTGGTGGTGACCAAAAGTTAGGTTCACTCCTTTGTTCCGTGCGAAAGTTGTTAAATGCATATAATGGGTTGGATATATTAATCTAGATTGATCTGAATTAGTTAAAACAAAGTTGTTTTTGAAAAAAAAATCAAATTGAGTTATGATTGAATTATGAATTGACCACTTAGATCATTTGTGTTAATCCGAGTCCATTCCGAGTAGGGTTTTTTAAAACTCAAACCATACCAATTAGATTATTCATGTTAATCTTCGTCTATTACAAGTCCGATTGTTCGAGGCTCGGGTTGACCTGCTGGCCCCACAGGGTTTCATATACGTGGTTTACTTTGGCGGGAAGCTGAAAACGCAGCCCAAAAAAATCTGAAGCTTGATTCATTTGAGACGGCAACAACAAATTGGAGTGGGACGCGTGGCACTTGGGCTTTGTGTTATTGGATTTTGATTTTCAGACATTTCAGGAAGGGTATTCCTATAAGAAAAGCAAGATGGGAAAGGAAAGGGACGTTTGGACTTTGCAAGATGAGAGTCAAAGATGAACTCTTTTGAGTTTGTGCACCACAAGGAGGTGAAAAAAGAAAACATAGGATAAATAAAGGCTAAAGAAAGCAGGGGGTGCGCGCGCGTACATATATATATATATGGAGGATTGCTACAGTCCTACCAGAGGAAAAGAGAAAGAAAAGTTTAAACAGTGAGGATCTATGAGTGCCATCAATTCAATGAATTGTGTTTGGACTGTCATCCATTTACTCTCGAAACAAAATCCCTTTCCCTCAACATCTGCACCCGCTTTCCCTTACACGACATGACAATTTTCTCACCATGCGATCATGCTCCTCATCCTTCCCCTCTTTTATCCCCCTCACTTTGCTCTCTTTCTCGAGAAAAAAGAAAAAGGAGGATGGAAAAGCAAAGAGAATTACTCTGTAGAGCCATAAAGTCATGAGCTAAGTATATATAAAGATGCCCATCTAAATCTAGTTGGAGAATATATTTCAATCCAAACAATGATGCCTTCCATCACTTTATTTGGCACCATGCACACTAACATTAAAAGGGCAGTAACAATGGAGCATCAACGATCCCTTTCTATCAATTTCCAAGCTAAAAAGGTTTCCAAGCAAAACGAAAACTAGAGTATAGAAATATAAAGTGATTAGCAATATAAAGAAGGTGAAGACGACACCCTTCCTTTCTCTATCTAATTTATGATTAACCTGTGATGGTTTTTGGTGGCACATGTCATGACTTTTCCCCTACCGACATGCTTGGCCCCGATCCGACCCCCTTGATGAACTTCCAAGCACAGAAAATCTCTCTCCTTGCTGTTGGATCGTAGTTCTTCTAATTACGTTTCGAAGCACGACCGTAGGATTTCCCGGGCTGATAGAGGATCAAGGAAGAAATGCATGGAAACAAAAACCCATTATATTAAAACGGTGAAAATACAACAATGAGAAAAGGAAAACCAGGGATCAATCAAGGAGTATATATTCGAACCAACTGAACATTATCTGTGCTGGGAAGTTCATTAGAACCAGTTGAATCTCATTAAGAAATCTAGGGTCAAATCAAGGAGTATATATTCGAGCTAGAGGACCTGTTTGCAAAAAAGAAAAGCACTCAGGGACCAAATTGAATATCATCATCTAGCTAGTTTACTACATGCTACAATTCTTTGAGCATATTGTAAATTATACCAGCATGCAAATCAAATATAAATTTCCTGGCTTCACCCTTGTTGATTTTGATTAGGTAAATCGGATTATTAAAACCCTAATTCAGTTAATATCTTCTGGATTTAGCTAAAGCCCATCTCAAATTAAATTTTATAAGTCGAGTTTTTGAAATCAACAGGTAAATCAAGCTAGATGGAACTTAACGTACATCCATGATTGTTTGCACGGAGATGTTAGCGGGTCTAAAGCTACAGTTTGTAGTGTTGTGTTGTGTGGTGGATGCAAAGGCATATAATACATTTACGATGGAGTTTGGTGTGGCCCATAAACACATGCAAATGATGGCATTTGTCTTCCCTAATGATGGATTCCCACCGCTTCTTCCACTGTGTGGGATCCACTTCTATCATGCAACCCGACTTCACATCCTCTTTGACCACCAAATTAAATCACATATCACAACCAAATCAGATACTCCATATCTTGGCTTCTCCATGGAAATGCTCTTTCACCATGTGTTTTTCCGGTGATGTCAGCCTCCCATTATTCTCGCCCCCCGTACACGTCTCCTATAAACGGTGCTCCACCTCAAAAAGTATTTAAATTCAATAAAAATTGCCTATAATTTTTTTTATTACATAGATATTCAAGCTAGTTTACATGTGTCTTAATTAATTCCACATGTTTTAAAGTTAATGGCTATATAAGTCTTCAGTGGCTCTAAAAGAACTCAAACTCATGACCATTGGGAAATAAATCTAAAACTTGACCAGTTAATCTACCCCGTGTTAAAAATAACTATAATTACTTTGTTGAGAGGTTGTGATGTAATTCATCGTGGAAAGTGATTAGGCCTCGATTGAGTTTGTGTTTGGTGAATCATGGCAGAAACTTTAAGAGACAAAGAACCAGCAAGCAATTCTCTTGACGTTGTCATTTTATAGTAGTCATTTCCCTGTTAATAATAAACATAAACATAGCGTATGATTATCGTAAAAATATAAAAATAGTAGGAGTAGGGATTTGTTTAGTCAAAAAGATAAAAATAAATATAAAAACATAAAATAAATTATTTTTTATAATAAATTTATATATTTTAAAAATAAAAAAGTATAGAGAGAGAGACATGTTTTTACCGTCGCTTGTTATCTATCTCTATCTATTTTATCTTGAAAAATAATTAAGCTTAGATATTAATATAGATTTATCTAAAATTGATGTTTGGAAAAAAATTAGTACGCAATCAAGATAATGTATTAACTCATCCGTTTGGAAGCCATCTAATCATTTCTTTTGATTTTCAATGAACTCACATAATTAAGAAAGTTTACTTTTTTTATTAAATTGGTCTGCATTCATACAGGTATATGCTGCCTAATAACAACCAACAACTGCTAATTTTACAGTAGAAATTGCTTAATCTTTGTTTGATAATTAATTATTTTTCTCAATTCAAGAGAATGTGAGAGGTTTGGTTTGTCTCAAAACTCCCTCCCCCCTCTCCACTCAAGTGTTATTATTCTATAAGCAACTATTATGCTGTGGATAATTACCCAAAGCTTCTATCCATGACCTCTAATCACCATAGTTGTAATATCTGGTTGAGATGCAATACAAAAAAAAAAAAAAATCTTGGGTTGTCTTGGGTTATCAGGTTGTTAAGTTAACTTAGATTTTTTTTTTATTAAAATGATATCGTTTTATTTTTTAAAAGTGAAGTTGATTCAACTAAGTTTGGAAATAATCAACCAAGTCATATATTAAAATTAAAATTAAAATCAATATCTTTTTTTATATAATTCAATATAAAAAACCATATTAAAATACAAAGTTTGGTTTAATCAATATCTTTTTTTAGCTCAAATTAAAATTTAATTTATCAAAGAACTATCTCAACCTAAAAACTTAAGCTATTAGGTGAAGCCCCAAGATATGACTTATATAATTCTCTAACATGCATCCTCAAGTGAAAGTTATTTGGGCTTGAAACTTACATTGACACATATTATATTGTGCTTAATTTTTATCAAATACAATGAGGGTGATGAGATTTGAACTCATGATCACTTGATCAACAAGATTATGATATCATGTCACATACATAAACAAGGAGAGCAAGAAAGGAGGTACCTTCAGTCAAAGTAAAACGTGAATGATCATAGCGAGTTCATACACAACCAAATTTCTTTAATGGCAAGGAGAAATTTTCTAACCATTGGCAAGGAGCTTACTTTAGCCCATACAAAGATTTATGGAGTTGACATACATGAGTGTCACCCGGTGAGAGATAGCTTGGGGGAGGAGAGATATAGACTTTTTCATGTAACTCACTATAAAGAAATACATTATTCACATCTAATTGATGTAACTCTAAATTTTGAGCAGCAGTGATAGTAATAACCAATAAATACTTAATAATAGTTAATTTTACAATAGGTGTGAAGGTTTTGGTATAAACCAAACCTTCAATCTGTATATATCCTTGAACTACTAAACACGTTTTGTAACGCTCAATAGAACTATCTGACTTATATTTTATTTTGTATATCCAACAAGAACCAACTGGTTTCTTCTTTGAAGGCAATGGCACTAAACTCCAAGTAAGATTTTGATCTAGAGCATAAATTTCTTGTTTTATAGCCTCACACCATTTCGACTCTGTGATGGCTTGGTAAAAGGATTTATGCTCACTAATAATGGAAATATTAACAAGAAAAACTTAATGAGATGGAAAAAATCAAGAATAAAACAAATAACGTGATATAGGATAAATAGAACATGAAGAAATTGTATTGGATATAGGTTATGATGACTTATCTACTCTAGGAAGCTGACACACATAATTATCAAGATGAGAGGGAACACCACGAACTCATTAGGATCTTGATGTGTTAAGGAGCTCTTTAGGGAACAACAACATTTAGTTCTTTTGGAGGGTTATGAGAATGAAAAGGAAATTGATTTTTATAAAAAAATGACATCTTATGATGTAAAAATTTTATGTGATTCCATGTCACAAACTTTGCATCCTTTTTCCTCATAGGATAACCAATGAAAATTCATGGCTTAGAATAAGGAGCAAACTTATCATTGAATTGATTTTTATCATACAAATAACATAGACAACCGAAAACATATAAATGAGAGTTTGACGGAGGCTTTGTAAATAACATCTCATACAGAATCTTACCAAATAATTTAGGTTTAGGAGTATAATTTATCAAGTAAGCGACAATCAAAACACATTCACCCTAAAATTTGATTGATAATATTGCTTGAAATCAAAGAGCACAAGCAACTTCTAACAAGTGATAATGCTTCAACTCTACTATTTTGTTTTATTGTGGGGTATTAACACAACATGTTTAATGTGAAATACCATTAAGAAAGAAGAAATTGGACATATGACCAACAATAAATTTTAGACCATCATCACTTCTAACTAGTTTGATACTACGATTAAATTGAGTATTAACCATAGCATGAAATTGAATGAAGTATTTTTATGCTTCTAACTTGTGTTTGGGGAGTTAAACCCAGGTACATCTTATACAATCATCAACAATTATAAGAAAATAATGAGCACCAAATGTATATGAGGTTTTATAAGGTCCCCAAGGTCACAATGAACCATATTAAAAGGGAAATCAGATTTTGTTTAGCTCGACGACACACATCACAACATTTGTTTAAATTTTTAAAAGAGGCATAAGATAATTCAGGATTTAATAACAAATGATAAAATGAAAGATAACTTAACCACTCATGTTATAAGGTGAAAGGGGAAGAAAAAAAATACAACTGCAACAAATGGTAATTAAAACCCATAGAAGTAGTATAAGTCATCGCATAATTCACCCATTCCAATCAGTTTATTTGGCTTAAGGTCATATAAGACACAAAATGATGGAAAAAAATATGACTGAACATTGAAGCGCTTTTATCAATCTACTTATTGAAAAAAGACTACATTTGAAAGATGGTATATAAAGAACATGATTTAAAATCATATTTGACAATTTAATTTGACTAATAGAGTACATAAAAACAAATGTCCCATTTGGTAATTTAAGAGGTCGTTGAATGAAACATGTTCCATTTCAAGTATAATAAGAGAGAGAGAGAGAGAGAGAAAAGGAAAGGGTACATTATATATAAGATGTGTATAGGCACCATTTTCTAGGATCCAATTTGAAGTATCATGAGATTGGGTGAGCTTACCAACAAATTTTGATATATTATAACTAGTAGAGGGAAACAAGGACATGAGTTATTCATATTGTTCTTGAGTGAGACCAAAACCATTACTCGTAGATTGACTTGAACCTGCAATGGTGTCATTAAATAAAACATGTTGTATTTTTTTTGAGGTTTTTGCTTTATTTTTCCAACCTGAAAGATATCAAAACAGTTTAAAATATTGTTTTTAGAATGCCTTGATTTATCGCACTATATGCATTTTAATTTGTTTATCCATCCTTATTGATTTCTTTTTGGTTGTTTTCCAACAAATTCATTTGTTTGATTGTTGAAGGGTCTAACAACAACCTGACAACAAAGGTTGTTATCTTTGTTGAATGATCGCTGCCAATTGAAGCAATGGCTAATTGCTTCTATTATTTAGTTACAAAATCATATGTTTTGTTGATTGAAGGAAAAAGGTTCCATGTTTAATGTTTAAGATCGAATGATTCCATATTGATCATTCTATCCCTTGAGAAATTGATGAACCCTTTACTTCTCCTGTTCTACCAAGATTTCTTTTCCAACACCACATGTACATGAAGGAATGATAGAAAAAGTTGTTAATTCATCCTAAAGACCTTTTAATTTGATGTAGTGGGTTGCTACAATAAGATCTTTTTATTATGCCAGATAAATTTTACGTTTCAATTCATGAATACATGGAACATTTCTTTGAGAGAAGCGTTCCTACAAATCTCTCCACATCTCATAAGTTGTATCTACATATATAACACTATCATGTACTTCTAGAGCCAAGGCGTTGGAAATCCAATAAATTACCATTGAGTTATGTTTTTCCCAAGCATAAGTTTCCTGGTTATTCTCAATTGGTTGGGGTAAAGAACCATCAACAAAACACAACTTGTTTTTGGCAAGAAGAGTGTTCATCATAGCATGCCTCCATGTTGGATAATTCTCACCTTTGAGAAGATAAGAAACAAGAATTGAACCTTCATTATTAGAAGAATTCAGATAATATGGGGAAGAAAAATTATGTTCAAACATCAACTTTGATGATTAACTGTTGGATGTACTTGAAAATATTTCTCCACTCATGATGGTTGGGGATTTTAGAATTCAAGGATCATTATTGGCTTTGATACCAAGAAGAACACATGATCTTAAAGAAAATAGAACCTAAAATAAGAAGGAAAAGAATATTAAATTCTTCTTATTCTCATTCTATTACAAACAAAAGAATATATACGTGTATATAGGCCCACAAGTTAGGAGAAAAAAATAAAAAAAAAAATAGCTAGCTAGTTTATAGAGCATAATAACTAATTTACATAACATAATTTTAGCCTAAATTTTAGAGATTGACAGCTAATGATATATAAGGTAATATATATTCAAACAATATCTTCAAGATTCAAAAGCTCGAGGATTATCTTCGTACATGTTTCTCCTTGGAGGATCCTGGTACTTTTAAGTATTTTCTTGGCTTAAAACTTGTTTGTTCTCTTCGAATTATATCTTTTTGCCAACGCAAATATACTCTTGACCTCTTAAAAGAAACTAGGATGCTGGTAGCAAACCAACTACTTTTCTCATTCCTCATTAACATTGACTGTCTTTAGATTATGGTGAACCATTAAAAGACCTGAGCCAATACCGTTGCTTAATTAGGTGTCTCATTTATCTCACTATTTCTCGGCCTTATATCACTTATGTAGTACAAATTCTCAATCAATTAATATAAAAACCTTGTCATCCATATCTTGATGCTACTTGTTATGTTCTTAGTTATTTAAAGAGTTCTTTTGATCAAGGTCTTTTTCCCCCTTCAAATAGTGATTTTCATATCAGAACTTATTGTGATGTCGACTAGAGAAGTTGTCTCATAATTCGATGATCTATTACCGCTTATTACATTTTCCTTAATGTTGCTTCTATCTATTAGAAATCCAAGAAGCAACTCACAGTGCCATATTTCTCTGTAGAATCAGAATATCACTTTATGGCTGCTACAACTAGTGAGCTGATATGGTTACATGGTTTACTTGCTGATCTTTTTTTGCTTTATTCTCACCCAATGCTTCTACACTACGATAATCAATCGGCTTTGCACATTGCTTTTAATCCTGTCTTTCATGCGCGCACTAAACATATTGAGATCGACTTCCGTTTCATTCATGAGCAATTGCAATCTAGCACCATTACTACAAAATATGTTTTAATTCAATTTTAATTAGTAGATATCTTAACTAAAGCATTGGGACGTGATCACTTTCATTTTCTTCTTTGCAACTAGGGCATTCAGGATTTTTATGCTCCAACTTGATGGGGGATCTTGAAGATATTGTTTGAATATTTATTACCTTATAGATCATTAGCTTTCAATCTTTAAAATTTAGGCTAAAAATATTATGTGTAAATTAGCTAGCTATTTTTCTGATTTTCTCCTAAATTATAGGCCTCTATTCCTATATAAATTGTTTTGTTTGTAATAGAACAAGAACACAAAGAACTCAATATTCTTTTTCTTCTTGTTTTAGGTTTTGTTTTCTTTAATATCATATTTTCTTCACAACCTGAATCAAGTTTCAAGTTGTAATTTTTTTTTAAATCAACCTATTAGACTAATTCAGATTGAATAACAATGTTATTAATTGCTTAACACATGTAATTGTAAAACAACTTAGTGTGTTTTCAGTAATTCGATGCAAAATGTTATTTTAATAGAAATACATAAAAGTTTCTCTTTTAAATTTTTATTTATTTTAAATATCAACAAATTAAAATTATTAAAAAATTCTAAAAAAAATCGATATTAAAAAATATTTAGATAAAAAACGGTTTGAAAAATATTGTAATAAAAAAAAAGTGAACCTTGTTATCAAACATAGCCTTACGCTCCGTTGTCCACGTCATGGCTCCTTCTAGCAAAATCTTTTTTTCTCAACAACTCCCTAGCTTGCTCATCTAACTAGACTAGGATTTTATGAGGTGAATTTATTACGTTGTCGTGATTGAAGGGTGGAGGTGCCGGTGTAATCGCTTACGGGTTCTAGGACATTAGCCAAAAACATGGACTCAAGCTCAGAGGTTAATTTATTTGTCAACATTTGAAATCATTACCCCACGTACTGTCGTCAAGCTAGAATGACACCTGGCCAATAGAATTTAACCTCAAAGGGATTACTTTTGGAAGTGATCTCTCCTCTTTTTAGAGTACTAGCTATGCCATGATGGATTTTTCACCTTGCAACTTTTTGCTGGACAGTGCAAGTTCGAAGAAGTAATAACCAAAAGAAGCACCCATCAGGCATTCATGGTTTTAACTTTTAACCTTTCCATTATGTTCACTTTTAATTAACATCACACATGTAGAGGCTGTGGATGCTCAAAATAGGGGTTAATTTTGTGGGAGTTTAACTAGCAAAGTATACCGTACGTGCTAATGATTTGAGCAAAAAACAGATAGATTTTTAATTAAAATCTAATCCTGTTCATACATATGAAAGTGGGATAATTGAGAGAAGTGGAGCCTTATTTCCCGTCTAATTGAGTTTTAAAAATAATTTGATGTCTTTCCTGGTTATAAGAGAGAAGAAATACGACGTTGTTTTAATCATAGTTGTAAATCCTGCATCAACCTTACAGATTAACTTGATATTTATTTGATTTAGAATATCGACTAGTTTAACTTGAAAAAAAAAATTAATAAAAAATCTTTTTATTTTATATAAAAATAATAGCATCAATCTTTTCAATTGGTAATACGAATCTTACCTCAAATTTATACTTTACAACTATTACTTTAACTTCAACCTCATTGTTTTTCTCTGTATCTGAATTTAAGATTTACAATTAAAAATTCTAAATTTTAGTGGCGAGTTGATGAAATTACTTTATGTTATCCCTCTGAGAAATCTATAGATAAATCCTCACTCACAGCTGAATTACATTAATTTATACCATTTAATGGAGCGATCAAACTTTCTTTCAATTAATCAAGGGGTTGTACTCCTCCTTCAACAATAGAAAAAGGGTGTTTATTCCTTGTTTCAATATGATTAAATTGAGTTGCTCGACCCCACTATAAACGCTTTCGTTTTGTCATCGGCCCCTTTCAATTAAAAGATAAAAAGAATTCTTGTGTTTCACTTTTTTATTTATTTATTTTATTTCCTAGGAATTGGTTGATATATATGCAATGATGCAAGTTGTTGGTTCATTAACTCATACAAAAAAAGCAAGAGGCGATGAATTAAAATCATAGTCATTAAATTTAGTCATGCAAGTTGATTTGGAAAATTTAAAATTCAAAACTTAATCTTACAAGTTTTTCATTAAACCGATAAAACATTTATTTAATCAAATTTTATTAACTTAGCTAGAGTTTTAATAATTCATTTAATTTCACTCAATTTAAATTGAACAAGGTTATTGTCTTGTAAAAAAAATAAAACATTATCATTTTAATAAAAAAAATATTGACATAGATAAACCTTTTAATTATTGATCTAATAATACAGACTTTTTTTTTTTAAGTAATCGTGATATTGGATTTGAAAACTATGGCTAAAATGACAAGATGTAGTCTAAGGTTTGCGCATGCTGTCCGTGTGGAAACCCATCAAGTTTAGAATGAGCTGTTCAGCAAGGATTGTCCAAATATCACGCCAAAAATTTGTCAAAGTATTTTGATCTTATTGTACTGCATTGCAAATCTGCGGTCGGGAGAGAGGGAGAAAGGGTCATGTCAGCCAGGCAGCCAAATCTTTATACTTGAATTCTTGTTTACCGGAAATATTGTATGTAATGAATTTTATCCACAAGGAAATTTTTTTTATGGGAATTATAGCCTTTTAGATGCATGAAAGTTACCCTAGAGTCATGCCCTAAAGAATTTTTGTTGCATCGATCACATGCATTGAGAATGTTTTCCACTGCTATCATGTGGGAAATGACTTTCAGTCCCTCACTCTATGGTCTATGCCTATGAATGTCTCTTGTCTAACTGCTTCCAGAAAAGAGGTGGTTTTTTGAGGAAAAAATACGTCCTCCGAGCTGCATATTCCACCTTAATATCCTCACAAAATCAGTGCAAATTCACAAAAGATCATGACTCATCACCACACGACTAGGTCAAGATAAGAAGTTGTGGGGATGTTTTCCAAACCAATACAGATGTGTTTGAAAGTTTTGAAGAAATAGCATCGAGGATAAAAGGATTTTGAAAAATAGCACAATAAACAAAAAAAACTACAATAAAAATGAGGTATTGAAACAAAACGTAGTTGAGAATTGTGATATTTAAATGAAGATACCTTTATACTAAATGCTATTTAAAAAAGAAAAAAAAACCAGTAGTTTCTGTGATTTTTTTTAAAAATCGCATGTGAGAATCACAGATTTTCTAGCTGTGCTACTTTTCAAAAAAAAAAACGTTTTTATACGTACTAGCTAGTCAAATTTTTTTAAAAAGCTCTGCTAATTTCTTATAATAAAATTGAAGGTTTCACCACACAATTATTGAAAACAAATTTAGTGCATAAACGACATATTTGAAGTCAATTTTTTAGCAATTACTACCAGAATCTTGTCCATTAGAGGAAAAACATGCTCAGCTCAGTCGAGGTTTCCTTTCAACAGTACTCAATAAACTCTGGTCTGTCCACACTGGCCCCCTAAGAAAATCACAGCTACGAAGGGCAATCATATAAGAAAAATTTACCATTTGGCAAATGTTTGCCATAATGATTCATGACAATGATAATTCTGATTAATCAAGCACATCTGCTGTTTATGTCTGATCACAATTTCTTTGCCCACCCAATCACACGTGCTATAAGGAATCACTTATTGACAGTTCAAAGTGCATGATGCCCGTGATTGCAGTCAGTCCAAATCCTTCTGCAATCCTCCAGTTTCACTGAGAAACTAATCATAATGCACATAACCAGAACTATTATTCTATCCAAATGTTATTATACGTGCTTATCATCAACTAATCAGTGGTCTGTGAGGTAATACATAAATATTTAGGCTATGGCTTGTTTACGCAGTTCATATCTCCGAGTGTTATTTATAGTCTCGCTTCGCTTAAAAATTATTAGAAAAAAATTATCTTTTTCAATTCATACGGAGTTTAAAATGCCGCAGTACCATGTAAACAAACAAACACGGAACAGGACATGAGAAGGGGGGAATAAATGGGTGGGGTTTGGTGGGTTTTATAGTTTATACTATGTGGGAAATTGGAGCTACAGATCCCAGAGAAGGGGAATTGGATTTGGATATGGCATGCACTACTGAAATAAATATATATTAGGGTTATTTATGTTTTAATTTTTCAACGTTCTCTACCAGTTAAAAGACGACGGCATTCACCAATATTTATCCGTATCTTGAAAGGCAAAGAAGTTCCATTTTCAAGTTTAGGGATTGGAGGAATCTTTTTCATCCTCTCCCTCCCTCTCTCCCTCTCTTTACTTTATGCTGTAATGAAAAAGCTTGAGAGAGAACAAGAGAGGCCACCGAAAAGCATGGACACCTTATCATGAAAGCAAGAAAAAAACGAACCGATTTGACGGGCCAACCCACACGCATAAACACACAGTTACTCACTCACTAACACACCCACACGCTCGATCGATCACACATTTGTGTCACTCACTGTGTGTTAATTTTTGGGTGTCTTTCCTTTTGTTAAAAATATGGAAATCACAAGTCAACCTCCCCTCATGATTTGGTCTTGGTTTCTTCTAAGCACCACCTCATATCCCACTTTCTTTAGCACCCTCTATATAATTAACACTCCCTTTCATTCAGTCCTTCACCATGGGAAGCATGAAGGTGCATCAGTTGGCACGTGGATTTTGGGAGCACGAACCCTCTCTTACGCTTGGTTGCAAGCGTTTACGCCCTCTTGCTCCCAAGCTGGCCAACACAGATCATAGTGTAACCTCTTTCGATCTCAAGAGCTTCATCAGACCCGATAGCGGTCCAAGAAAGCTTGCCTCCTCTGACGAGAAGAAAGATTCCCCTCAGGTACGTACCACTGATCATTCTTACCTAGCTAGTTCATACTATCACTATTTTTTATTACATCTGCTTGGGTTCTGTGCTAGCTTAATTACTCCAAACATCGAATTAAATTACACGACATATCGTAACACAGTTGGTCAAAGAAAAACGTAAAACAAAAGAAAAAATAGCAAAGCATCTTAAAGTATGGTGGTTAATTTCTTTACCTAAAAATTTAGAAAATTTGATTCATGTAGGGGGAAACGCACCCGGGAGGGACACGGTGGAACCCGACACAAGAGCAGATAGGGATACTAGAGATGTTGTATAGGGGAGGAATGAGAACTCCTAATGGGCAACAAATAGAAGATATCACAGCACAACTAAGCAGATACGGCAAGATTGAAGGGAAGAACGTTTTTTACTGGTTCCAAAACCACAAAGCCCGCGAGAGGCAAAAACAGAAGAGAAACAGCCTTGGTTTAAGCCATAGTCCTAGAACCCCATCTCCCATTACCATTATATCTTTGGATACTAGGGTATGTCACTGTGTCTCAGCAGCCATAAAGACTAAATTGATTCGTGATTTTTTCACTTTGGTAAACGAAACTATGTTTTGGTTATAAGTTTATGTATATATTTACTCTTATTGTTGCACAGGGAGAAGTGGAGAAAGATGAGGATAGTCCATACAAAAGAAAGTGTAGGAGCTGGTCATTTGAATGCTTTGAATTAGAAGAAAGCAGGTCATGTAAAGAGGAGGGAGATAGAACTCTGGAGCTTTTCCCATTGCACCCGGAAGGAAGATGAAGGGGTTTGAAAAACAAAATAAATCTCATTCAATTTTGTTAATTTCATTGTGATGATCTGCTTTTACTTTCTTTCTTTGTTTCGAGAAAGAAGAAAGGCAAGTAGTTGTCTCTTTGTACCCTATTTTCTGACTTGGAACCAAAGCTCTTTGTCACTCTTTATTCGATCTCTCTTGTGGGTGTGTGTGATCGTTTTGACTACAAAAAAAACTTGTTGAGAGTTCAGACAAACCTTTTAGGTTAAAAGGAGTAACCTATGGACACTGAAGTCCACGCACCTAGTTCCAATCTTGAGCCTACTCTTTCATATTTTAAGTTTCAAATGGGAAAAGAGATGTGTCTTCTTCCACCGTTCCAAGAAAAATTGATATATTGCACTGCTTGGAAGACTTTCATAAAGTAGCGTATCAACTCCAAGCAGACATGAAAGTTTTATCTTTATTTTGCTGAGAGTGATTGACATGCATTTTCCCAAGAAAAAGAAATACCAGTTGGTGTTATGTGGGGCTCCTGATCAACCATGCCGGGGATATTATTGATTCAAAAAAAGAAAAAAAAACTTTCCAAGGATATTTGGAGGGAAAGGTGATCACAAGTGTATTTGAAATTAATGCGAACAGGTGAGAATAATTAATTTCTCTTTGATAATGTGAATTCCAGCAGTTAAAACTTAGTGCGTTGCATTGTGCAGCAAAACAAATTTTAATAGTATTTTTTTAAAAAAAATATATTAAAATAATTTTTTTTATTTTTTTATTAAAATGTCGGAATCATAAAAAAAATATTAATTTAATATTTTTTAAATAAATATATTTTTAAAAAGTATCTAAAAGCAAGAAATACCATACTTCCAAATAAAACCTTGGTATTTTTATTATCAAGTCTTAATTAGTTTTGAATTCGGAAATAAATGAGGTAGAGTTTGGAAATCTTTAAGAAGAATATTTGTGTCGCCAAATCCTTGAAAAACAAAAACAAGAGAGTGATGTTAGTGTGTATTTGGTATTATTATAGTTTTTTATGGTTACACTTTAAAAAAAATATTAAATAAAAGTTACAAATTGTATTTTTTTTTTATTCAAGATTTAAAGATAAAATTGTATGTGAAACTCATGGAAAACTGTGTCCTGTATTAGGTGACCATATATTTTTTAAATATATGGTCAGAGCAAAACTCAAATAGCAGCATGAAATCAAACTTAGTGTTGATTGAATGGAGAACCACTGTGGAATATATATTATAAGAAACAAACTACGGACTAGATTTTTACTTCTTCGAAATTCAAGCATGAAAGACAAAAAAACAGGTTGGATAATTATATATCTTCCACAAAATGTTAATGACATGTCTGAAAATTACGTCAAGGGCATCCCTCCATTAGAAGGAATGTGTGTAATTGGAAGAAAAATCCATAAAATTAAATGCTAAGATCCAAATTTGAAATAAAATCAATCGGATGAAGGTCACCATCAAATTAAGTTTAAAATGCAAGTTGATATTAGTTCATTCCAAATCTTGATGAGGGTGGAAAAATCGTCG
>Ga0325402_1002150_pt1 | contig 17073 bp, 4 predicted proteins | sample PopdelMetagenome_22_FD_207212 | JGI IMG/M metagenome (GOLD analysis project Ga0325402, IMG submission 207212) | Populus deltoides microbial communities from Bellville, Georgia, United States - Xylem-PdKOR-R3 | ecosystem: Host-associated > Plants > Phyllosphere > Stem > Wood/Secondary xylem... | reverse complement strand
TTTAATTTTTTGAATGATTTAAGGTGCACGAAATTAAGACTTCTAGTCTCGTTCTTGCAGGTCATTATGGAGCCCAGCTCATTCTGTTGTGAAATTTACCACTGGATCATGATTGGACTATCAACTTTCTGGCAAATATTTGTTTGATTTACGTTTGATTTTTAGATTTTTAGATTTTTGGCTTTCAATTTCTGACATTTCTATCTAGTTAACATGAATGTATGTATCATAAAAGGCTTGAGCATCGTTAATTGTTTAGAGCAGTCATTTGAAGTAACATACACTAACTTTGTACACTGTTGAAAATGAGTTTCAAAAAGTATCTGGAAGGCATCTGTTAACCTTACGCAAACGTTGTTTCTTCTATTCTGATTTTGCCACCATCTTAAAGTTAAGGACTGATCAAACAATGGATTAAGCAAGTTCGATTTACAACCAGATCAGGTAATATTGAGCGTGTTGTCCATGGTGGAGATGGACTTGCAATGTTGGTTTCTATATCTATGGCGTGTTCATTGATTCTGCAAATTATGCTTATGTGGGTAATCAACCATTACCATCGTTGGAGTCCCGAGAAAGAAAAAAAAACCTTCAGAAAATACAAGTCTTGAAATAGATGCTCTGGTTACGGACCCGACTAGGGCGCTGTTGAATTTGCTACAATTTCTTTTAAGAATTCGTTCAAACATTTTTCTCCTTCGAAAAGTAATGGACATCCAATCAACGTACGATGACTTTATCAGAAGTAACTAACATCATGTTTTTTATTTATCGGATATGTTATAAAAGTTCCTTCGAAGAAAAAAACTCTGCGTTTGTTGATGTAGTAGCTGATCACAATGCATTCCATCATTATTCCAAAAACTTCAAAGCACTTCTCTCTTGTTTTCAAGATAAACAAGGTTTCTTTTTCCTACCCAAAGAAAAGAATAGTGGCAGCTGAGTTTCTTCTTACGTACGTTCGCCTTGGAGGAGACATTGGCAAGGGCGGGTTCCCTTGCTACTGAAGGGATCAGAGGTGCATGGGGTTTGAAAGGACAGCTACAAGACCTAAAAGGGTCAGTGACAATGAACAAAGCTGTACTCCAAAATGCTGAGAAAAGGAAAGTGACAGACGAGTCGATGAAGCTATGGTTGGAGAAGCTTCAAGACGTGGCTTATGATGCTGAAGATGTTTTGGATCATTTGATGACTTTGCTTATGAGGTGCTTCGCATAGACCAACAGAAAATCTTTACTGTTTGTGATAAAGATAGGGTTTGTGTTCTATGAAGCTGATCTTTATAACTGCTATGAAGATAGTGTTTTTGTGTGCTATAAAGCTTTACTATTTGTGATAAAGCAAGGATTCATCTGAGCTAAAGATGGTTTTTGGAATATAACTGTGTTCAATGAGTGTGATTCTACTATGATTACCAAGTCTATTTTTGGAGAGGAAAAAAACTAGTAGTCGTTTAGATTCTTGTAGTTTTTATTGCCCTCTATATTTCTAATTCTTCTATATGATTTTTCAGCTTCCTGCATCAACCCAAAGCTACTTCAGATTGTTGAAATCAAACACTGATTGAAGTATCAGGATGGTTCTGTGAGTCTGTTTCTGCCTAAGTTCTAGCACAATAAAGTCCCTAATATAAGCACCTAAAAGGCCCCTATGGTGTGTATCGACTGTTTACACTTCAGATGTTCTAGTTTATCATTATGGGTTTTAAATCAAAGGCTTCTTCGCGCAAAAAAAAGAGTAAAGAAATGTTCAATCCAAGCCTGAAGAACGTGATATTTACTCCATGGATGCGGGACATAGTTCTTAGCATCCGTCGGATGATTCAATGGAGGCCCGAGCCGTTTGCCAGGATAGATAAAGATGGTGACAGGTACTCATTCAGTATTCCAAGCAATTATTCTACCGGCATTTTACAAGTTACACTAATAGTTTGACTTGGCTGTGTGGCCCCTTCAAAGATATTATTTAGGCGTAGAATTACAATGGAAAACACCAGGCAAATCATATCTTGTCGCAGGACTCCCATATCCATGATGAGTTCCAGTTTCGGCTAGGTAAGGGGCCCCGCTGCTATACCAACTGTTTTCTTACTCATAACTAATTATGTTTCCACTTCTTAAATAATGACAAGTTTCTTCTCATGAGAGATACGATTTTGTTTACCATTTTTGAAGAAAACAAAGGAATATGATAGTTTTATTCATCATGAGAAGCTTATGTTACTGTGGGACATCTATATACAAGGCAGAGATGTCATTGATGGGAAAGATGCTGACTATCAATCTCCTATAATCTTGGTATATCAAAATCTATCTATACTAATAATTATCCCGTCAATTGTTTACATAACAGTAGTAATATGAATTGGAAACAATGTAGTGATCACAAGCAAGAATATGTGAGATAATATAGGATCCACTGCAACTTTCCTCAGCGGATGCAATACTATAGGAACTGCAGTACCGTATGAGATAATGTAGGAGACAATATAGCATTTTACCCTTCAATAATTTTCATGACAATGATTTTCGAGAATTCTCTTTGCTTCAAAGATTAAGCGTTGTATCATGTCATAAGATCATCAGTGCTCCTGATAGTATACGAGAATCGCATTCTTTTGTGGAATTAGAAGTTGTTGGGTGCTGGAGTTTGACTTATTTTCCAGAGGATTGCTTATGTGGCCGCACCCGATTGAAATCATTAAGAATCAGTGATTTCTCATAGGAGCTGGAGGTTTTCCTGAAGAAGCTCTAAATTTGAATGTTGGATCTCTTGAAAAACTATGGATGGGATAAACTGAAGAGTTTACCGCATCAACTTCAACACCTAACTTCCCTTACATTTGTTATTGTGAGAATGTAAAGTACCTACCTAGTTAAACAGCCATGCAAGGACTCTCCAGATCATATTATCTGTATACTTCTGATCATTTCTTGAGGAAAATGGTCGCAAGTACAACGGCGTTGAGCACCTTAAGATCTTTCGATCCGAAGTGTCCACATAGATTTCAACGGAAGGAACGTAAGTTAAAATCTCTCAGTAACTCATTCTTTGTTTTCTTTCTGAATGCCTCCTCCTTTAGGAAAATTTCAATATTTCTAATTAATTTAACTTCATTGTTCTCTGTTTTTATGCAGGAATTCAGCTTTTCAGATTAAACTTGATTTCAGCAGCTCATTTTCTCTTTGCTATTTTCATTGCTTAGTCATGAATTTGAGCAACATACAAGAACAGGCAAGTTGAATCTCAAATCTCTCTCTGTCCATCTGTCTCCTCTGCTCACTTTTCCCTCTGTCCATACTTAACTTATTTTCTCCCTCGATAATTTACTTCTGTTGTTCTTGTTTTCATCAGACGTACAAGGCTGGCAATTACAAACAAGCATTAGAGCATAACAATGTTGTTTATCCATGTGAGAAGTCTGCACCGCACCTACTGATCGTATTTCTCTTCTTTTGGGATTCTATTTACTATCATGTTTGTCTTGTTATTGTTTGGTTCTAGATACTATTTCAGTTGTCTGGCCAAATTATAAATTCCATAACATAAAGCCTTTATTTATATATATATATATATATATATGAGCCCGTTTGGCTCTGCGGCTGCGGCTGCGTTTTTTTTAAAACGCAGTTGCAGCTGTTTGGTTATAAAAAAATTATGGTATACTGTTTACTGGATCCCATCTTTTTTCTGCGTTGGAAACGCAGTATTTGCAAAGCAAGAATTGCTTGCTTTTTTTGTACTGTTCACGTAATTACATTGTTCAATGAACATTGCAATTAACATGAACAGTGCAAAATTGCACTGTTCATGTTAAAAATAGTGAATTTTATACATGATAATATTTTATCTAATTTTATTACACGCTAAAAAATTATGAAAACTGTAGTTATTGTCAGATAAATTTTGTACGTAATGAAATTGTAGATAGTTTAATAGAACAATAAATTTTTTTATATAAAGTATGATTTATTTCATAATGTTACCGCAATAGTTAAATCCACAATATTTAAATTAAAAACCATCAATATTAATTTATATTTTTTTAAATTATTTATAACCTCAATTTCAAAAACATTCTTAACTAAACACATTAAACTACTTTTTCTTCAATCTCAATTTCAACCACAGTTTTAACCAAACACCTATTTTTTCAAAGCAACCACAACTAAAAATACTTTTTATAAACCAATTTTTTTAAACCATAATAATAACAGCTATCGCAATATATATATATAGACACACACATTGCAGCAATGAGGAAGCTAGCTCGTAGACTTGAGCAATGTTTTGATGAACATAAATCGATTTCTGAATTGATTCTGATTCTTTGCTTTTTAATAGACGAAACCGAAGGCTGTGAATAGAACTTAAAAGAAGCACACTTCTGAAATTCAACTTGTACTTGAGATTATTAGGTTTTTCAAAACCCATGCACGCGTAATAAAAACAATAAATTTAATAATTTTTTAGGAGTTTTAAGTTTTTGTTTGATAAATTTAGGGTTATTTAGAATTTATATAAAAATTATTTAAAAATTATATGTTTTTATTTTTTTTTAATAACTACTTGAAGGTTAATGCTTTGCAAACCACAATTCATCTAAATATTCGGTTTCTAACAATAATCTACAAAATCATTAATAAAAAATATCTTAAACTCTTTTAAGAGAGAGAGATTGTTATATCTTTGAGTGCTAGCTTTTTTCTTTTGTTTTTCAGGTATTCTATAACTTAAATAGCTTCTTTTTTTTCAATAATAAAAAAAATAAGAGACATAACATTCTATTTAAAAAATATATAAAAACTATATAAATAACAAAATATTGATTTCTCCCCTGAATAATCTCACATATATTATTTCAGGATAATTTTATAAATTTATTTAATCAAATCTCTACTTGATTTTTCTAAGTTTAGAATTGTAATTCACTGCACAAATTACATTATAGTCTTCAATTTCTAAAACTTATTTACAATCAAGTCACACTTGATTAATCATTCCATTTAAATTTCTGACTAATTGTTCTTATATGTGTGACCCACTAGGTTCTCTAATAAATTGGTCAAATATAAATAGTAATCTTAAATAAAATTGGATTAAATAAATCAAATAAATTAATTTATTATCAATTCAGCAATTGATTAATTTATATTTGAAGATCAAGTACAATATCTAACAACCTATCATGATCCCCCAAATATTAAAATATAAAGTCATGAGTAGTTTGACTTAACCTTTTAGTGATCAGTTTCTTAATGTAATTATTATTCCTTCATCAACAATGTTTCAATTTAGATATTATAGCATGAAGAGTGTCTACAATGTCAAATTATGTTTGTTCTCAACTCCATAGTCATTGATTCTTTGAATAAAATTAAAAACTCTTTTCAAATTTCATTCCACTTTACACCAGGATTTACAATCAATATTATTTTAGAACAGATAAAATATTTTTTCTAATTCACCTAGGATATAAATTATAACGACCCCAACTTTCTATACAATTTACAAATAATTTCCTTCTTTGATAATGTTAGAAACGTGGTAATTTTTTTCTGATGGTAATAACGGTAGACCAGATCAATTTTTTAATCAACTGGTTTATTCCAACAATCTAACATTTCCCTCTACAGTTTATAGTAATAGTTGACTAGTATAATTTTATCCATAATTTTCTCAACCAATTCACTCTATAATTTTAATATTTCCCTTACTGGTTGATCAATCGGTTGACCGATTCCATCGACCGATTAAAATAGTAGCGAATTTAACTGTTCAATTCATCAAATGATCGACCATTTAAACAAAGTCAAATATTTTTGTAATTCTTCTTTTAAACTTTTACCAAGTTATCAATAACTCTCATCATGCTATATTTTTACATTGTAATTATGGTCTAATCATTCTAGACTCATCTCATACCATCATAACCTATGATTCAACTTCACAATTAATATACAAAAGCAAGATATTACACAAATTCATAAGAAAACATCATAAGTATGAATTATATATTAAAATCCCAAATGCAAAAAATAAGGAACATAATATTATAAGATGTACTAAGAAAATCTTATCAGAAGTGATAAATTATTAAAATCTTGATATTAATTACATATCAAATTTTACAATGCATAAGTATTAGTTGCTCAAAATTTCATCATTAATTATCAAAAAAGAACACCATAATCATCTACTCATTCTAGACGAGGAAACGAAGTACCTGGAATTAAATTAATATTAAGTATGAGTCAAATTGAGTAATTAAAATATAAACAATTAAGTAATTCTCATGATAAATTATAAACTTAATTTATTTGTTTAATCATTTATATGATCTTATTAGATCATCTTTCTAAGTCACACTCTTCAAATCATTCTCGTATTATTATAACTAATCAATTTCAAGCATAATATCACAATAACCAGTTAACTAATTTCAGTCTTTTTTACTAGGCAGGCATTCATTTCCATCATTTGACAATCGATTTTACAACCCATAATCGACACTAGTGCTATCACAGAACAACTAGTTCCACAACCCATTACTAGACACTAGTTCTATCACAAGTTAGCTAGTTCCACCGTCCATAACCAACACTAGTTCCATCATAAACAAACTAGTTTCTCATCCTATTACCGGGAAATAAATCCATTATAGGATGGCTAGTTCCTCGGCCCATTACCGAGCATTAGCTCCATTACATGATGGCTAGTTCCTCACATATCAAAAATTAAAAAGAACTTAACATATTTAATAAAAATGTAATGACTTGATTCGTCATAAGGATTAAGGTGTCAAACTCTTATCTAGGACTTGAGCTTGTGGTGTTATTCTTTGTTGCTATCCTAAACCGTTGGCCTCTCTTGTTTCAATAGGAAACATTATCATTGTAAATACAAGAGAGGCCAGCAGTGTAGGATAATATGTTTGCATGATTTTTTTAAATAATATGTTTCTATTTTGTCATTCAACATAAACATACAATTCCATATTCTAAGTTTAATTATTTCACAATAAATATTACATCATAACCAAATTAACATGAACAAATCCATATGTGAAGCTTAATCCATATTACACCAAAAGTACCATCACAACAACTATGGCATCATTTCATGCACAACATCATCTAAATAATAATCCATTTTAATTCTACATAATTATAAGACATTAAATAGATCCAAACACTTCTTCCATTTTCTACCAATTGGCCAACCCCTTTTATCTCATTCCACCATGATTATTTCATCTCATTACAATGTTTTATCATCAAATAAAACCCCATCTACCTCAATTGTTTTAATTTGATTAATTTTGACACTCTCCATAAATCTTTACTAAGAAACCTAATTGATTTTTCTTGGATTTTAATCATAATCAATTAAATTTTGTTCAAATTGATATGAATGGGTTCTAAACACCTTACTTGTTAATAATTTAAACTTCAAAAGCTAACCAATAAAAGTTTATCATTCTTCCCTTATTTATTCCCTTTCGTTATGAGTTTTCCTCTTTATCTTAATTCTTGTTTTAAGATTGTTTAGTTTCTCAACCCCTTCACTATCTTGTCTAATTCTTTAGTTTTTCTCAAAGAATTTCCCTAAATTATCTTTTCTTCTTTTTTATCTCCCTTCTCAATTCTAATTGGTTGTTTATAGAGGAAGAACTAAAATTTTTTATTTTTTCCTTATTTATTCATGATTAATCGGTCGACTAGTTCCTTTCTTAGTCTCCAGTAAATTTTAATTTAATTTTTCATCTTTATTCAAATCCACCTCTATTTTTAAAAAATTTCAAGGTCTTCTACTTTAATTACTTTAATTATCTTAGCTGGGGTTTACATAAATCCTCTTGATTATTTAAATACCTTCATATAGTTTATATTATACTCAATATTTGTCTATTTGTTACCCTTGATTAGAACAACGTGTAGCAGGATCAAAACATAACACTTCTTATATAAGATAACTTGGTGATCTAAATTCTAAGGATTACTTACACAAATGTCACGTAAGCCTTTCCATAAACACAAGTAATCTCTTTATATGTGATTCTTATTCGTGTCAGTTCGGTGTACATTTCATTTAATAAGGACCTATATATTAGTTCTAGGTATCCCTCATACCTCAACTTATGAGAATAACTACTTCATTTCATATAGGAAAGAACATAATATGTATCAATCTCAACAACTCTAATTAATATCAGGTGTTAATAGAGCATTAACTATGAATATTTTAGGAACAATGTTTTGATGTAATAAAAATCTCATAATTACAATAATTTTATAATCTTTTTTGCAAAGAATTTTTGTTCGAATGACTTTAATTTTACTCTAGATATATTAATCAAATATTAGATTTATTAATCAATTATTTGATGAATATTAAAGATAAAGAAGCCTTTATTAATAAATTAAATATATTTACATGAATAAAGTTAATGTTATATGTAATCAACTGATTTGCTATAAGGCCTATACACAAATATTTTTCCACTTGCTCTAAAGTCAATCACTCATGTATCAAACATTATATCGCTCTACTTGACGATAATATTTTTGCTAGGATAATGACATAATAAGAGGATCTACAAGATGCTCTTCAATAGAGACTCGCTCTATCTTTACATCTTGTTTTTCTATGATTCTCTAATCAAATGGAATTGTCTAAGTATATTTTTTTATAATTAGTGAGACCTTGGTTCCTTTTCTTGTCATTGTTATCATATTACAAGGCTATTGGATCAATAATGCTAGGAACCATACCTAGTTTAATAATGAACTTCTTGATCCAACCAACCTCTTTTATCTCCTCGGATATAGAGGTGTGCTCAACTTTAGTTGTAGAATCTATTTTAGTCTCTTATTTGGAACTCTTTCAACTTACATTACTATTATTTAGAGTAAAATATAACTAGATCGGGTTTTTTATTTTCAATATGTGATTAAAAACTAACATCCAAATAACCATAAATTTTTATTTCATCTCTTCCATTAACCAAAAAAGTATTCTTAGTTCTTCTCAAGTACTTAAGAATATTTTTATCTTTTAGTGACCATCATCGGATTAGATTGGTATCTATTTGTTATGATCAAAGCATAAGATACATATGGTTTTGTACATAACATCGTATATATTATGAATTCTATATTCAAAGTACATGGAATCATTTTCATCTTATCTCTATTAATTTATGTTTTAGGGCACATATCATTGGAGAGACATATCATATGCAAAATAAGTAAGTATTCTATTTGGATTCTTCCATGCTAATTATTTTTAGTATCTTGTCTATGTACATAGATTAGGACAATCCAAATAAGCTTTTAGATCTATCTATATAGATCTTTATTCCTAATATATAGGTTATTTATATCATATCTTTCATGGTGAAATTCTTGGTCAACTAGATATTTATTAACTAGAGTAAATGTTATTTCCTATTAATAATATATTGTATATGTAAAATCTTAAAAAAAATGACTGCACTCCCACTAACCTTTTTATCAACGCAAGTCTCATTTATATTTTTGATAAAATAAAAAAAAATATTATCTCATCAAAATGGATATTTCAACACCTCAAAACTTGTTTATGTTCATAAATAGATTTTTATAGCTTGCATATTTATTGGTAATTTTTTTAGATTCAAAACTTTCAAGTTATGTCACATACACATCTTCTTAAAGATTCTCATTCAGGAATATATTTTTAACATTCATTTACCAAATTTCATAATCATGGTATATAGTTATAACAAGTAAATTCCTTATGGATTTTAACATAGTTACTGACAATAAGGTTTTATCAAAGTAAACCTATTTATCTTTGTTTACAACCTTTGGTAACTAGTTATTCTTGTATGTTTATACATTGCCTTCCAGGTTAGCCTTTCTCTTAAAGACCCCTTTACATCCAAAAGGTTTTATCCATATAGGTGGATCAACTAAAGTACATGCCTGGTTGATGTATATGGAATCCATTTAGATTTTATGATCTCAAGTTATTTCTTAGAATCAATGTCAAATATTGATTTCATGTAATTGGTAGGCTCATCAAGTATGAGTAACTCCTTATTTTTAGCTTCCATGAGAAGTCCATATCTTATTGGTGGATGATGTGCCCTATCAGATTTACAGAGTTCTTATGTTTCTTGAGTTTCAGGCTAAACATCCAATGTTATAGTTTCATGCTCAAGTTCAATTTGGATGTAAGTTTGTGGTTTTTGAACTTCATCAAGTTCTATTTTCCTCCCACTTCTCTTTTTAAGAACATAATCTTTTTTTAGAAATTTAGTATGTTTTGAGACAAACATTTTTGCTCAATAGGGTGATATAAATAATATCAAATAGTTTTTTTTTATACCTACAAAATTATATTTATCTAACTTTTAACTTTTAACTTTTTAGATACAATATGCTTCATATAAACATCACATCTTAAATTTTTAAGTATGATAGGATTGGTCTCCTACCATTCCATATCTCTTACCATTCTCTTTTAGATAATCTTGAAAATCTTAGTTGAAGTATTCACAATCCTGATCCGATCGAAGTATATTAATACTCTTTCCAGTTTGTTTTTTAATTTTATTTTTAAATTCTTTAGACTTTTTAAATGATTCAAACTTTTATCAAATACACATAATCATATCCAATATGGTTATCAATGATGAAACATGTATATCTAACTATGGCATGAATTGTTATTGGTCCAAATACATCTGCATGTATTATATGGTCATCAATGATGAAACATGTATATCTAATTATAGCATAAATTGTTATTAGTCCAAATACATCTACATGTATTAAACCTAATAATTTATAAGATCTTTCACTCTTTCAGTAAATAATGTTTTAGTCATCTTACCTAATATACAAGCTTTACAAATTTCATATGGTTCATAATCAAAATGATCAAATATCTTTCTTTATATAATTTAGTCATTCTTGTTTTATTGATATGATCTAGTATACAATGTCATAAATAATATGAGTATTGATTATCTAATTTGTTCTTTTGGAAATTTATATTAAACCTGGGTGTTTTAAGATCAAATATATATAAACCATTTGTATAAGTATAAGATCCATAATAAACATCATTATTGTTGCTTACACATAGGTTTATTTTGCTTTTATTCAATAAATTAAACACACCTTAAATAAAAGCTTCAATAAGCTTCTTAGCCTTCATGGTTGTAAAATAATCTTTACAGTTCCTTTTATAGTAGCCTTCCTTTCCACAATGATGACAAGTTCCTTTGTCATTTTTTATTCCCTAAATAGGATTTTATACTTGAATTGCAAGACCAAGTTAGCGTTTGACCATGACAAATCCTAATTGGCCCAATTTCTTAAAATAGTCAATCATCCTCAACACAAAGGTGTACAACGAGGAACCCTCTGTCATCTTACAATGAAATAATTTCTTAAAGGTCTTATACCTCTTAGACCTACTAGCGACATCAAATAAATCTATGAGATGCATAATTATTATATGGTCATCCATATTCTCTTGAATTTCAAGTGACATACAGGCTAACATCACACATTTAACTTGTTCATCGTCATCAATATGACATTGATATTCAGCTCCTTTCTTCGTTATCAGTGTCCTCATTAATGATAGGAGGAATCAGATTTTTAAGAACATATAACTTTTTTTTATTTGAGAACAGTTCACATGTTTCGATACCAATTCAAAAGGTTTGATTTGGTCAATTGGTTAGTATCAAATATATTAAGTAGGGATATATATATTTTTACTCATGGTAATCTATCAACCTATTCATGTAAAGATAAGGAGTATTGGTTTCATGCATAAATATTTATAACCAAATTTAGATAAGGTCTTTAATCATAATTTGGTCTAGCATTATCTTCCTGCAAACTAATAGCTCTCACTATTAATTCATGAAATCTCGTTTAGATCTCTTAATGGGTTAGGATCCTATTTAATTTATATGACCTAGCTGAAGTAACTCAAAAAATCAAAATAAATTAAATTAGGTAGATAAAATAACTTATCAATCATATTTTTATATGATTCCTAGATTAGTTAGGTGACAACTCTGTGTAGAAACATATCATATATATTTCACCTAACTATTACATTTAATCTTATATGATCATAAGTATCTCCTCTAAATCATATAAATTAGTTAAGTAGGACCCAATTTTATAACATTAAACATATTCGATTAACAGTAATTTTGAACAGCACAACAAGTTATCCATGAATAAAATTTTGGTTTCATGCATATAAAATTAAAAAGCAATATATCATGTTCTCATCATGTACTTAATGTATTTATAAGGTATTTATTATTTTAATTTAGTCTCATTCTATGGAATTAGTGATAACAATTATATATAAACATACACTCCTAGCATGTTATTTTATTTGGATGATGATGGACATATATAAACTAACTCCCTTGAACCATCGAAAAGGAATTAGATCGTCTAATCATTGGTAGCCATTGCAAATATTCATAAGTCTTTTACGAGCATCATGGTTGTAGCCTTTTTCGTCGTTCTTTCTTCGTCATGGATTAAAAAATAGATTATCCTATCTAAATTCCTACCTTTCTAAATTACATAAAATTTATATAATTGTATAAGAAACCTCGAATTACATTCAAGAGGAATTAGATGAGAAAAAACTTGTACAACCAAGAAGAAAAATGGAGAAAAGGCAGGTTACACAAGCCCTATTTCATATTACAATCATTCAACGATTAAAATATACGATCACTTTTATCTTTAAATGTCCATAACCATCCATCATGCATAATAACAAATTAATGTGCATAAATAAATATATTGCATGCTTCATTTCTAATATTAGCTTTATGTGAAATTTTAAAATAATATTCTTATACTTAAAAATATTAAATCAAATCCAACTTGATAATTTCCCAAACATAATAAATTTCATTCAATACAAATTTCTTGAAAAACTATTTCTCAAAATTTAATAAGAAAAATAATCATATTAAAATTTTTTTTAACTTCCTAAATTATTTTAGGAACAATTAAATAAAATTTTCCGGATTAAAAAACTATCTTTATTTTAGAAAAAAACATTTTTCTAAGCATTATATAATTAAATATTTTAATTAAATCATAATCGATATCACAAAAGTTAAATTCATGAATTAAACACTTTAATTCAATTATAATCCAATTAGAAAAATAATTATACAATAAATTTAATTTGGATTTCAACTTTAAAATATAAAATCAATAATTTATATATGGAGATGCAAAATTGTAATTCTTCCTAAATATATTATAATAAAATATAAGTTACAGGTGCAAATTCATAAATTACATTCTAAAAACTCTACTGTAATTAGGTCAAAGATATAAAAATAAATTTGAAATTTAGCACACTAACACTCTAATGTAATTAAGTATAAAGTGTAGTGGTAGAATTGTAGTTATACCCAAGAACCATAAAGAAGGCTCTAGAGGTAGAATTATAATTTTCTCCTTTATCTCTTCTTTCTCCTTTGAGTTGTTCTTAGTAGTGAGAACATTGTCCATTGCCGAAGCAACCCCAGGAACAACAACAATGGTTGCCGCTATACTGCCCAACACTGCCCATAAGCGCTATGCGCGGTAACACCCATAACAATTTCTTTTTTTTCAATGAGTATTCCGACCAAATCTTGAAAAATCCAGCCAAATTTAATCAAAACAATAACCAAAAAACTTTTTTTTGTTGAAAAGATTCAGGAGAGAGAAAATATTTTTTGGGAAAATTACTTTGAACATAAATTAATTCACAATTAATGTCAATAACAATTAAAACATGCAATCAACAACCCTAATTGTTTAACAATGGCTTCATTACCACGGTTGGATTTCTCGAAACATATACATGCAGCAAAAATAATAAATTTAATAATTGTTTAGGAGTCCTAAGATTTCATTTGATAGATCTAGGGTTGTTTAAGGTTGATACGAAGATTACGTGAAGATAAGATGTTTTTTATGGCTTTAAGTAATTGCTTCAAGGATGGGTTGTTATAAGCCACAAGTCATCTACGTGTCCAACCTCCAATGGTAATCCACACAAACCACCAATGAAAAATCTTTTGAACTCTTTTATGAGAGGTGGATTTATATGCCTTTGAGTAATTACTCTTTTTTTTTTTGTGTGTTTTCTAGGTGTTTTGTAACTTACATAGTTTTGCTCTTTGTTCAAGAGTATAAAAAATAAGACATAAAATTCTATTTATAGGAAAACTTGAAAACCCTATAAATGATAAAATATCAATTTGCCTCCTGAACAATTTTACATATATTATTTTAGAATAATTTTAAAAATTTATTCAACCAAGTCTCTACTTGATTTCCCTAGGTCTATAATTGTAATTCCTTATAAAAATTACATTTTAATCCTTCATTTATAAAACTTATTTATAATCAAACCATACTTCATTAATCATTCTATTTTAATTTCTGACTAATGCTTCTTATGTATATATCTATTAGGTTCCCTAATAAATTGGTCCAAATATAAATCACAATCTTAAATAAAATAGGATTAAATAAATTAATTTATTATTAATTCAACAATTGATTTATTTATATTTGAAGATCAAGTACAATGTCTAGTAACCTGTTATAATACCTCAAATATTAGGAAAATCATAAGCGGTTTGACTTAATTTTTTTTTACTCCTAATTTAATTCTTTCATATTAAGTTGAATTGAGATTGAATTTGATGTTTAATGTTAGTTGACTTTATATGGGGCTCTCACAATTTTATCTTATATGGGGCTCTCACAATTTTATCTATGTTTCCCTACTCAATCTTTGGTTGGAATCAACAAATTTATTATCATTTATTAGCACATATAATTAATTAAAAAAAACTCATACAAATGGTCATGTTAATAAACCATAACCACAATAATAATAATAATAATAATAATCATCCATATGAATGTAATAAAGCAACAAATGCCAATTAACTGGCTACGAAGCAAATGCACAAGGTTTTCTCTACTTCAAACCGGGAAATTCTCATAAATTCTCCTTTTATGTTCCAAATTTTGTCTCTTGGGTCTCTTCTTGATATTTCAACTACAATACCTGACATGAATATCTCATCCTAATCCTAAGAAATAAGGTAAAATGGTGGAACTCCTTTCCAGTAGAAGATAAAAATTCCAAACTTATTGTTATAAAATGGTTACAACAACACCAAAATGCTCTAATTAGAGACTTAAATTCTTAGTTCAAATTCCTAGCATGAAGATCTCATGGTTATGCTATTTTTGGCTTAGCACAATCTAAGGAAAAGTATTTCCAAATCACGAAATAACTCCTACAAAGCACCAAAGACAATGATTCATCTTTATCTTCATCATCCTCAGGTTCTATAATTGGCCTAGCAGATGACAATGAAGATGATTGTTATGGTATCGTCCCCTATACAAACATCTTAGGCAGTCAATGCCTCAATAATAAAAAAAGTATTTTAAGAGGCCCAAAATATTTTGGCATATTTTATTTCTTAATCAAGATCCTCTAAACCACTAGACCCAAACCATCAGGCTCATCTCTTCTTGTCGACACAAATGATTAAAATAGTTAGCTACCACTTCAACTTTTCAAAAATTGATCCCCCACCTGCATAAATGACAAACAATTTTTAGTGGTAATTGGCATACAAGTTTTTTAACTTTTCAAAAATCAAATTATTGGTTTACAAAATTTTCAAAGAAAATAATCTTATTTTGTTTTATATAAAAGGACTTCTCTTAGGCTTTGAAGGCAAAACTTCACAAAATACTTTTTTAGTAGAAGGCATCAAATACTTATCCCCTTGTAACATATTCAAATTTTCTTGAATCCTTTTGTATTACTATCTTATATCCTGTAAAAAGATCCATATTTCTTGGATCCAAACCTCTACAACATTATCTTATGTATTAGTTTCAATATAAACTTAAGTAAGGTTCCTTTCAATATATCTCTTATTTAAATTTCTGAACTTTTATCTTTTGCAAACTTAAGTATGTTCTTGTTAAAGAATCTTGTTATTATTAGACTTGCCTTTTCATTCACATCAGAAATTTATATGTTATGTTTTAAAATCAAGTATATCAACTAGAAACTTGTGATAATATATATATATATATATATATATATATATGTTAGATAGATTGTGATTTAATAAATTTTGGTATTTGTTGATGATTTTTTCAAATCGTCATGGGATGATACTTAAATCATTCATTTTATTACTTGTTACGATTTATACACTTGCAATTTTGACCAATAAATATATAATTAATCAACCCCAAACACTATTCTTCAACCTCTTTTTTGGAGAATTTTAAGAACCAAAAGTTGATGGATTTCCCCTACTAATAGCTTCGATTATTTACCATAAAACCAATATTAAACATGAATATTTTTGGATTTAAATCATGTGACTTTTGAAAAAAACATGTTTGTGTATTGTTGAAAGAGTTATGAAAAATCTTATCAGATTTTTCCTTCCATGTGTTAAAATCTTGTTAGTTATGAACTGAACAAAGCAATATGTTAAAATAAATAATTCTTTATAGACCAAATCCAAGTCTAAATTTGAATCGGGAAAAAATAATATTTTATAACTAAAAACATTATTTTAAAATAAACTCAAACTCATGCTTAGGCCAAGCCTGAGCCAAGCCAACGCGCGGGTGTGGGTTTAAATTCAAAACTCATTTTAAATATGATATTTTTTTTCTATAAGCTTGGGTGTCTTTCTTATCCAATTTTAATTGAGTTCTTTTAAAGACTTTAAAGTTTCACTAAAACAAGATTTTTTTAAATTAATTTTTTATTTATTATAATTTTTTAAAATTATATTAAAAATTAAATTTCAACAAAATCTTACTCACATACTGAGTGGATAATATTTCTAATTTTCTTATAAATAGTTGGTCGGTAAGATCACGTCTTTTCATCCATGTCATTTTTGAGTTGAACAAAAACTTGGCAGTAAAAAGCTAAAACAAGACAGAGAGGAATGAATAGCTATGTTCCTTC
>Ga0325402_1002148_pt1 | contig 17079 bp, 8 predicted proteins | sample PopdelMetagenome_22_FD_207212 | JGI IMG/M metagenome (GOLD analysis project Ga0325402, IMG submission 207212) | Populus deltoides microbial communities from Bellville, Georgia, United States - Xylem-PdKOR-R3 | ecosystem: Host-associated > Plants > Phyllosphere > Stem > Wood/Secondary xylem... | reverse complement strand
CAGATTCTCAAAAAAAAAAAAAAAAAACGGTAGATCCATTAAATCTTCAGCCCATATAATTTATGGAATTTCTTTTTCGCCGGGAACGATGACCATCTTCTGTAGAATTGAGAAGAATTAATTAGGATATTTGACTAAAGTGTTCAATTTGGTGCTACAATAACTATGAGGTGTCTTCATATTCAGTAGAATCTCACAAGTCTTTTGGTATTGAAAGGCTGACCTCAGTTGCAGGTGTTGAAGAATTACAGAAGGACTACGATTAACGCCATGCCTATATTGGTGCCTAATGTTATCTATATTGTCTGTTGCGTTTTCACCCAGAAAAAAAAAACTTCAATTTGATTTAAACTGTGATGTAATTGAGATTTGTTCTATCATCCAAAACAAAAACAAGAAAAAGGATTTAAGTGCATTGTTCTTGGTTATATTTCTTCACGGCAATAAATTAACTGGCTGATCATGGATAGTATTTTTTTTAAAAAAAAGAAAACATAGAATATATAGGAAAGAATCCACATCCTTGATATTGTACTTGTAAGAAAAATCGGATAAGGCTATCTAGGGTTTGTCTTGTCAAACACTTGGAAATTAATAGCCCAGAAAATGAGAATCTAGCCAATATTTTAGTTATTAGGGAAGTTCCGAAAATTAAGAAGGCAAAATCTCAGAATCTAAGTCCAAGATTGTTCTTAGATACCCCATCACAGCTTCTCATAAAAAGAAGCCCACAGAAAAGATTAAAAGATCTAAAACAATATATCTATTAATTAATATAGAAATCACCAACATGAAGAAAGACAAAACTAAATTAAAAAACCCGAGAGGAAGTGATAGGAGAAGAAACCTTGATATCAGGCCGCAAATGGTTGTGCCACCTCTCACGACACTGCTTCCCAGCTCTACCAGCCACCCTTTCAGCTATTTGAGCCCATTTTCTCACTCCAAATTGCTTCACCAACCTAATTAGTTTCCTTCATTGCAGAAAGAAGAATCCATAATGTCTCACTCGAACCATCAAACAACATAAAATTAAGAGGTGAAAAGAAATTCTAAAACATTTTAAACAAAGTGTTTTTTTATTACCTATCTTCTTCTTCTGTCCACTGCCCCTTGATCAAAGTTGCACAAGATCCTTTCTTGGTTTTCTTTCCCATCCCTTTACAACTCTTCCCTGAAACATTATTCACTTCTCCACTCAAACCCCCATTAGGGTTTCCATCATATGCCCGGTTAAGGCTATCTCCATCAACAAAAAGCCCATCGACAAAACTTGTCTCTGAAAAACTTTGCCAAGGAACAGCACCAATTGCACCACCAGGTGGAGAAAAACCACACAGCCCATTTGTTGGAACAAGGGTTTCTTTGCTTTTATCATCGTTTTGAATATTTTGGGGTGTGTAATGGCTTTGACAAAATAAAAACCTATCTGTGGCTGTTAATGGTGGAGTTGGTTGATATATGGAACGGTTGTTTTGTAAATTTTGATGGCTAAAACGGCCACCACCACCTCCTTCTCTTCCTCCTTCCATCAAATCAAAGAGCTCGAGTTAAGAATAAAAGGAGAGAAGATTTTAAGCGTAGAAATGAGCTTGATTTATGGAGTTGTTTCGTAGGTTTTTACTTCTTTACTTGTAAGAAAACCCCATGACAAAAGCTGGTCATTTTGCTTGTACCAAGCCTTGTAATGTGCATATAGCCTAATAGCCGTTGATCACCTGGTTGATCTAATGGCTGAGAATTAGAGCTGAGTGTAACTCCTGAGCTTCCTCTCTCGGACAAAAGTAGGAAAAGAGGTGGAGAGATTAGTGGGTTCGTTATTAAACTCACAATTAACTAATCATTTCGTAATAAATTCCAAATAATGGACAAAATTGGAAAGTTATCTATGAAGTTGTGGGCCCTACCAATTACAAAGGCATTTTTCACGCCAACAATACGGAAAAGACAATTTTGCCCGTATGATAAGAACAATTTCGTGCAAAGCCCACTGCCATATATAACCGTCAATATTATAATTATTATAATTAAATATATTTAGATGGGTATTCAAATATGGTAAGAACAAGGTAATTTTTGGAAATTAAATCTAGTTAATAGGGTGATGAAATATTGCAGAATTCCAAGCCTCGGAATTTAATTTCCTGGTTGCCTATCTGCCAAATGGCTAGCTATTGATTAATTAATTAATTAATAATTCTCAAGCCATTGGACACCCAGGTACTCATGTAATTACGAGAAATAAATTTTATTTTGCTACGTAGCTGGAACAGTGAGAGTGTTGCTATACACAAGCATAGTGAGTAAAGTCGGTATCTTGCCAGGTAAAGATGATTCTCTTCTTAGTATTCAAAAACTCTATATTATGAGGGCAAGAATTCAAGGGGATGATGTCTCAAAAAAATTAAGTAGTTTGAAGATAAGATTAATTTTTTAATTTGATTTATTTTTTTAATTAAAATAGTTAGTAAATGGCGTCTGATACCTGTAAAATATCAGTTTTGATGAATTTAAAGACTCTTAAATTTTGAAGTAAATTTTTTTTTAAAGAAAAGACAATTATATTTTAAAAAAAGACTCCGAAAATAAATATGCAGTAGAGAATGAAAATTAAGAGTCTAGAGCTTGTAGAATTCATGGGGTTTCATATAGCTCAAGAGTTTTGTTCTTTTATGGAGATGAGATGCTAGAATGTAATTTTGCATCGATAACATTAATGAGAAATAAATATCATAATTATTAAACCGGATCGGATCAGCTGGTCGACCTAAGACCTGGTCAACTTGGTGGTTGGACCGATCCGGGTAAGGTGAAAGATCGGCAAGAGCAAAAAAAGATCACACTTGATCAACCTGTCGGGTCGACTTGCGACCTAGGCGACACGGCAGAGACTTTTTTTTTTAAAGTATTTTTTTCTCCTAGCCAGAGACCCATTGTTTTCATATTTTTTAATTAGTTATTTACTCTTTTCAAAGTTCACTATATAAATACTAGAAGAAAAGTTTATTTTTTCAATGTGGAATTTGAAACCCTTTAATATATATATTCTATATTCACAAGAAAAAAATAATTTTTTCAATATGAAATTTGAAGCTCTTTAGTGTATATATACTCTATTTTCACAAGAAAAAAGTTATATTTTTCAACATGGGATAAAAAAACCTTTTTGGTTTAAATACTTCAACTTAATAAGATAACATAATATCTTTTTAATATGGGATAAAAAATCTTTTGAAATAATCTTTTAAACTTTATTATTTACAACATGTATAACCTATATTTACATGGATTGTTTCTTAATTTTGTTCACATGAAATATTAAAACTTAAAATATTTTTTTAAATTTTTGTTGTTGATACAGGTCAACCCGTGTAACCCGGGACTCGGCTCCTTCGCTGGATCAACTCTAATGTTGGGTTTAATAACTATGATAAGTATTCATTACACAAGCATTAATTAGTGAAAATATATCTGATATATGTATTAATAAGGGATAAATATCATTTACACAAGTATTAATAAGTGAAAATACCTCTGACATATGCATTACTGGAGGATAGATATCCCTTACACAAATATTATTGCGATGAAATATAGTGGACTATTGGAAAAAACATTTATACACTATCTCTTACACAACATTAATATTGATATAAATATGATGTGTTCTTAGAGGATTTTTATACACCCAAGAGTGTAAAGAGAGTAGGATCCATAATATAGTTGAGCTCATGGAAACCAGGATATTTCATTGGTCGAGGCCCATGAGTGTCGGGCTCTTCCTCAAGGCTGAGAATGTGGCATTAGGTCATTCCCCAAGGCTGAGCCCATGAGAGCTAGGCTATTCCATAAGGCTGAGCCTATAAAGACTAAGTTTTTTCCCAAGATGAAGCCCATTGGGGTTGGGGTTGGGAACATTTCCTAAAATCATGGGTTTTTTTTTTATTTATTCTTGAGAGGTTTTTTAGACCTGTTAAATTTGAGTTTATCACGATGGGAGATGTGAGAAAAAATTATTTATAATTTTGGCATTTCACTTCAAAAATATTGTGCCAATAGAATCCCTTTATCTATAAATTAGTTTTTTTTTATGATAAAAGATATTTTTTGATTATGAGTTTTTCAATATTATTAGTACACACCAAATAGTTTCTATACATTTTGAAGAAAAAAAATTCCTTGATTCTTAAATTTTCTTAATGGTCAAAACAATCCCATAAATTTATAATTTATAATTGATACTACTTATCAATAGTTATTTAAGAGTGAAAGAGAGATAAATGACATGAGAGGAGTTGCGATGTTGTACTTGGGTCGTAGTCCATTCAATCATCCACTAGCGAGTCATTTAAGCAGCCAGGGGAAGGATATTGCATACTAGTAAGCTTTCATATTAGCCCATGAAAACAAGATATTCATCTAGTAAAACATTTTACTCTATTTTTCAGAACTTGAGCCCCTATAAGAAGCAACGATTACAATTTACTCTTTTTAATGTTTTGAAAAATAAAATCTTTTTTTTCTAAAGAAGTCAAACTTATTATGTACCATACAACACATTTAAAAACTTGCTATTTACATTTTTGTTTACTAAAACAACTTTACTAGAAGTTTATTCAATAACAATTTTTAGACAAAATGATGTCATTTATTTTATTTTGAATTTTTGTTAAAAAAATAACGCAATTCACTTGTATATCTTAAGTTTTTTTATATGTTATAATTATTTTTTTTTGTAAGGGAGGGGATTTAGAGAATTTCATTTCACTAGTATAATCATTATACTTTCATTTAGAGACTAAATTTGCAAATGACACAAATATTTTCGATGTAATATCATAATTTTATTAAAAGCTTTTATAAATCATAATAAAAATATATTATACTAAAAAAATATAACACGATCATAAATTGCAGTACCAATAAAATATTAGATATTCAAGATCATGAAGAAAGATATAATGAGAAACCTAGAAAAGAGAAACAGATCCACTTGAATTGAGGATGAAATATAATGCCATTAATAAAAAAATTCCTTTCTTTACCAGTGGTGCCATTTATGAGAACCTTGCACAAAACCTAGTTCAATTCCTTTCATTTCTATACAGTTTCTAATTTATTTTCATGATAAATAACCCAAAAACCCAGGATATGGAAAAGTTATAAACTATTTCATTACATGTGAATCATTAGCTTCTCCAAACCTGGAATAACTAGCATAACAAGTGAGAGTCCTCACAAAGATTCTTTTAGCCACATAAGAGTAACTTACAGTCTTTTCTCTTCCTTAACGGATAACTTAATTACTAGTCTTACCATCTACGCCACCTAGTACATGTGAAGAACTATAGTTCCATGAAGAAGCAAGTCAAAATGACTTACAGGAGAGTATGAGGAATCTTTTAGAGAGAGGGATCTTCCCTAAATAGATAAGCTTGGGCAAATTTTTTCTCTTCAATTAGCTATTAAATTTAAGAAGGAATAAACCTTATATTTTGCTCCATAATTGGGATGGTTGGTGTTGGTTAGGTCACTACAACCTAGAAAAGCTAAGAGAGTTAGAGTGTCATCTAAGATAACTAAATCGAGATGAGAAGTTGGGTCCCTCAACACTTCTAGATCCAATAAATGTGAATAAATCCTCTCTTTTATTCTTTTGGGCTTCTTAGTTGCAAGCCTGATGTTGCGCTATCAAAATTCACTTGTTCCTACAAAACTTCCTATGCTAAGGTTTAAATACAAGAATGAATCCTTTATATCACACCACACATCATCATTCCCTCAATTTTATTACATAGTCAATCTTATTATGGAAAATCCCTAAAATAAGACTCTTGTCAAGAGGGAAAAAAAATATAAAATCAGGTCAACCATATCCCCTATTATCATATCCTATTAACTAATATCAGTACTTAAACACTACTAAAGATAGTTTCTATCCATGTTGCCTCATGTATTTCTTAAAAAATTCCATGGTAGACAATCCATTTTAGTGTAATTGTCTTGCATATATGTTATAATAAAAAAACATACTATGTGAAAACAAGTATAAGGGAACTTGTACCCATATTTGAACATGCAAACTGATACAATTATCTTCACCCCTCTTGTTTGAGCCTCTTTAAACTATCTACCTCTCCTCTTTGCTAAAAAATAGATTTTAACTATATAACCCTTTCCTAACCGAGTACTAATATATATCACTTGTTGCTTTATATTGGTGCTAAGATAAAAGTCCTTTAGTCGATCCTTGTGTCATCTAATAACCTTAAGGAGAGCTCTAATCTCTATAAAAAAAAGGTCTCTTAAGTCTAGATCAAGAGCTTCGTATAGCCATCTTATTTGGGGTAACCTCAGATCCACTTGTTGCTCTAAATAAGTATATCATACTTAAAAAATTTTCTAAGTTATAGTAGAGGTGGCTAACCTTAAAACTGAGTTTGTTTCTAAAATCCTAACAAAACCCAAACTATAAACTCCTTGAATGTTGGTTATAAAACTTGAAAGTAAACCTAAACTCCTTTATGGTGAGCGAAAAGGGAAATGATGGTTGTTCTTTCAACTCCTCAGTGATAGTCTCTCTCGCATGAATTCTTTTCGTATAAAAGATAGAGAAAGAAAAACAGACGGGGGGAAGGAGCAAAATGGTAGCAATTTAGATTTTCTAAAAAATGACATTATGTGCAATGGTAAGCCTTTTATATGTTTGTATGCAACAAATGATGACATTTTATCTCTAGTCGCATATTCCACTAACTTAACACGTGAAAAGACCTTATTTGTCATTTAAAAATATCAAAATTCAAATGTTACAATCTTTTTATCTCCTTACAACGTGTGCCACTCGATGACTTTAAGAATTCTTCCAAGTGATTGTATCATGATGATTCAAAGGAAAACAAAGCAACATGGTGGTTGTTTACACTTAAGATTAGCTCAAATACAAATTTAAGTCTTTATGTTGTCCCAAACATAAAAACTTAGGGGATATTGATGGGTATAAGATTTATGCCCATAGTTTTGAGCCTAAAAACAAAAGATTTGAGATGCACCCCAAGCCTAAAGACTAAAGACATGAGTTATAGCTCGACCTCAAAACTTTATGGGCTAGAATGAGTACCAAGGATCCTTAAGCTTGAGCACGATACAACTCTCACTTAAGTTTAGTCATTTTACATGGTCTATTAGAACACTACACCTAAAAGAAATAACATGATTTTATAAAAAGATCTATATGTATAACATGACTTTTAACTTATCCAACTTGCCCAAAAACCTTATTACTATATAACAAGCTGAAGGTCTCTTCATGGCCCATGAGGTCATGCACTTAAGCATACATTCCCAAAACCCAAGTGCACTCACTCACTTCTAGAGCTTCTATATCATTCTATCACAACTAGACCTATTCAAGTAGTATTTATCTTGATGGATTTATTTTAAGCTTAGTTAATGGCCACATGACAAGATCTTTACTTTTCAAATAGAACACGACCACATATTAGAGGGTTTATATACCAAAATGATTGCTATCTACCTATATGCCATAATTTTTTCCTCATTTTCCCCTATCACATAAAAGTGGATGTGGTTTTGAAAATAGATAAATGCCTATAAACCACAAAATATACATGACATTACCTCTGAATATTTTGGTATTCACATCTTCATCTTTTTCATAAGCATTAAATACATAGCTATATGCCATAATTTTTTCCTCATTTTCCCCTATCACATAAAAGTGGATGTGGTTTATAAAAATAGATAAATGCCTATAAACCACAAAATATACATGACATTATCTCTGAATATTTTGGTATTCACATCTTCATCTTTTTCATAAGCATTAAATACATAGTACATTCTAAAAAGATAATTTCTTTTCTTATTATGTTTTAATAATTTAAGTATAAAAGAGTTTTCTAAACAACATAAAGGTATTATTTTGTAAGTGTTTATGAGCTTTTAGTAATATTCTTTTTCTTTAAAACTATACAACCTAATTACTTATCATTGCAAACCCAAATAAACTAAAGTTTGCTTCAAACCTTTTCAATAATAAAACTTAGCTCAAGTACTAGGTATTTGACCCACATTCTTTTGTTGGTTAGATAATTTGTTTTCAAAAAAAAATATACAAGCTTTTTCAATACATTTTTTGACATGAAAAAACATTAAGCGTAAATTTAAAAGCATACACATGAATTTAATTAAATAAATAAAGAATTATTTATGTAAATAAATGAAAAAAAAGGTCATCAACAATAACTCAAGACTAAACTGGAAAAATTAAGAGATAGATGTAAATCAAGATATTTGATCTTGCAACGTGAGTCATTTTATTACCTGGTTGTGATTAATGACTTTATTTATTATAATTATTTTTTTTATTTAATAAAATTATAATAGAAATAAACATACATATGAAATCACTGAAATAAAATCAAACGAAAAAAATATCATGCAAGGTTACACATATTAGGGGGGAAAAGAGCAATCATTTTCTGTAAAAAACAAACTATATTTAACCAAAGAATAAATTAAAAAGTTGAGAGATAGATGTGGAAGTAGATATTTGATCTGAAAACACAGGCTATAAACTCGATTGTTTTTAATAATATTTTTTTTATTGGAACCAATGTTTTGTTTAATAAGACAATAATAACAAAACACGCATAGGAAAGTGATGTAATAGAATTAAAGAGAAAAAAATAATTAAGTAGGGATACATAGAAAAAATACCTCCTAAGATCAGAAAAAAAATATTGGAAAATCGTATTTGTAAACCAAATAAAATTTAAATCATATTTCACTAAAAAAATCATGAGAAATTATAAAAAAAATCAATAAAAACCCAACATTAAAGAATGTAATTGAAAGAGAAAGAAGGACAAAAAAAACTAATTGACAAAAAAAAATGTGGGCAAATGGGCTTGTCATGGGTGGCCTAGCACACCTGAGCTTAAAAAAAGCTTAGATGTATAGGCCATTTAGCCCAAGCCCGCGTGCTTGGATGGTTTTTTTTTTCTTCAAGTAGAAGATGATCCTTTATTTTTTTTAATGAAAAAATAAGTAGGCGAACTACCTAGTTTCATGCAATTAAAAGGTCACTGGAAATTTAGGCCAAGGATATTTCTTGCCAAGAACTCAATTTTCTACCCTTTTGACCCACAATACCTATAAAACACTTTACACACTTTAACAAACCTATCTATGACATCGTATAACTCATAAATTGACCTAAAAACTCAAAATTAACTCGAAAAAATGAACCTTTTCAAGCTCAGGTCTATCATCTCAAACAAGGTTAAGGGAAAAGAATATCTAGGCTAAACTCCTCTTATTAAATAAACTCATTAACACCAAGATCATCTTTTTTGTGGCTAGAATCGGTGTCAACCGAGACTTTCTCTCTCTAGCATCGATCGAAATCCAATCACTTTCTCTCTACTCTCTCAAATCATAGACTCAAAGATAAGGGAAATAAATTTTTGAACTAAAATTGAATTTTTAAAATATTGAGGTACTGAAAATTTATCATGTGGAAAGTAGGAGGAAAAAAGTGAACTTTTTATCCATTTTTTGAAATTGCCACCCAATTTCTCCTTGTTTCAAAATTTGATCCCCATTGTTTCAATTATGACCCTCCTTAATATTTCATAATAAATTGGCAATTAATTTGGGTGTAAAAGGATTCAATTGATGAAAAATAAAGTTTAATGACTAAATTGTAAAAAAAATATACAGTGGATTGCTGCCGTTAAAAAAACCCCTGTGTTTTAGTTTCTTTCTAATAAATAAAAGACTTTTAAAACCATAGTGTAGAGTATTTTATTTCTAGGTTAGTAATTGAGGAGATTTTAACAAAATAAATTAAAACCTAATTAACAAAATTGATAGCTTGAAGATTTGGTCGAATAAGTAAAATAAATCAACATTTGTTGAGTAGAAGTTACAAAATTAGGCGTTTAATATAAAAAACATTGAGTATTTTTTGGATTTTAAAAGGGTTTTCTTCTTGTGATGTTCCATCAAATGAAACTCTATATATCTAATCTCATAAGATTTTATAACTCTTATGAGATTTGGTCGAATAAGTAAAATAAATGAACATTTATTGAGTAGAAGTTACAAAATTAGGCGTTTAATATAAAAGATATAAAAGAACATTGAGTGTTTTTTGGATTTTAAAAGGGTTTTCTTCTTGTGATGTTCCATCAAATGAAACTCTATATATCTAATCTCATAAGATTTTATAAGTGGTTATAATTTTTTATATTTCGAGTGTCAATACTTGATCTTTATTTAAGAATATCAGAAATGTTTCAATGGATTGTGTTTATAGATGTGCCTATAGAGAATTTACCTCGGTTCATGTAAATAAATATCGGTTAAAATTTAATTTTTTATATTTTTAAATTATTTTGATATGTCATGTCAAAAATAAATTTTAAAAAATAAAAATATATATCATTTTAATATATTTTTAAGTGAAAAAAAAATATTTCAAAAAACAACCATTATTATTACACTTCTAAACACCCAATATTTTTCATGCATTTACCTATAAAACAAAGAAAAAGTCAATCTATATTATCGAGAAAAACAAATAAAGAATGTTTTTGCCCTCACAAATTCAATGGTATCCGTTCTTGGGCGGAAATGGGTGGGGGAGGTGGCATAGCATGGAGGGTAAATGAGAAGAGATGGGAGGAGCTCAGGACCACCATCACTTCACGTGGAAAGCTGTTACTTTGTGCTCGGTCTAAATCGATCCCAAGAACCCATACCCATAATATACATTGCATTCAATATGTTTGATATTGAAGCTTTTTTAGTGCTTTTGTTCGGTCCAATTTTCCATTTGATGCGGGCACTGTGGCCTTTTTTGGTTTTCCCGTGCCCAAAAAAGCTATAAATTGTATAACTAATGACAACAACTTAAAACACCATGTTAATGTTTATTTTTGTGCTTTTAAATTATTATTTTTTATTTTAAAAAATATTAAATTGATATTTTTTAAGTATTTTTAATTAATTTTGATGTGATAATGTTAAAAATAAATAATAAAAAAATATTTTTTAAAAAATACCTTAGGCCATAATGACAAACACTCAATAAATAAGCCACGACAAGATCAACAATACACAACACTACAAATTATCAACAATAATTCGAACAACATCATGCAAACTTTTGCATGTGCATTTATGTATAATTTTTGCCGATTCGTCTTGTTCTTTCTTTCCGGGAATAAATCTTTGGCTGAAAAGAGAGCGAAATAATATAATCATCAAAAGTTCTTAATTTCTTCATATATAAGTTTTCACCTTCTAAAAAAAATACAATAAATTTTAAAAAATTAATTGCGAAACCCCAAAAACAAGAAACAACTTTAAAAGATGATGATTTTAAATTTAAGGCACCGTTTGGTGCTTCGCGTTCTTCAAAAATTAAAATTTTATTTTTATTAAAAAAGTTTTTGTGTTTTGAATCGTTTTGATATGCTGATTTCAAAAATAATTTTTTAAAAATAAAAAAATATCATTTTAATATATTTTAACACAAAAAATATTTTAAAAAATAACCATAACCATAACCACAACCCAACAAATATAATCAACCAAGTCACGTTATTCATTTCTTTTGAGGGAAAAGAAAAGCCTATAAATCTCAATTATTAAACATTCACTAAATCAAACACAATGGGCACTCCTATCAAAGCTTCGAAACTAGAGGACAAGAAAGTTCTACGCCTGTCTCGCCGCATTGCAAATGGAAAAAGAAAGAAGTGCAGCATTACAAGCTAAAAATGTAATAATATTTGTTTTTTAAAATATATTTTATTTGAAAATATATTAAATTAATATTTTGTAAAAATTTATTTTTAATATAGTACATGAAAATACTAATAAAATTAATTTGAATTAAGTAAAAAAATTTAAATTTTTTTATAAATATTTTTAAAACATAAAAATAAAAGTAAACAAGCTGAGATAAATTTTTTTTTTTTTTTTATCGAAGATGACTTAATTGTGGTATCAAAATTGAAAATGGCATTATTGACAAACGGAATAATTACACTTTGCCACATGATAATGTCATTCAAAAACAATAGAAAAGGCTAAAAACATAGTCTACTGTGCAAAATTAAAAGCCGAAACTACCCCTCCTCTCATTGTCCTCGTGAGCAAAAACACATGTCTAAGCCTAATCAAAAGGCTAATGTTGCCACGTTCAAGTGCATATTACCACTTAATCCTCTCCGTGGTCACGTGCATCTCTACTTCCAAACACCGCCGGCCACTACCCACACCATTCACCTTCTATTCCCCCTCTAAAGATCCCCTTCCACCCCTCAAAGGAAGTTTTTTTTTTTTTTTTAAATCTCATTTTCTTCTCTTTGTTTCTCGGCAGATATATCATAATTACTGCATTTTTATTTTTTTTGGTCAAGGGGTGGAAAACAAAGGGAATTGTGATGAGGTGTTATGAGAAATAGCCTGAGGGTTTTCATGATTTTTTATTTTCTTTTTCCTCTTTAGCCTATTAGACTTCTTGGGCATTATCTTGGGAGCTAAGAGGGAAACACGTGTCCTCTCCACCAGTGTTCCAAAGAAAATGAGCATAGTTAGCAGCATAATAAGAGTTTGCAGGGTCAGCAGAAATGGCTTCCAAGAAAGTCTCCTCAGCTGCCCACAAATCCTTTCTCACGTGCCATAGAAAGCTTGCGTACTTGCTATATGCCTCTGCATCCGGTGGCTCAGCCCCTATTGCTCGCTTAAAGTATTCCTCTGCCCTGTTAATTTACACATGAAGAAAAGGGTTAGTTATCAGGCAACCAATTTGCTGGCTTAATAGTGTTAAAGCTCTAGCTTTAGCAAAAGATCAAGCCCAGAAATATTATATAAATAAACAACAAGTGATGGTCAACAGGCTAAGCTAGACGCAAGTTGAAGATCTTTATGGCAAAGCGCGTAAAGGGTCACGCGCAGAAGATGATATTTGCCATGAAGGGAAAACTACAACCACACATTCCCTTGCCAGGATTCAGAAAGGGAATCGAACAGAAAAATATACAAGACGACAAGTCAAATTTAAAGCAGCGTCCTAGATATGGAAAATGTTGGAGAATAAACCTAGGAGATATTCCGACCCGGTGCTTGACACCCTAACATTAATATATGGACTCAAAAACTTGATCAGTGCCCAACTTGCTAAAATATCATAATACTTGACAAATTGGCTTCTGAGAAAGTCTCCATTGACAATAATGGAGTTACAGTTTGCAATGGAAGGAACTAAGATATGGAAGGCAAAGATGGTGTAAGCTTTTACCTGTCGTTATCGTGGAAGACCATGTTGAGGAATTGAGCGTAATTGGCAAGGAGGAGAGGATTGTTAGGGTCTTGAGACAATCCCATTTGATATTGTAAATCTGTTCTAAAATACTCTGCATAATCATCCGCCTCGATCTTGGCGTTAATAGGTGAAACAAATCTCTGAATGGTCTCATGATCAAGGGATTCATCTCTCAATGGAAAATATTGCATTTTAGAAGCCTCCTCTACGATTGAATTCCATAGACTCAACTCCTCTTCTCTACTCACTTGCTCTGATGCTGACTCGGCCTCCCTTGATGTCCCTAAAGATGACAATTGAGAAGCCCCGTCAGGGACAATTGTTCTAATTTGGTTCGACTGGTCGAACCATCCATCGCCTTCAGTGCCACTGGCGAGCGGCCGGACCTTTCCGCCACCGCCATTATTGCCCCCAATTGAAGTTGTTTTGCCACTTGAAGATGATACCGAAAACATTTTTACCGATGAAGAATCAAACTTTTGATTCTTTTGGTCTGGGGTTTCAACGACAGATATACTCTCTGTTGTAGCTGCATAAGACCCTGAATTTGGTGGAGCTGCAAGTGCAGCGTTATTGGCCATGGAATGTACAGTAAAGTTTGCAAGGAGAATCATCACATACATCATAAGAGTAGGTGTATGTGAAAACACTTGCTGAAACAACCAAACGAAAGAAGCATGCATTTCTTTCTGTACACGAGCAAGAATCCCTTGCAAATCTTCAGTGAAAAGAAACTCTCTCATTTGCAAACTATAAGCGTGAAGTTCTCGAATTATGAACACCATGGAAGAAAACGCCCTTTTCACTGAACAATAAGCAGATTCCCCTGCTTCTCTAAACCCTTCTTGCCATTGCATCTTTCTCTTTATCATTCGAAGCGAAAGTGGAAGGTCGACACTATTCGCCTTCCGTTCAATACTTGCTGGAATTATATCATCTCTCCCTGACCAATCTGGTGGCTCTTGCCGGATTTCTGGCCACGGAGGCTCCATTGAATCCAGAGGAAACTGCCTTTGGTCCTGCACTAAATTTGACGAATCTTCACGGATAAAGTTACTATAAATGTCCCCGCCATTAATACTGCCAAGGTTGTCTCCAGAATCAGAAAGAATCTCTGATTCGGAATCCACTGCGTCACTGCCATCGTCATCGTCGTCGGAAAGCTGGAATCTGAGAGCCAATTCTTGAATTTTCTTGGAAAATTCTTCATCAGAAAAGGCATCCGAGCTAGCACTGCTAGCTCTTTTTATAGTCTGACCTCTTGATTTCTGAAACTCGTAAGAACGAGCCCTCTGTATCTTTGTTGTTAATGGAGTTCCAAACAGAGTCCGTCGGTCTAGTCTCTGTAAGCATCTGCACAGGAGCACACAACCTCCAGTTCCATCGAAACGACGCTGTCTTTTAGACGATGGAGATGAAATTGCAGAGGCTAGAGATTGAGAGGAAGATGGTGAATGATGTGTAATTGGCTGCGACCATTGAAAACAGGTCGTTGTAGCAACTTTCACTCCCATTTTTTCCTTCTTTTTTGTCCGAGAAACGCTAAAAAGAAGCTTATAAAAACAGAATCAAATTCCCTTAGATCTGCTGCAGCTGGTTAAAGACTTTGCGTTCTTTTTCTCTCCTTTTAATTCACACGAGCCTAGAAAATAAACAACAACTATAAAATAAGCCAATATATCAAAAAAATAAAAACTTTGAATCCCGGAAAACAATCATTACTTTCCATGAAAATCGGATCGGAAAAGGAATAGGAAAACGCAGTTAACGGCACGAAAAACAATGGAAAAAAAGGAAGTGAGATCCAAGAAATGATGCAAAGTTCGAGAGAGACTTTTGCAGGAACTTACGTTAGATTTGATGAACAGTTTTTCGATTGGAAATCCTGAGATGGAATCCGGCGAGAAACTGAGAAGCGAAGTACAAACCGTATCTTCACTTATCAAGAAGAGTGAGGAGAGGTTATCTCTGTCTCTTATATATAAACCCCACTGAGACACCCACGCACGAGGCGAGCTAGCTTTCGTCTTTTTTTTTTAATTATTATTATTAAAAAAATCTCCCAGACTTGTAGCCAGTTTTGTTAGAAGCCAGATGCAGTTTAAGTGGTTGTTGAGGACTGTTGCTTATATTGTTTTTTTAAATAGTTTTTTTTCAATAAAAAAAAATATTTTATTATTTTTTAATACCAAAACATCAAAACCATAAAAAATATTATAAAAAATATTAATTTGAAGTATTTTTCAGCTAAAAATATTTTTATAAAATATCTAAAAATATTTAACACGCATCAAACACTTTTAAGAGAATAATATGCTATTTGTTCAAAAGTGTATTTAACTTAAAAAAATAAATTAATTTTTTACTGTTTTATAATAGTTTTAATGTATTGATATCATAAATTAAAAAAATCTAAAAATAAAATTTTAATATATTTTTAAATAAAAAATATTTTAAAAAAATACCTTCCAGAGTGTAATGTAAAAAACACACTAAGTGCCTTTTCATAAATTACCAATTTAGATGTGGTTTTGGTTTTTAATTGTGTTTGTGGTTTTTAAATGTTTAATAACATTTTAAAATATAATAACATAACCATTTCATATGTTATTTTTAGAATTTATCCATACCTAAAAACTATGTTTTTTTTTTAATATATGTTTGATATTATGTTTTCATTTGTATTTTGGTGCATTTTAAAAGTGTATTTGTCTTCAAAAATATTAAATTGATATTTTTTAGTATTTTTTATAATTTTCAAGTGCTAATATAAAATTAAAAAAAGTTATATTTATTTACATTAAGATAAAAAACATTTTACACCACAATATCAAACATATATTAAAAAAGTGTTTGAGATTATAGTAATAGTTACTTTTCAAAGTATTTTTCACTTGAAAATGATTCAAAATAATATTTTTTATAAAATTATTTTTTATATCAGCACATTAAAATGATAAAAAAATATTAAAATATAATTTTAAGTAAAATAAAATAAGATAGGGAGCGCAATTCCAACAATTGCATTTACAGTTTTAAAGTGCTGATATAAGAAGAATATAAAATATATTTTAATTTATTTTCAAATAAAAATATATTTATATGAATTATGCACTAAAAAAAAAAAAAACTGTGTCTTCTGAAGGGTAAACAGGAATGCGGGTAACCAGTCATTTTATAACTTAATGGGTGTTTTTGTTTCTGTTAATGTTTGTTTTAATTTGGATCCGGGTCAGCTGCCATTATTTAAGGTAAGTAAGACGAGGAACCTGATTTTCGAGTTCTAAGCGGCCCGTTTCACGGATGATTTGGATCTCATCTTTGCGCCACGTGTTCACACCGACCTCTACTGTTTTAATATCGTGAGTTCACCGGCATGTTTAAGAGGAAGGTGGTAAATATTATTTTTTAATTGAAAATAAATTAAATAATATTTTTTTATTTTTAAAATTAGTGTATAAAAAACTAAAAAATAATAATTTAAATTTCTTATAAAAAATAATTTTAAAAAATTAAAAATTACGGTAATACCGTGAGCTCGCCGACTCTACAGTTTGCTCCTTTGACAACGTGTCAGTTTTTTTTTTTCTCTCTCTCTCTCTCGTTGCTGTCTGCAAAATTAATATATAAATGTAGTTAAAGCACCTAGAAAATAAATAAAGCAAAATTAATTAATGTTATGGTGACTGGAAACTGTACAGACGACGGGACTGAGT
>Ga0325402_1002143_pt1 | contig 17098 bp, 9 predicted proteins | sample PopdelMetagenome_22_FD_207212 | JGI IMG/M metagenome (GOLD analysis project Ga0325402, IMG submission 207212) | Populus deltoides microbial communities from Bellville, Georgia, United States - Xylem-PdKOR-R3 | ecosystem: Host-associated > Plants > Phyllosphere > Stem > Wood/Secondary xylem... | reverse complement strand
ATCTGGTCTTTTTTTTTTCTTTCTTTTTCTTCTTTATCAGAAAACGATGAAAGACTTTATTTCACTTTCAGCATTTTTAAAAGTCTTAATTTTATGATTTGAATTATTTCGAGATTCTAGGATTGAATTCCAAATGAAATTTAATATTTTAAAATAATATAAAAATAAATTAGATATAAACTTATTTGATTTTACCATTTCAGATGGTAAAAATTTAATTCTAAAATTAGCTTTTTAATATGAATTCAATTTATTTATGAATTGAAAATAAAAACCATGTTTCAAACAATATAGTTTGTTCTTTAAAATTTACATTTTATTTTTTATTCAAGAGCATGTTTTTTATATGCACTCTTTATAAAGAACTAGGAAATAAAATTAAATAAAAACATATGTAAAATAAATGTTATTACTCGATAGGAAATAAATGTTAAAAATAAATATTTTTTTTATACAAGTCTACTAGTATGTTTGGAAGCGTAGTTACAGTTATTTTTTAAATTATTTTTCACTCGAAAATATATCAAAATAATATTTTTTAATTTTTTAAAAAATTATTTTTTACATTAGCACATGCATCAAAATAATTTAAAAACATTAAAAAAATTAATTTTTTTTAAAAATATTTTTAAAATACAAAAACCAATATTTCTCGTGAATGAACTACTTAATACTTGATCAGAAAAAAAATATAATCAAGAACGCATAACTAATAATAATAATAATAATAATAATAATATACATAGTTTCCTATAAAATATTTGGTGTAAGGCTAGGTTATTCAGGTGAAAAAAGGATGGGATTTGTATATTTGATAATGGGTTAGATTTTGAAAAATAAATCAAATCAAATCATTCAATTTCTTATTGAAACTTTTAAATCCTATCCCTTTTCTCTACATTGCGTTAACAAATCTTTTAAACATTATCATAAAATAAACTTTTTTTTTAAATACTATTTTTAGAATGTATTTGATAGTGTGGTAGTGATTACTTTTCAAATAACTTTTTGTACTGAAATACATGCCAATGATATTTTTTTATTTTTTAAAAATTATTTTTAATATCAGCACATCAAAACGATCTAAAAAATACAAATCACACTTAATTTTAACAAAAATTAAATTTAATCAAACACAAATTTAACCGCACAGCCAGAAAAGCTCTTAATCAAGATGTCATTTAACAGCAGGTAAAGAGTAACGATTGCCCGTAGAAATCACCGCATAAACGATACAAACCGTTGGATTGCAAATGGTCGGCTGATCAGCAGTGAACTAAATGGTAAGGTACATTTTAGCCCTTATATATATTAAGAATATTCCATTTTAGTCTCCACTGTATGATAATTCTTACATTAACCATATAATTTGTAATAATTTTAAATTTTACTTTACAGTTGAATAATTGTACTATAGTTGTATTTGTTCTTGGAGTCCAACTATACTTTAGAAAAATTTAATTTTTTTATATAAAATTAATTAATTTAGTGTTTTTTGATCGTTTTGATGTGTTGGTATCGAAAATAAATTTTTTAAAATAATAAAAAATATTATTTTGAATTATTTGCAAGCAAAAAAAATATTTTAAAAACAATCTGCAATACAATTCCAAATACATTCAAAATGGCTATTTGATCCAACTAGATTGAATCCGGCATGACCAATAAAAAATTCTAATTTTAATTTTGACTTTAGTGAACCTATAAAAATAGAAAGAGATAGATAAGAAAAGGATGAAAAATGAATTTATTTAACATCTAGGAGTAACATTAAATTTCTTTTCAAACCAATAGGACTAAAAATAGGAAATCTAGAAACAGAATCCGAAGTGGAACGTTATAAAATCTACCAGGGTCATAATGTAGTTTACCCTCTACTAAATTATGGCACAACTATCCCACGCGTGTCATCATCTTAATGGTCCAGCATTTTCAAATAATCCAACTGAAAAACTCGAATAACAAATTCGCTTCTTAAAAAGGAAAGTCGAAAATAAAAAAAATCTATGGAAAATAAAAAAGAAACTATTTGATTTGTGCTTCTGCTAGAGAGAGAGAAAGAGACTTCTGAGAGAGAAAGGATCTAGAGAGAGAAAGGGAAAAAACACCTAACAGAGAGAGCGAACGTTAGTGCGTTAGGTTTCTAACCGGAGTTTAGGAGCCGGAACTGAGTGCGATCTCGCCGGGAAATTGGTGTCCGGTGTTAAAAATTTAGGATTTGATTACTTTATTGATTGAATTTCGAGAAGAAAAATAAAGCAGAGATGGTGAATTCTATGGTGGAAAGAGCCACGAGCGACATGCTGATCGGGCCTGATTGGGCTATGAATATCGAGATCTGTGATATGTGCAATCGCGACCCTACGTATGCGCCGCAGCACTTGATTTTTCTCTCTTGATTTCGTGTTTAAGCTTTTTTTTTTCATATATAATTTTGTCACTCATTACTTTGTAATTTAAATTGATTTGTTTTTTAATTTGTAAATGTTTTGGATAAACTTCTTTCTTAATAATTTGATCGAACAGTTGATTCTGATTAGCTGAGGAGAAAATATCAATATTTTGAACCGTGTTATATTCTCGTGGCTAGTTATTTTTTTTCTTTTATTTGCATTTTGAATAAATTATAAAGCTTGCTTCTTGTCGATCTAAAGACTAGGAACTTTTTTAGATTGCTTACGTTTTGAAGTTTTTGGTTTGATTTGGATTACCAGGCAAGCGAAGGATGTTATCAAAGGAATAAAGAAGAAACTTGGCAGCAGGAATTCAAAAGTTCAACTACTTGCCCTAACAGTAAGCTTGGCATCTCTTGGTTTCTTTTTTCACTGGATGAATATATCTGTTTACTTTATTCAGTTTATGTGATACGAGTGCAATATAGTTTTCAGCATGCTTGTTAGTTGTTACATTAGGGTTCTATTTACTTTTTTTTTTCTTTTTCTAAAGGAAAATTGAATCAGTGTTAGGTTTTATTAGGAGAGTGTCGTGTGTATAAGAGAATGAGCAAGCAGGTGCAGTGGAATACTTGGCACAAATTGGCCAATTTCTGAAGTAGAGTATTATGGTGTGTTTGATTGAGGTAGAAAGGTGAGATCTGATTGTGTTAGGCGAATTTGGGTTTGGTCCGAGATCCTTTTTTTCTTTTCCCTCGGTATGGTATTGGAAAATGAAGTCAAATTAGTTTGTACTGTAATTCTCTTTTTGAGAGAGTGATGGTACGATTAGGTGTAGAAGGTAGTAAATTTGTTGGGGATGCTGTTAATTTAGTATTAATTGGATCACCAGTTTTCTCAGTGTAACATTGTCACTCTTCTGGTCATTTTTTAACAACCCTGTTTCCAGAGGACTAAGTTTGTTTCAATTTTGGTCTGGGCGCTTCTAGCTGTTAGAGACAATCATAAAGAACTGTGGGGACATTGTACATATGCATGTGGCAGAGAAAGATCTTCTTCATGAGATGGTCAAAATAGCTAAGAAAAAGGTGAGTGTTTCTGTACATATCTTGTATCTGTGTCTTTTTCATTTTTGTAAAAATTGTTCATAGTTTGTGTTATGCTTAATTGTAGCAGACTGACTTTCATGTCAAAGAGAAGATATTGATTCTGGTAGATACTTGGCAAGAAGCTTTTGGTGGTCCAAGGGCAAGATATCCACAATATTATGCTGCATACCAAGAGTTGCTGGTGCGTTTCCTTTGATGTTCCTATGATGTGTTCCTTCAGCCACATTGATCCTAGTTGGCATAGCTGAATAATTTGTACATTTCATTATGAATCACCAAACAAGCATGACTTTGTCATTTCATTGCCAATACTCTGTTTTACAAGCACTTCTGATCATCATAATGTGGCTGTTTTGGTTTGCATCTCTAAGTGAATTACTCTATTTCAGCGTGCTGGGGCAGTGTTCCCTCCAAGGTCTGAGAGCTCCGCACCTGTATTCACACCTCCACAAACACAGCCTCTGTCATCTTATCCTCAAAATCTGCGCAGTATTGAGTATCCACAAGGAGCGGCTGAATCTTCTGCAGAGTCAGAGTTCCCAACATTGAGGTATGCCAATGACAGTTTTATTTATTTATTTAGCAAGACATTGTAAGTTGTTCATAGCTTTGGCCTTTCTTTGGCACTTCATTTCCTTGGCATATGCCTGAATGATGAACCCGAAACTTTTTTTTATGGTGGTTGCATTATTTTTATTACATCCTGTGTTCTATGGTTGTATTCAGGGGTTATTTAAGATGTGTGTTTGTTTTAATTTTTGAACTTCCTTTCACTAGCATGACAGAAATTCAAAATGCTCGGGGTATCATGGATGTTCTAGCAGAGATGCTAAATGCATTAGACCCAGGGAACAGAGAGGTACATTTTCCAATCCTTGGGGTAGTTAAAAAACTTGTGATTTATTTAATATGTCAGGCTATCTTAAAGTCAACAATTTTTTAATTTGTATTTTGAATTCATTAGTTCTTAAATGTAAAAATGGCATGTTATCAAGTGCTTAAAACTTCCTACACTCACATGTAAATTAGCTTAGTGTGAATCAAGATTCTTAATCTCATTTTCAATTCTTAAACCAGTGAGTTTTCTCCTCAATTTGCAGGGGCTTAGGCAGGAGGTTATAGTTGACCTAGTGGAACAATGTCGTACATACAAGCAAAGAGTGGTGCATCTTGTTAATTCTACTTCGTAAGTTCCATTCTCATTTCTTCTTGTTTTGTTTGTCTATAATGTTTTCCGGTATTTTAGAAACTTATCCTGTATTCGATTTTCATGGTGAGTGGTGTCATTTATGTGCGTGCCTGTTGATATATGAAGTTGGTGTAGAACAACAAGAGGGAAAGATACTAAGAAGATTGAAAACCAAAAATCCACTAGGCTAAACACTTGAAATCTAGAAGGAGCACTTCTTGAATCCCCAAGAACCCACACATTTGAAATCCACAAGAGCTGGCCAAATTTCACTACATAGCTTTTCATTCATCAAAATAGCTCATACATTTCATAAATATGTGTGTGAGGCACACCTAAAAATGAAAGATTTGTAATTAAGATAAGGAAACAACGAAATCCTTTTTAATATTAGATATTAATTAGCCCCATTAACAGTGGAAGTCCTAAATAGTACAAATCCTAAATAATAATTTCCAACAGTGTATTATTGTTTGGCTGGCTTCTGGCGTGCTAGAGTAATGAGTCTATTTTCCGAATCTAAGTAGGACATAATAACATCTAAAATTAATGGCATGATGTGACCTTTTTGTTTTGAGATAAGGTTTGCATAGGTTGTACTGTATTAATTATATCTTTATGAGCGGGGCAATATGCTAGTCATAGTCTAGATTTGTTGCGTGGCTTGATAGTATTGTTGCTGGTTGTGACTGTTATTGTCGAACCTGCACTGGAGTGACTGACCAGTTTGCTAGATTAGTCATTTTCACAAGAAGTAGAATGAGATGAGTTGGTTCAGAATGTTGTGTGTTTGAAGTTTGAACCCGCTTCCTGCATTAAATCCATGGTGGAACTACTGTTGACATATTTTGCTTCATAATCTGAACTTTCTTTTTCAGGGATGAATCCCTACTCTGTCAAGGATTAGCATTGAATGATGACTTGCAGCGAGTATTAGTCAGGCATGAATCCATTTCTTCAGGAACTTCTGCCCCAGGTCTGGCAGAAAAACCAAAAGCTGAATCTAGTGGAGCACTTGTAGACATTGATGCTCCTCTAGTTGATGCTGGAGATAATAAGGACAAAAAGCCTGATGGGGGGTAAGCAGATTTATTCAACTGTTTCTTATCTATAGAAAATGACCAGATAAGCGTTGTGAATTATACATGAATTGATTGCCTAAGTGCGTGTTTGGTATTGTAGTGTAGGATGCTTTTCAAAAGTTCTTTTCATTTGAAAATGCATCAAAATGATGTTTTTTCAGATTTTATTTTTATTTTTGACATCAGCATATCAAAACCATCCAAAAACACCTATAAAAGCAGAAATTTGATGCCTTTTCAAGCGAAAAACAATTTGAAAAGCAGGTTGTAATGCAAAAAGAAGCACTCACTAAGCTCTCATTCAATCATGGTGGTTGTGTGTTGATAATGTCTTGTTTTCTTTTCTTTTCTTTTCATTTCCTTTTGTTGGAACTACAGTCTGTTAAATTAGGCTTTTAGGATAATATGTTTGTGGTTGTGAAGTTAAGTTGTCTTGGGACTGGTTATGAATCTGGCTATATGTACTGCGCTACTTGCCTGCCAAAATTAGTAATGATTTTGAGGATATTGAATTCATGACTCAAAGAATCACTTATGGAGTCACCCATTTATTATAACCATTTGATAGCCTTCAGATTAGTTTTGTGAAACATATCTAGTTATCAACTCAAAATAAGGTTCCAACCAACACCCGCAAGAAAAAAGATCTGGCATGAAATTCTGAACTGGTCAAGTTGAAATGGTGTATGAAAATTGTTTAACTTTTGTCGAGCTATATGGCTGAAAGTTGAAGCCAAAGTTTAAACTCGTAAAATTCTAGTATGAGATTTATATTATTTGACTGAGAGTGAATATTTCTGCAGATCAACTTCAAATTCTCAAACACTAAACCAGTTGTTACTCCCTGCACCTCCTGCAACTAATGGTCCAACTACTCCAGCAGCAGCCAATCCCAAATTGGACCTGTTGAGTGGTGATGATTATAACTCACCAAAGGCTGGAACCTCTCTGGCTCTTGTTCCTGTAGGAGAACCACAGACATCCACTCCTCTGTCACAGCAGAATGCACTTGTTCTGTTTGACATGTTTTCTGATGGTAACAACGCTCCAAATACAGCCAATACACAGCCCACCAATCTGGCAGGACCAACCAATTCCTTGACTCCACCATTCCAACAGCAACAGAATTTTCAAACACCAGAAGCTGGTGTTTACCTGAATGGAAATGCCCCGAATACGGGATCACCACGATATGAGCAGTCAGTATACATGCAAGGCACTGGTCCTGCCTGGAATGGACAGCTTCCCCAGCAGCAACAGCAGCCGGCCTCACCAGTTTATGGTGTGCTTCTATTTTCAAATTAACTTTTGTTCCTTTGAAATAAATTTTGTTGTTGTTGGGTTTCTTGGACTGTCTTAGTTTTGCTTATTTTAGTGAATGAGGTTTCTCTTTATTACTATTGCATTGAAATTCATGAAGCTTTTACCTTGGGTTGTTGAAAGGTGCTCAAAGTAGTGGAGCCCTGCCTCCACCCCCCTGGGAAGCTCAGCAAGCAGACACAAGTCCAGTGGCAGGCGCTCAATACCCTCAATCAATGCAAGCTACTCAGATGGTTCGCACGCATTCACAACCACTGCCTAGTGGTATGTACCCTCATGGCCCTCAACCAGTGGGTAATGAACATGTGGGTATGTACATGCAGACTGCACCGAGCAATCAGTTTTTAGGCATGAATCCTCAAGCAATGCAGGGAGGGCAGTACATGGGTATGTATCCACAACCAATGCAAGCTGGGCCGATGGCTTCAATGTATCCTCAGCAAGTGTATGGCAACCAAATGGCTGGATATGGGTATGGACTGCAACAAGGGACACAGTACCTTGATCAGCGAATGCATGGACTGTCTGTTAGAGACGACAATGGCTTGAGAAACTCATCTTACCAGGTTCCAACTTCTTCCTATGTGCCATCTGGTAAGCCTTCCAAGCCAGAGGACAAGCTATTTGGAGACCTAGTAGATATTTCAAAATTCAAGCCAGGAAAATCCACTCCTGGGAGAGCTGGTAGCATGTGAAAACATGATTGGTTGCATTTTTTTTTCTAAAATTTTCTTCACCATCTGGCATCTTATTTTCCATTTTTTTTTTTAATTTCAATATATATATATATATATATTTTTTTTTCTTTTGGTCTATTTTGGGTCCCATATTTGTGTTTGTTTGGAAATCATGTACATTCTTTGTAGAGAGAAAAAAGAAGAAGCTGATGCTCTCAATTAGGTTGGATTTATGATTTTGGGTTTTTTCAACTGTTTCAACTTGGACATCTTTCTGAAAGATACCTCTATTTTTGTACCCCCAACCCCCCCCCATCAGTTCTTGATTGATCGATAATGTAAACTGATTAGGTTTATTGAATTCAAGAGTTCAGTGCTCGTGTGAATATTTCCTGCCATTTGGAAGTTTCAGTCTCCAAAGGGACTGCTTTTTGACTATCCAGAGGCTGGAATCAGGAATGTTGTTTCTAATGATCATCTCCCTTTATAGGATGCTTCCAGCACTTTCATTTCTGACAACTTTTCTCGCTCTCCTGATATTTGGAACAAACTTGCTACTTTCTTAACAATTATAAACAGTGACATAGTTACATACATCAAAAAATAAATATAAAAACATTACAAAAACCAATCTCTATCAATGTTGTGATAAAAATATCTTTTTTTTTTCACCAAGATATCAACCCATAACTTTTTAGGAAAAAATTGACCAACAATAAAATTTTAGGGGTTTAAATTTAAAAAACTATCAGACTAATTATTTTTTAAAGAATTTTTTATTTAAAAATATATTAAATTATTGTTTTTATTTTTAAAAATTTATTTTTCATATCAACCATGAACCGTTATTATTAAATAATTATTTTTTTTAATTTTTTATATTATTTAAATGTTCGCATGGCAAAAACAATCACTTTTAATTAATATATGCGGGACGCGTATCATGGCGGCCGAAGCCAATACGTTTGGTTTCGGATATAAATTTATCCCGAGGATGACCCTTTCCCTCGTTCTGCGATCACCATTGTCGTCATCTGACAATCCTCATCCGTTGATATTCTCATCAACGGTGAAGATAGTCAGATACCAAACCGCTTCAAAAAGAAAAATCTGCAAACCGCGATCCACATAACAAAAACTCCTGCTAACCTGTTCGATCATCGAATAAAATTCTCCCCCTGCCTCTTCTCTCACAACTTCAACCAGGTGAGATTCTAATTCTAATCCAGCTCTTAATAATCACGTTAATCACTTTCAATTATCTTATCATTATCCTGTCTCTTCAGCTTCATCTAACCTGTACCGATTGTTGGTAACCTGTTTGGATTCCGAGAAAACCAGAATCAAAACTCGAGAGAAAAGTTTTATTTTTATTTTTTATTAATGAGCTATTAACTGATAATTTATCTCCGTAATTATGCAGTTATTGAAGCGCGATTCGGTTAATTTACTTTTGGAAGAAATCTATTTAGGTCATCAACGGCTGCTTATAAACATGCAGGTTAGCAGCCTCTGTTGATTTACTAATTTTGTTTATTTGATTTATTTCTACGTGTGGTTCGATGATAGAACTGTGTTAGGGATTTAGTGAATTGAATTATTGATATTAAGGAGAAATTCAGGCATCGAGAGCGAGGTTATTAAAGGAATACAAGGAGGTTCAGCGAGAGAAAGTAGCTGATCCGGATATTCAATTAGTTTGTGATGATTCTAACATTTTTAAATGGACTGCTCTGATCAAGGTAAGATGTTTGGACGTGATGAAAAGTGGTAGAATTGTGTGGTTTTATTGACTGGCTTGTGTAATTTTTGTGTACAGGGACCGTCGGAGACTCCTTTTGAGGGTGGAGTTTTTCAGCTTGCGTTTTCTGTTCCTGAACAGTATCCTTTGCAGCCTCCGCAAGTGCGGTTCTTGACGAAAATATTTCACCCAAATGTGCATTTTAAGGTATGAATTGTTTGGTATGATAGCTTTGCTCTCTTGTTGTTTATCGATGTTTTGGCAGATGATGGTAGTGGGGGTCTTATATCTTAAATCAATTCAATGATTTTTACTGCAATTTCTTTGTTTAATTGTTGCTTAAAATTGTGCATTTTAAGTTGGTGTTTGTTTTTTCATTTCCTGCAACAATTTATTTTTTAAAGCAAGTCAAACTTCAATCCCAAAATCAGTTGTGATCAAATATGCTTCGAGTTATATAAACTACATCATATGTCTTTATTACCTTCGAAGTAATTATAATCCAAGTGTCATGACAAGGTGTTTACAGTCAGTTTATTTTGTTACATTTGGCACCCCTGATATAATCCGCAGTTTGATTCCAGCTCAACCTTTATCTGTTTGGCCTCTTTCTTTTTTAATTTGTTTAATTGGTTGATTTAAAACATGAGATAAGATCCATAAGAAATGACCTAACATGCATGACAACTGCTGGCAATTAGTGCTGTTGTAGAGAGCTTACAAATAGTCTTCTGTTCAGACCTGAATTCTGTGGCTGCCACTGTCTAGTGGGTCTTGTTTTATGGTTTTTTGTGGACTATTTACAAATTTTTGAAGTGACTGAAGCTGAATGTTAACAGCTTGTGATATTGGTTGGATATTTTAAAAATCAGTTTTGATGTACAACATTGCACCTGAGAATATATCTTACTGTTGCTGATGCCATGCTGCGCAGTTATCTGCAACTATGTCTGCTAAGGAAATGAATTGGCTTGGTACAAGCTTTTGTTGATATGTGCTTTTTTTTTTGAACCCAGGCTTTCTATATCTGTTTAATTTAGAGTTTCAAGAGCTTGTCAAAAGAAATCCCACTTAAGAGTTTGTTTTAATAATAAAGAAAAGCTACTCTTTTATTTTTCCTTCTAGAGGAGAGAGCAAGAGGGAGAGGATTGGGTAGCTAGGATCCACGGTGTTATCAAGATTCTGTTGAATCTTAAATATAAACTAGAGGGTCAAAAAGCTGTCTAAATTGGAGCATCCCTTTTTCTGTACTAGAGAGATTACAAATTGTTGTTTAAAGTTTTTGGAATGTAACACCAAAGATGGTTGGTTGAGTACTGACTATGGCTTATGATTAATTTGCAGACAGGAGAAATATGCCTTGATATATTGAAGAATGCCTGGAGCCCAGCTTGGACTCTTCAGTCTGTTTGTAGGGCTATAATTGCTTTGATGGCCCACCCAGAACCTGATAGCCCTCTAAACTGTGATTCAGGTAATTTAGTTTATATACCTTTTGTTTCAACATTATATATTTACTTTGACCGGTGTCTAAACAACAGTAATCCATAGCAATGACTTAATAATACTGTGATACAATGGTTTAACATGAGGGTTAAAGATGTACTTTAATGAGTAACTTCTTCCTTCAGGATAGTAACAATGAAAAGTATGATATTGTAATAACTCCCGATGAAGGTTCTTCCAGAGATTGGTGAGATCTCTGTTAGTAACTACCTCTGAGATGGTAAAAATGAAAGTAAGATATTGAGACAATTTCTAATAAAGGGTCGTAAAAGATTGGGGATATCTCTGTCAGTATCTACCTCTTTCCTTTGCCAAGTCATGCTTGTCCTAGTTTGCCATTCCCCTTAGTATTGTTGCCTCCGTTGGTGGTTTGGAATTGTTACAGCTGAGAATGCAAGGATCGGAAAGGAACTGGCATTGTCAGGCTTCACTTGCTACTAGCTTTGTTTCCTCTCTTGTTAATTTAGGTTCTCATGTAGAATCGTAGAAAATTCATGCCATGAAATAATCACCACCATTGGTTTTTACAGGTCCACTTGTGGGCATCAAATAGTGTTTCTTGTTTCGAGCTTTGGCAAATCGATATCCAAGTTTTGCAAATTTGATGTGTTTATACTGTTCCTAACGGGTAATTACACTAGTGCAGGCAATCTTCTACGTTCTGGTGATGTTAGAGGTTATCAATCCATGGCAAGAATGTATACCAGACTTGCAGCCTCGCCAAAGAAAGGATGAATCTGTGCAATTTGATTTCTTAGTCATAAGAACACATTGTGAAAACATCTTGTTATCATTGTATGCCGAACAAGTTTGATGAATGCCACGGACCTTTTGAGCTGGTACCGTATATAATTTATGTTCAATCACGAATCGAATTGGACACCAATGAGATCAAATGGACATTCGTCAATGATTTTTTTTTTTTAAATAAAAAACTGCCATTTTTCCTGCTCTGTATTTGATCTTACAAGCAACAAAAGGGTTTCAAACCATTTTTGAACTACACTAATTATACTAGACACCTGCACACCAATTATTAGGACGACCACTGAATATCGGGTGTCAAAAGCAGAACCAGACCACCAAGTATAAGTTGTTCACAAAACAGCCCGCAGTCTGACCTTGAATTAGGAGATATCACTTTGTTATATAAAAAACTTAAGTATTTGTTCGTTTTGTTTATAATTGATATATATATATATATATAATTTAAGTTATTGCTAAACACTCTTATATATTAATACTTTACTTCTCTATTGCTTGTTAGGAGACTAATGGGAGTTAGATGAAATTTAAATTTGTTTTTAATACTTTAATTTATTAACACACTAGACAATCCAAATCATGTGCAAATGCTCGCAAGTCAAAACTTTTTTATTTATTTATTTAAATATTAATGATAAGAGTATATATTCTTTGAACCATTTTTTGCCTATCAAAATAGAGTTTTTATAGTGTCTTAAACAAGCATATATGACTATTCAATTTTTCTTTAAATTTTTTTTGCATCTTTTATTAGGATTTGAATCATGAGAAACAAATCTACTTTTAAAATACAGATTAAACCTAAAAAGGTAAAAAAAAATTTCTTGCCTTGCATTTATTTTGGCCTTTCGATTCTTGGCTTAAAATACCACGAGAGTTTCTTTGTTTGAATTACTATATATGACCCAATGTAATTAGTCAATATAATAGACTAGACGAGGACCAACAACCATCGTATTTTGCATTTGTCTTCCCTTTGATTTTTTTCACCGAAAATCAAAAGAAAACTCTCTTTATTCGTAATATTTATTTCTATAATAATAATATTATTATTATTATGATGATAGATTATCTGTGATTAAATTAGTATATATAAAGGAAGCCTATGCACCAGTATTGTCAATTTCACCTCTGACCAGCTAGTCATGGCATCCAAAATCTTTTATTCCCTTGCCTTTACTTGCTTCCTCTTCCTCTCTTCCCTATCTCATACCGCTTGGACACACCCAAATGTGCAAAACGAATCGCCCTTTGAGTTCATCAGGCATCTGCAAGGATCCAAGAAAGGTGACAAAGCAGAAGGTGTCGACCAACTCAAGAAATTCCTCCATCAATTTGGATACCTAAACCATGGAGGTTTAAATAATGATGAAGTAGATGCTGATTATTTTGATGAAACCATAGAAAGAGCCCTCAAAACCTACCAAATCAATTTCAACTTGAAGCCCACCGGGGTGTTGGATGCAGAAACAGTGTCGCTGATGATGAAGCCGCGATGCGGGGTGCCGGATATTGTTGATGGCAAGACTCGAATGAAGTCTACAGGGAGCTACAACATTGATTATGCATTGTTTCCAGGATCACTTAAGTGGCCAGAAACCACGAAAGTACTTAACTGGGGATATCGACCTGGAACCAGAAAAGATGTGCTTAATCCTCTTGCAAAATATTGTTTTAAATCATGGGGTGATCATTTACCTTTTACATTTAAATTTGTTGAGAGAAATCTTAGTGTTGCAGACATCACGATTGGCTTCCTTAAAAAAGGCCAAGGAGGTATGGATGAAGGTAAAGAGGCTTTTGCATATCCGCCAACAGATGGGAGAGTGTTTTTCAATGCCGATCTAAACTGGTCGTTTGGTGCAGCCCCAGGGGCCTACGACTTTCTGACGGTTGGATTGCATGAATTGGGGCATGCTTTGGGGCTTGCTCATTCCTCAATTAAGGGTGCTGTCATGTGGCCATATACTGGCATGAATGAAACCAGGGTTCTGCAGGACGATGATGTTCATGGAATTGAAGCTTTGTATGGTGTCAAGTGATCGATGAGGAGCACTGAGTTCGGCATGTTTTATAATTATACACGAGATGCCATGTCCACGCGCTACCGCGGGTTTATAAAATAAATGTACTCGATAGTGTTATAATTATAAACCAGCACTAAATAAGTAATAGAAATTAAAGGTATGATGGAGCAAATATTTCATGACGGAAAAAAAAAGTTGTGTTGGTGATCAAAAACTTAGAGATTGAACAAAATAATTTGTAGCAATCTACAGTGTTTTGTAAGGAAAGATGCAGTGCTTTCGCCACATGATTTAGCTTTTCAGTTAATAAAAAGAAAAAAAATTACAAAGCAAAATTCTCTACCAACTTAATATTTAAAAAAAACCAACAAAGATAATTTTGGAAGGAAAAAAACCCATGAGAAAAAACGTTGTAGCAATTGACAATGTTTTGTGAGGAAAACTATATCGTTTTTCCCAATAAAATAAACTAAAAAACCATTTAGAGAAATATTGTAGCAATCCACAGTGTTTTGTGAGAAAAACTACAACGCTTTTCTCATATGATTTAGCTTTATTGTAATTATAATTCTTAACCAATTCAATATTTAAAAAAAAAAATCAACAAAGATAATTTTTTAAAAAATCACATGGGAAAACACTGCAACAATTCACGTTGTTTTAAAGAAAAAAAAATAACAAAGCTAAATTCTTAATCAGCTCATTATTAAAAAAAATCAACATAGACAATTTTAGGAAAAAAAATAACAAAACAAACATCAAAAAAAGGAAAAACAAATCATGTTGGAAACACTGTAGCAATTCACAGTGTTTTGTGATGAAAGTTACAGGTCTTCCCCACATGATTTAGCCTTATTTGTAATGACTTATAATTGTAATTCACAAACGACTCAATATTAAAAAAATAAAATTAAAAAAGATAATTTGAAAAAAATTATAACAAAAAAACTATGCGTAGAGACACTGTAACAATCTATAATGTTTTATGAGCAAAGTTACAATGCTTTCCCCACATGATTAAACTTTATTACAAAGTTAAATTTTAACCAACTCAATATTAAAAAAAATAAAATCGACGAAGATAATTTTGAAAAAAAATATTACAAAAAAAAGAAAACACAAAAGAAACTGGAAAAAAACCATGTGAGGAAAAACTGTATCAATCCATAGTGTTTTGTGAGGAAAAACTTGTATTTACTTGTAAGTGCAATTCTTAACCAGCTTAATATTTAAAAAATAAAATTGACAAAGATAATTATAGGAAAAAACATAACAAAAACAGAAAAAAACCATTTGGAAAAAACACTGTAGCAATCAACAGTAATTTTTGAGAAAAATTACAGTGCTTTCCTCACATATTGTAACTGTAATTTTTAACCAGCTCAATATGAAAAAATAAAATAAAAAAAGATAATTTCGGAGAAAATCATAAAAAAACCATGATGAGAAATATTGTAGCAATCAACAATGTTTTAAACAAAAAAATACAAAACTAAATTCTCAATCAGCTCCATATTAAAAAAAATCGACAAATATAATTTTAAAAAATAAAGAAATAAAATAGAAAAATTATGTGGAAAAACATCGCAGGAATCCACAGTATTTTAAAGAAAAAATTTACAAAGCAAAAATTTTAACCAGGTCAATATTTAAAAAGTAAAATCATCAAAAATAATTTTGGAAAAAACAAAATAAAAAATAAATGAAAAAAAATTGAAAAAAAAAAATTTTTGAAAAAAAAAGAAAGAAAAAGAGAAAAAGTTAGCAAAAAAAACAGAATAAGAATCACTGTGGATTACTGTTGTAATCCACAGTGATTTAGGAGTAGGGGAACAGTGATTCCCCCGCACTATTTAGATATTGTTAATGCATCGGTATTAGTTCACCTCAACTTCATATCGATATAAAGGTTATAAATTGTAGCCCAAGTTTTCTGCCACCAATCCATGGTTGGAAATTAGTAGAAAAGAAAAAAACAAACGCTTATGAGTCTGATATTAGACCCAACTCCCCTAAACTTAGCTACGCGCCAAACCCAAACGCTTATGAGTTTGGCAAAGTGTCAAGATTAGTGCCCTTTTGGGCCAAGGATTCCTTCGGATACAAGCATCCAATGTAAGAATCTAAGGTTTTCATCTCCGTATACCCTAGCTGTATAAAAAGTCCTATAAAAGTAGTCTATTCGCCAATCAATACTAATATTGATTATAAAAATGATTCTATCAACATTAATACCATATACAGATTGATGTAGGATCGTTTTCTATAAACATGTGATACTCCCATCAATATTAATGTTATAAAAGGAGGCATTTACAATTAATACGAAGGTTGATTGTAAGGGTATTTCTCCCACTTGAAAATGAAGAAGAAAAAGACCTACAACCCCTCAAGTAAAAAAAAGAAAAATTCAAGTTCTTCACTCTCTTACAACTTACTCTCAACATTTATTATACATAAATCAAGAATAAACTTTATTGTTTTTAGAATTTAATGCTCATTTATTGCAACCCCTCATAATAAAGTTATTAACTTAATCATTGAAGGGTCTCAAAAATCTCAAAAAAGAACTGTTTGGCAAGAAATCCAGTTTTTGCTACCAACCCATGAAATTTTCAGTTATGAAAAATAAAAAATTAATATGAACAAATGATAATCTATTATTATCCGAACATGAAAAAAAATAATTTCCGTAGCACTCTAGGTTTTGAGAACATCATCATAATCAAAAAGATTATCATTCTATATTTTACACTTCAATTGTTATTTATAGCTACCGAATGGAAAACTAGACTTAAGGGATTCCATTAATTACAATTTAATTCACCAATTCTTCCACCATGAAATACGAATATTTCAAAATCCCTCACATATACATACGTACATGTATACGTCTTAATTATATCTAATATAATACTTAACCCAATATTCTTCGATACATAATACATAACTAATGAAAAATAAAAGGTTACTTTAGATATTTGAAGATATTATGAAAAATACAAATATATGATATTTATTGATACTTCATTAAACACATATCAGAATAATCCCAATATTTTCTGCCATCAAAGAATAATTTAACACCATGAACACTTCAATTGGCATTGTCTGAGTTTATTATTACATAAAAAGAATGGGCAGCAACTGATGCATGCATGCATTCCCTGAAAACTAGCTAGTTCTGATATGTATAGTTCTAGCAACATTCTCATGGGCCTTAAAACTATACCATTGATGATCAGCAGAGAGGACGTGGTGCCGTGGATGGAATTGTGTATGGTGAATC
>Ga0325402_1002142_pt1 | contig 17101 bp, 11 predicted proteins | sample PopdelMetagenome_22_FD_207212 | JGI IMG/M metagenome (GOLD analysis project Ga0325402, IMG submission 207212) | Populus deltoides microbial communities from Bellville, Georgia, United States - Xylem-PdKOR-R3 | ecosystem: Host-associated > Plants > Phyllosphere > Stem > Wood/Secondary xylem... | reverse complement strand
TAATTTCTTTTTGATAAAGTGCTGAATTTCATATCGTCTAAGGCCATAGCTGTTACAGCTATTGGGATTTCTTCCATCAGTATGATTAATTGATAAGAAGACCTCCCCCTCCATATTAGCTAAAACATGAGAGACCTTATTACAGCATCCATGAATATGTTTATAAATGTAAAACTGAAAAGAGGGAGCTACGAAGGATATATCCCTAACCAATACTGAGGAATAATCACCTGTATGTTTAACCAAGAAGAAGAAGGAATAGATTTACACTCATTTTTAGGTTGGAAGCAATTCTTATGTTACTTGCTTGTGCTTCCTTTCGTAAGTTCAAGTTCTATTAAATGGATGTGAAAATGTATTTTTCAATTGTTATGTCGTGGAAGATGTTTATGTTAAATAGCCACCTAACTTGGATAGTCATTTATATCCAAATGATCATGTCCGCAAACTTAAAAAATAAAAAAAAATAAAAAAAACTTTATGAATTGAAAAGAGTAGTTAGAGATCACTAAAAGAAAATTGAGAAATAACAATACAAAAACCAACCGAAAACATTCTATCGGTAGTTTCTAATGGAATTTATGACAGAGAATTTTTGTTGGTAGTTTCCTAAAACAAATAACGACATATTGCATTTTATCAATAATTACCGACCAAATTGCCTACGAAGTAAAAAAATAAAAAGAAATTAATTAAAATACATCAGCAGTTATATCGGTAATTTTATACATCATAATTTACTGACAAAATATTTTCATTGACAAATATAAATAAGTTATAACCGACAGTTCTTCCCATCGATTATCTATATCATTCTTTTTCTTCTTTTTCTTTCTCCTCTTGCCAAAAAATTACCAACAACCTCCCATTTTATCCCCAATCCACTAGCATTGATTATCTATATCTATCAGTAGTGTCAATATCGATCGTTGAATTTTTTTGTGAATCTTTGATATATAAAGTAAGCAACCCCATTCATTTTTTATAACCCATTTATAATTTAGGTTAAGTTATTTAAATTTCTTGTAGTTTGCTTTTATATTTAAGTGTTTTACAGTTTTTTTCTTGGATATATCAAAATTCACTTGAAGGGTTGTATACACAAGATTAAAATCAAAGGGTTGAAGGTTTTATTAATTTCATAATTTCTAAACCAAAGAATATTAGTATAGGCAAATTTAGATGTCCATGTGTGAAGTATAAGAATAAAATATTTTACAACAAAGATATTATGATGATGCATCTACTTAAAAAAAACATTCGTCGAGAAATACTTATATTGATATGCATATAAATAACCCTAAATTCCTCACAAAACTATGTCAAAATGGATGGTTGACTTAACTCCTAGTTCTACCAGCATACATGGATTTGCGGATGATAATAGTAATCCTTATAAAAGTATGGTAGTAGATGTAATGAGAATAAATCATAGTTATTCAGGTGAAGATTCATGTAATATCCTTTTATATTGAGAACCAAATGTAGATGAAGCTAAGTTTTTAAAACTTTTGAAAGATTCTAGCGAACTATTATGGAATGGATGCACAACTCATAGTAAATTATCAACCATTGCATGAGTGTTTACTATCAAGCCAGGTTATGGTTTGAGTAAGGCTAATAATGATAACATCATTGAATAGGATAAAACCATGTTACATAAATGGAATATTCTAAAAGAGAATTTAGTGCAAGTGGGAGATTGTCGGTGTATATGTCCTGTAACAAACCGTGTAATTACATGTGGAAGAGACTTTACTCATGTAATAGGCAATAGATATATTTTATTTATAATCTTGTAAAGATATTTTTTTATCTTTAATCTTAATTTAAGTGTAGAGTAAAGATAAAATTCTTATGACAAAAATATTTTGTAAATAAAATTATAAAATAGTTATAATTATGAGAATTCCTACTGCATCAAAGCATTGTTCCTAAATAGTTTTTGTTAATTCTCTATTAAGACTGGACATTAATCAAAGTTGTTAAGACCAACACATATTATGTTCTTTTCTATATGAGGGATACCTTAAACTAAATATATAGATGTATATTTAATGACAAGTATACTGAATTGACCAGTATAAAGATTTTATATTGAAACATTATCCATGTCTATGGAAAGACTTACACAGCAGTTGGGTAAGTAATCCTTAGACTTGAGATCACTAGGTTATCTTAGATATGGAATGTTATTTTTTCACCTAACTAGATGTTATCTTAAACAAACATAACAAATGGACATTAATTAGATATAGAATAAATTATAGGATGATATTTAAATGACCAAGATAGTATTCATCATTCTAGTTAAATTATGGAAATTGTTCCATATGCTCTCAAATTATAGTTTTGATTATGAAATACAGAGGTAAAATGGAAAAAGATTTGAAATGAGTTTCAAATCATATTCAAAGTATCAATAACTATCATGTTGAAAACAAATATAATTTGACAAAGTACATGCTGAAATGTCTAGATTATAACATTCCAAATAAACGGATAATAGTTACATTACAAAAACTAGTCAATAAGAAGCTAAGTTAAACCACATAACTTATATAATATTTGAGAGATCGTGACACGGTGCTTGAAATTAAACTAAACTTTCAAATATAAATCAATCAATTTATTGAATTAACAAGAAGTTAAATTGTTTACTTTATCTAATCCTATTTTAAATAAGACTATGATTTATATTTAAACCAACCTATCAGGAATCTATTAGGTCACACACGTTAATAATCATTGATAAGAAATTAAATTTGAGTGATTATCACGTATGATTTGACTATAAATAAGTTTTAGAAATTAAGAACTAGAGTGTAATTAGTATAAGGGATCACAATTTTAGACCTATAAAAGTAAGTATGGATTTAATTGCATAAATTTCTAATAATTATCCTGAAATGAATTATGTGATATTTTTCAAATGGTAAAGTGATATTTTCTCATTATGAACTAGAGTATAAATTATGCGATCTTCCTCGTGAAATTGACGACATTTCTATTAAAATTTCAGCAGAGTCTTCTTTATACTAGGAGATACCAAGTTATCAGCTAATTCCTATTTCACATTAATTCTCATTAATACACATCTCAAAGGTTGTCCAATTATCCTGGAGTCATCTCGTTATCAAACTAGAACACCTTCCAACCTCAACTTCTAATGTTTCATTCATCATAGTCCACTATTATATTTCTTGCACATTATATATATATATATATATATATATATATATATATATGCACACGTAATCAATTCATATAAAAGTGGCCAAGTATAACCATATGCATTTATAATTTTAATACAACAAAAGAATTGATAAATTATTAGAAATCTACAAAGATGTTTACGTATAGTAATATGTCCTACAATAAGGTTAGTATTAGTTAGATTCCTAGATTGCAGAACAAAAGGATTACTGATTGCTTATTCATTATATCTTAGCAAAAGTATTCCTTAAAAAACCATATCATTCTGCTCGTTGATGAGAGGTACCTGAAATTGATTATTATCTAATAAAATCAAGTTGTTACATAAATTAATCACATAAGAATACAACTTAATTATGTAATTCCACTATATTTTATCTATTTCAATTAGTTTTTTTTTATAAATCGGTCAAATTCCTTCTAATTCAACTTAAACCCCCAGTTAGCTTAACTATTAACCCTTTTTTAGGGCATAATCTTACATCTTTCGGCATTTACTCATATTACCCTTATCCAAAAATATTCCATTACTGAAAGACTAATCTCCCTGCCCATTTTCAGGCAATAAATCCTTCATTAGATATCTAATTTCTTTGCCCCATTACTAGGCATTAGTCCCATCACTTGGAAACTAGTTATTTCATCCATTACTAATAAAATTAGTTCCTCTATCCATTACTAGGAACTAGTCTCATTACCATAAAAACTAGTTCTTTTGCCCATTATTAGGCACTAATCCCATAATCTAACAAAATTATTAAGGTATTCGACAGCTACCTGATGTCGAAGTTATGATAATACCTCCTTGCTGCTGCACAGCTCTCATAGCATCCCCTGGATCCACAGGCATACCACATTATTTTTCATTCCATGTACATTTACATAATAATATACTAAGTGGTTTTCTTTCAACTTAACCATCATTTATGATTCAACTTACATTGAACTTTCATTTCCTTCCAAAAAGACATAAAGAATCCATTTATTCCTTAAAAAATTCATCATTAATTTATACAAATATTAAACCATTTTACATTTATAAATCCTAATTTTCATCCTTACTCCTATTTTTTTGAAACATGCACAACAAAAAAGGATGCAAATTCTCTTCAATTTATCTCATATATGACATATTATGTATTCATTCTCCTCGCACATACATTAATAAATCATCATTACGCTTTAAGAAATATAAATTCATCACATGTAATTTGGTTTCATATTGGCTAGCCATTGAGCCCTTAGGGACACCCTAGTTTTCTTCATTATTTATTCCTAATTTAGTACCCTTCACAACCTAATCTAACCCAATTGGCTTAATCTACAATCAATTTGCATTTCCCTAAAATTTCTACTATAAAACCCAACATAAAATTCAGGAATTCAACCTTAATTGCCTTCCTTTTCATATAAGCTTGCTATGTTAGGTTTCGAACTCCTTACCAAGTAATATTCTTAGCTTCGAGTTTCAACCAGTCAAAATTTTCCACATCCCTCCCTTTTTTCCTCTTCTTTTTTCACTTTCTATCTCTAATTCAATATTCTCCTTCTTTGATTTTTCTTAATTTCTAGGCTATTACATGAGGGTAAACTTTTTACCTGGTCTCAAAAAATCTATGAACTACCCATTGATCACCTTACGTGAAGGCAGTACATATAGGGGTTTACAAGGAATGGTTGGGACACGATGTGACCGTTATTACCAAGTAAACACTCAATTCATAGTTGGATGTTTCACAAATCTGAACCCCAACTGAAAGTCATTAGGCAAACCACTACTCCCCACCTAACCTAGAATTGGGTTTATTTGTGAAATTAAAATGCATGAGGGCATTAATCCACACTCGGTGTACTTATGTATGAACAGGAAGTAAAAATGCATGTTAAAGAAATAAAAATGCAAGCTAAAATTAAACAGAACAAAAAAAATAGGCAAACAATCAAAGCTGAGTCCAACCAAATAAGGTGGTCTCCTATGGAGTCACCATCATATCACGGGGTGACATTGAGACTAGTGCGCTTTAATGTACCTCCTAGAAAGTGGTGTTGGGAAAGGAAAGAGTTTTGTGTTTAATCATAAAATTATGATTATAAGGTTCAAAAGGCGACACTTAGTATTAAGGTTATTAGAAAACCTTTGGTTTGCGAGAGTCTAAGTAAGGGACTAGTTGTGCAAGGGGAAGACGCATCACCCCAAGTGCACCCTACATAAGGTAAGTTCCATTGTTGTTTGATTGTTTTTTAGGTCAAGTTTCTACTTGTTAGTCTTTTTCTAAGGTTCAAAGCAGATCTCCTTTCGTGAGGAAATCTCTACCTTATTGGGTTAAATCCTAACTGTTCTAAGGGCTAAATTTTAGCTTCGTATTTATTTTTCACATTGTATCTTTAATACCTGATGGTGTACTCTATTGTGTAGATTTACACCCTCAAATATTAAAGTCTACTTCTACACCCTAATATAAAGTGAACAAAATAATTGGTGAAGGGTTTTTGATATTTTGGTCAAATCCTGACAGATAATCATAAACTAGTTATGATATCTTTTTTTTTTTGCATTTTTAAAATATAAGAAAGATGCAAAAAAACAATTATAAAAACATGCTTGGAAAACCTTTAGGATTTGGATATATGCATGAAAGAAAAATATTTTTTTAAGGGGAAATTAATTTAAAAGTTTTTATATTTTTTTAAATTTTCGAGAAAAAATTAAGAAACGTTTCGGAGAAAATCAAGAATTTTAATATCGAGTCCATATCTTATAGTGTAAATATACAACCCAATATTATAGAAAATTGATAGAAAACATGCGAGAAAATTATAAATTTTTCAAATGATCTTTAGAAGTTTTTTGTAATTTTTCATTTTTTTAATAATAATAATAATAATAATAATAATAATAATAATAATAATATATTATTATTATTATTATTATTATTATTATTATATTGGGCTAGGTTGGGTTGGCGGACCACCTGGGCCAGACCCAGCCGGGTTGGGCCTCCATCAGTCCTACAGGTCTGGCCTCATTGTTTTTAGGCTAGGTTGGGTTGAAACAGGTCCGACCCACAGTCCACATGGTTGCTAGCTTATCCTAGCAACCATGTTAATTATTTCAGCTGTTGCATGTAGAACGAATTTTGCACGCAATAGCAGCAGAAATAATCAAGAAGAAGAAGAAAGGAGAAGAGAGTGGGAGGCTAATTGGGCTAAAGGGTGTTGTCAATGGTCTGGCTGGTTGTGATGGGAGGTCGACGTGATGCTGGTGGCGGTGTTGGTGGAGTAGTTGACAGTTGTTGTGTTGGTTGGTGGAGAAAAGAAGTTTGTAGAGATTATTGTGTAAGGAAGAAGGGAGGAAGCTCACGGTGGCTACCCCTATTACCGACAAGGAAATGGAGTTGCAAGGGTACTAAGCCACCAACATTCACATTGTTGGTGAGGTGGTGGTGGTTGAAAAAGGCGACTAAGAGTGAGAAAGAAAAGAGAGAATTGTTGGTCAGGGAAGGAAAAACTAGAGGAGGTTGATTTTTGGCCAACTTTGGACTCGATTATCTCCTCCCTCAGGCCATGAAATCCTCCTCTATTTATAGGGGGTAGAAGAGGAATATTTTTTTTAATAGTGTCAAATCTTAGCCCTTGATTCAACCTGGAAGGATCCCAACTATTGATTCAAAGTGGTTATCATGGGCTATCAGATTTGTTGCAGATAAGGGTTGGTCGGGTTGACCACTTTGGAGCGATGTCACAGTTACTGTGGTGTCAATCAGTCAGAGCGTATCACACTAGGGTATAGTCAGATGTTAGGCGATTATTTTCTTGCAAGTTTTGTCAAATTTGATGGAGAGATAAAGCAATAAATGCCTTGAAAAGGTAGCCAACTGAACATCTTTTCTAGTGAAAATCTAAAGAAGAAGATGAACAGTTAACCCTGAAATATTGCCGTTTTAGAAAAGTTCATACTAGTCCTTTGATTTCTAATTTCTCTCAATTACACCCCTAATTGGTTTCAAACTTTTAATTTTGTTCAATTTTTCCCCTAACAAACTTCAATTTCAGCGTCTTTTTTCATTTTGGTCCTTGGTTTTGAATTTTTTCAATTTCACCCCTAATTGGCCATTAAACTTTCAAATCTCTTAAATTTCACCCTTTATTTTAAGCAATTAGGTCCCCAGAGTTCGACACATTTCCATAATGGTCTCTGGCTGTGAATTTCTTTAATTTAACCTAAATTGGGCTTCCAAACTTAATTTTTCACCAATTAAACCCCCTAATAAAATTAATTTGACCCATTTAAAGTATAATTAAATCCTTACACTTAATTAAATCCTTTAATTGAACCTAAATTAATTCCTAAACATAATTAAACTTTAATTTGGCCCATGACTAAATCAAATTGACCTATTAAAAATCTAATTATGTACTTGAGCTTAATTTTTATACAAATTCATCCAATAATGATTTAATTTGACCTTGAATCTGCACTATCTCTTTAGTTTTGGATAAAATGAAGTACAATTAGGGTCTCAATTCCATTCAAAATTACAGCTTGATTTTTTTCTACATTTGAAATCTTCCTAGCTTGCTTTTTCCAAAATGCTAGTCTTTATTTTATTTTTTTATTTTGGAAAGAAAAAGGTGAATTTAGGGAATAACCTAGAAAAAATGTTTAATTCTTAAACATAATTAAACTTTAATTTGACCCATGACTAAATCAAATTGGCCTATTAAAAATCTAATTATGTTCTTGGGCTTAATTTTTATACAAATTCATCCAATAATGATTTAATTTGATCTTGAATCTGCATTGGCTCTCTATTTTTGGATAAAATGAGGTACAAATAGGCTTTCAATTCCATGCAAAATTACAGCTTGATTTTTTTCTACATTTGAAATCTTCCCAGCTTGTTTTTTCCAAAATGCTAGTCTTTATTTTATTTTTTTATTTTGGAAAGAAAAACGTGAATTTAGGGAATAACCTAGAAATAAGTTATGACAAATCTCACAAGTTTTGGAAGAATTTCTCAAGTGAGTTTTTTTTAAGAGAGACGTAAATGGAGTCCTTCTATCTCTTGATGGTTGTTGTTATGTATGAATAGTAGTAGCACAATAGGTAAGGTTTAATTTATAGGTCTATTACCATTTTACCCTTACTAATGCTCCCTTAATTCTAGTTAGTTGTACTGACCCATCATTGCCTTTTTATTTTTTGGACGTTCCTGATCTCCGATTATCGTCAAATTTTAACCCAATGTAAAAAAGATGTCAAGAGACTTCACATATAATTTTAGCCAGATTTGACAGTCAAATTGAGAATTATGCTTGATAGAATAAAACTAGTCAATATGTGATTTTACACCAAAAAACTGAATTTTCATGTTCCATCCTTGCATTGATTGTATATTTATTCCACTAAATCCTTGGGACCGATTCCTTATTCCAAAATATAATAATTTTTCCTTTTTCATCATTTCATTTATGGATTTATTACAATTTCATGGTAACATTATCAATTTTTAATCGGGGTTTACACCAATAATTTTTCATGTAATTTTGCTTTTACTGTTATTCCTCATTTTCCTTATAATTCTTTGGAGTTATATTCTCATTATAAAAATATATTTATTTTAATTTTTTCTAATTCTCCTATCTATAAAAACTCATTACCAGTTTCACCAACATTGTGAGTTTTAAACTAAATTTCTTAGTCCTCATTTAAATTTAATTACGAAGGTCATTCCTTCCATTTAAACATCACATGTATTTTTTTTCCAGCATTTATTTTTTTCTTTTCATCCCAAGTTTCTATTACTCGTCATAGTCTGATTACCTTCAACTACTTTTACGTAGGGGTTTACATGAAAATTTTATTTCCTTGAAACATCATACGTCAAATCCCTAAATGATCATAATTGATTCAACTCATCAATCAACGATTAAAGGTAAACATCTACATTCCTACATGGACAATAAGGACAAGGTATGATCGTAGACAGAAACATTAATTATGGCTTCATACACTTCCCCGAGAGTAAGTTGTAAACTGTTAATATGATCGGCTACTAAGAAAAGGGTGCAACAAAGGACTTAAAACAATTGAACTCATCGGTACATAACCCAAGATATATGTTTTATGGTTCCATTAAAAATAAAATATGCTCCTTATTAAACTATTTGGATGCTTCACCGTTAGAATGGTGCATCATTATTTCATCTATTGTATTATATGAATGATACTATGTCATATGCTCAATTGTCTTTTGGAGACATAAATAACTTTTCAGCTTAAGAGTGATTTGAAAATATCTTAATTTTTTGTATACAAGTTATAGATTAATTCTTATTGCATTTATCACCATACTCCTATAACAATTATTATTATCATTTACAACTTTATATATGTTGCTAGAATTAGATGTTGATCCAAGAATCCTTTCTAACAGGGTCTTATAAGGAGTATAGGGTTCTCTGTGTGCAAACTAACACAAGGATTTCTCTACGAACTTTTTTTTTAAAGATGTGTCATCATAACATTTGATTAATGAAACTTTTTATTTTGACACTTTACACATGAACATCTAATTTTGTCTCTAATAATATTCTTTCTTGTATAATCTTTGGGGTGAATCTCGATATATCCAAGAATAATAATTCATTACTTTAAAAACTTGTATAGAATATTAATAACGATACTTATAAATAATATAACCACCAATTTAAAATTCAACTTTGATAATTAAAAATCTAACAACCAATTATCATTGGTATAAAAATTCAATGTTGCCTGAAAATCTGAACTAAATAAATCAAATTAACAACAAGTAATTGGTACCCAACTAATTATCTATTATTTGCTCAATTCAAACTTATTTAATTATCTATTATTTTTTTGATTCAAACTTATTCAATCTAAATTAATTCTATTTAATTGTTATTAATTCCATAAAAAATCAATTTTCCTAAAATTTAAAACTTTATAATGAAATTGACAAAATTTAATTGGTTCCTATTAAATAACTCATCAATTCTTCCAATATAACAACCTAAGTTACAAAACTAAACTCCATTTCATCAAATCACAAACAAACCCTAACATATAAATCATACTTCATTACAATAAAATTATTTATGAAAAGGCTATAAAACATTTAATAAACAAGCAAACTACAAATACTACACAAAACTATCAATAAATTAATCTCAAATTTTCATATGGGTAGGTTTGCTTATTTGTTGTAAGGAATATTTATAGAAAATTGAACCAATATAGTGATATTAACACCAAAGTAATAAAAAAAACATTAATGAAAAAACAAATTATAGAGAAAAGGATGTGAATGAAAAAGATAAATTGAAATGGTTCACTATTATTGGATAATACTTCCACCACAAATCTTTTAATATTTATATATTTACTATCAACCTCTTATGTTTCTTACATCATGTTTTTCAAGATACTAAGTGACTTATTTCACTACCAGAAATTCAACAAATACAAACGGAATTACCGACGGTTTTTTTTCATCGGTATTTTGCGGTGATATTTACCAACATAAATGTTTCCATCGCTAACTCCATCGGTATATACCAACAGAAACACTCCATCAGTAAATACTAAAGGAATCCTAGATGAAATATGAAGAATGAAAAAAACAAGTTGTGTGATGACATGTAAGTTTTTATGGACAAGTTTACCGATGGACTTACAGTCGGATTCAAATCAGGTTCTCCGTATAGTGACGTGTCAAAAACACTGACTGAATTATCGACGAATGTACAGATGGATATATTCTGTCAATAATTGCATCGTTAATAGTTAATATACGACCTGGCCATCGACCCTACCCTCCCCTATTTCTCCTTCTTCTCCCCTTGCATCTAAACCCCACCCTCCCAACATTAACAACCAGTAACCAACTCCCTCCCCCCAAACATCCCCCCTCATTTTAACAAAATATTTTCTAGTCTCAGCATTCGTATTCTGATTTATTACGGATTTTTTATTTTTAGTAAATATATCGTTTTAAAATTTAATACAATTTTAAAATATCAATTTTATTATTGCATTTTTTTTAATATATGTATTTTGTTTGGGTGTTTAATTTTTTTATTGTTTTTTCTCAAACATGTATGGATTTATAATTTGGTACTTGTTTGTTTTAGATTTTGTAAAATTATATTTGTTTCTAAATTGTTGAAACTTATGTCGATTTACCGACTTAGGTGTGTTGTGATGAAATAAATAATGGCTTGTTTAACGAGCCTGTTGTAATTTTTGTCAGTTTTATTGTCGAGTTGTAATTTCTGTAAATTAATGTGTATAAATTTATAAATGCATATGTAGATAATTGATAATGAATATTTAAGAGAAGTTTGAAAGTAAGTTGGATAATCTTGAGCTAAACTAATATTATTGCAAATTTATTTACTTAACGTAGTTAATTAATACATGTTGTCATCATTGTTTTATAGAGGTTCAATAGAAGTCATGGATGATCATTCATGGATGTATCAAGATTCACCTCAAGGATTACGGAGAATGGATTATTGTAATGAGGTTTAGAGTTTTATTAATTTCACAACATCTATTTTAAGAAATTTTAATGGAGGTGGTATTAGATGTCCATATAGGAGGTGTAAGAATAAAAATTTTCTTCATCAAGATGTTGTAACGATGCATCTTCTACATAAAGGGTTTATAGAGGATTATATGTGTTGGTATGCATATGGAGAACTATTTGTGAGTAAGGAGAGCATGGTAGGAAGGATGGGTGCATCAAATTCTAGTGCTAACAACGTGCATGAAGTTATAGATGACAATAGTAATCTTTACAAGAATATGGTTATGGATGCAATGAGAATGAACCAAGATAATGTCAGTTAATGGCCAATCATAGAATAAGAACCTAATGCATACGTAACCAAGTTTTTGATCTGTTGAAAGATTCTAATGAACCTTTATGGGATAGCTACACAAATCACAGTAATTATCGACTGCTGCATAGATGTTCATATCAAGTCGGATTATGGGTTGATTGCGGCTAGTTATGATAGAATTGTCGAATATGGAAAAAGCATTTTACCTGAAGGGAACAGACTGAAAGAGTATGCTGCTAAGTCCATGATGAAACCCCTCGGTCTAGGATACCAGAAAATTGACATATGTCCAAACTTCTACATGCTGTATTACCTTGAAAATGTTGAGCTGACCGAGTGCATGACATGTGGGCATTCCCGTTATAAATCAAAAACTAGCATGGAAAAGAATCTTGTAGCATATAAAAAACTTAGATACTTCCCACTCATGCCTACACTGCAGAAGTTATTCATGTCACAAAAAATTACTGAGCATATGATATGGCACCAATCACATGATGTGGTTGATGGAGTGATAGTACGCCCTTCTAACGGTGAAGCATGGAAACATTTTAACAGTGTGCATCCTCACTTTTCAGCTGAATCAAGAAATGTGCATCTTGGGTTGTGTACAAACGGATTCAACCTTTTTGGGTCATTTACTGCTCCTTATTCTTGTTGGCCGGTTATACTCACGGTTTACAACTTGCCACTGGGAATTTGTATGAGGCTAGAGTTCATGTTTTTATATATGGTCAAACCTGGTCCTTACAGTCCGAGCTGAAATATAGATGTTTATCTTCGACCATCATAAAAAGTGCTTTAAAAATACTTGAAGGAGAAAAGAAAAGCACAATGGAAGATAATCTATTTTCTAAAAGAGAATAGTTAGGTATTCACTTAGAAGAACTAAAATGACTTAAAAATTAATTCCAACACTTTCCTTAATTTTAAAAGTCTAACAATTCTTAAAATTTGAAATGTGATAGAAGATTATCTTATGATAACTTTCAAACTTTTTTTAGCATCACAATGCATCTATAATTTTCTGAAACTTTCATGTTTATATTGGAAAGATCTCTCTTAGATCTTTATCTTAGTCACTTCTTTAATCACTAGCTAATGGCATCACATTGTTATTTCTTCAATTTTCCTTTCTTTAGCAATTATATTTGCTTAAACTTGGCTCATCTAAGCCATTTTTCTCCTCTTTATTATATTTTTCTAGCCAAAAATCCTCTTTCAAGATTTGGCTTTTTAAGTGGCCATTCTGTTTTGAATCACTCCTTATCAGGCTGATGCCTTCTTCTTGTCATGGCTCCTTGGCTATTTCATCTCATGTAAGAAGAGTTCTCTCTTCTTTTCTTCATGTATGGTCTCTCTTATACCACATCTCATATCTTATACAGGAAGTTCTCAACTTGCATTGTGCCTTTTTCTTAAGTTTGTCTTCTATCTCTCTTAATGCAAGGTCCAAATTCTCTTATTGAGCATTATCATCCTACACATTGATTGTTTTTTCTTTGGATGTCACTTGTCGATCCACATTATCATCTTTCTGAAACACCTCTGCTGGATCAAACTAGCTTTGATACCATGTTAGAAATATTTAAAAGAGAAAGGGGAAGCATGATGGAAGACAATCTCATTCATATAAATATTATTCTCTTGAGAAAGAAAGTCCTATTAAACTTGGACTTAGACTTACAATACTCAACATACATTACTTATATTAGTGTAGAGATAAATCAAGTTTTATGGTGTTTTGCGGTCTTTTCAAGTAAAAACAACTTAAAATTTGATTTTTAAGATCTAAAAACACAGTCCTTATTTTTCGATCATTGGAGATGACATGTCATAGGTCACCTGAACTTACATATAATCTGTCATTTGCTAAAAAACAAGAGAGGATGCCATGTCATCTCTCTTAAGAAAAAAAAAAATAGAACAAGAGGAGATTAGTTGGTGTCAACTAGTTCTATTCAATAATGAAAGTTTGATGTTGATGGTTTCTACCTATAAACATAGCTAAAAAAATAGATCAGTTTTGTTGAAATGTTTTTATTCAATTGATTATTTTTCTTTTAGTGACTTTGTGTTTGATAAGTGGTTTATGAATGTTTTTATGGTGTTTTAAGGCATCCATAGTCCAAGTTTTTTTGCTAGTGATCACTTTTTAGTTCCATGATATTTTGAAGAAAATAGTTTGATGTCTTGATTTTTTTTTCTCTTATATTTTATATGAATTAGTTTTATTTATATAAAGTTTTATAAAAACAGAACTCATTTGTTATTAGGAACAACAATTAACTACTAAGATAAAATGAAGGAAAACATTTAAAATAAAAAAGGATAAGATTTAAAAAAACAAAATTAGCATAGTAAATTTAAAATATTGGTAAAATAACTCAATTTGAAAAAGAATTGGTGAAATAACACAATTTCATCTTGTCACAATTCCAAAATGTGATATTTTATGGATGTCGTGTTTTTAAAGTGCGTCAATTTACCCTATCACGGTTTAGAACCACGAAAATTTACCATGTCATGATTCAAAATTGTGACATGTCATTAAATTAAACCCTAACCCCCTTTCTTTTCCCCCAACAGAATCGCAATATTTTGTCAAGAATGAGTTTGTAGTTGATTTTAGTTTTTTTTTAGTACATATATAATATTGCTTTCTTTTTTTCTTTTTTTTTTGCATTGTTTTTAGGTTGGTTAAGTTGAGATTGAGATTTCTTTATACATAATTTGGACTCCTAGAATATTTAGCTTTAGTTTGAATATTATTGAGTTTTTAAATTTACAAGTGTTATGAACCATATATATAATTGTAAGATTAATAAATCAAATAATTGTTGGAATTGGAGTTATAATGCAATTCTCCCTAAATTCATATGGATTTTTTTATTATAAAATTCTTGATAAAAAAATTAATTATAAGATATGAAAACAAGACAAAATGTAGTTAATATGTAATTCACCATAAATCCATAAGAAATTTTGATTACAAGCTATTTTAGAACCACATATATTATAAGAAAAGAAACTTTGCAAAAAAATGTTGTTTTCATGGTTCATTATATACAAAGAATGAGAAAATGCATGTTATAAAAAGCAAACACCATTTTGTTAAACAGACCGACCAATTTGGCTGCTGAAAATGTATTGTGTTAGCTGTTATGGTTTTAAAAAGCAACATATAAAGGAATTACATTTTGTAAATGTGATATTTACTTAATATTGCATTTTGCAACCATGACAAGCACAATTGTGCTATTTTGTCAAAAAAAAATTACAGCTGTGTTATTTCATTAAAATTTAAATTTTCTATGCTAATAGGCAAATGACAGTAAATATAAAATATTTGTATATGCAACTATCTATTATTTCTATTATAAGGATTAGATTCTCGCTTCAGTATTTAATTATTATTAATAACTCATTCATTTTGATTTATCAATTCATTATTTTTTTAATTTATTTTATAAAGCGTAAATAACATCTTTTTTGTTTTTCAATTAAAAAAAATCAAAAGTAAGTTTTATGATTTTTTTTTGTTTTCTTTCTATAAGATTATTGTGATATGAAACAAACATTCCAACATTGAGTTGGTGCTCAATTTTTTAAGTATTTATTTTTTATTATATAATTAAATGAAAAATAATTTAATATAAAAATAAAGTTATTAAACTGAGTGGAGTCCATGACTCAGGTTATAAGTTTGGTGGGTGAATCCAAGTCAGAAGTTTGGTTAGTGAACACAAATTAACCCAAGTCAATCTCATATATTGTCGTTTAAATGTTAAAAAAAATGTCATTTTAAAATGTTTTTTAAAAGTCAAACTAAATTTTCCATCAAGTTAATTGGGTAATGTCTGTAAAACTCCAAAATGATTTGATTTGAAGCTCGGGCTAAGTAAGAAGTCGAGTCAAGAAATTATAAGGTTGACTTGCTCGGCTGAGTCTAATGCCATTATTAAAAAAAAATTTCTTATGATATAAATATTTTTTTTTATGTTCAAAATTTTTTTTATCCCAACCAAAGTGTAGCATGTGCATGCAATTATCTAAGTATTTTACTGGCCTTTAGTTTGGCAAGACATCTGGGGTAGTCGTTAGCTGTTTTCTACTACATAAACGATCAGAAAAAAGGTCCGTACTGACCATGTGAAATATGATCCAGAGCTCCATGAGTGCATTACAGACTACAAGGTTCTTGAATAAAAACACCACCACCCAACTTGCATTTGATTGTTTAGTAGAGGTTAGATAGCTAGCAAGCCGCAAATTTTAGAAAAGCTAGGGTTTGCGTTGGAATATTATACAGTAACCGTCCTAGGGAGATTCTCATGAGGGTGTGGAACCAGAGAATTATATTTGTTTTTTTATTTAATTAACCAAAAGAAAAAATGATTTTATAATATTATATTGGTGGTTGTACACACTTTCTTTTTGACTTGGATACTGTAGAAGGGAATCACAAGGAGAATTTAGAATAATCCATGCATGTGCTGGTTTTGCTTTAGGCCCTTCAAACAGGAGGAGAATTTTTCAAGTGTTCTAACTGGGAATGAGCAATAGCAAAATCTTCAGCACAGTGGAAGAAAGGAGGCCAAGAGAATCTCTCCACCTTCCTGGGTCTCTATTTTGTCCACAATTATTTTATTAAAAAAAACAATTAGATATAAAAACCTGTAAACTTATATATTATATACAATATTGCAAGTACAGAAACAGTCTTTAACTAGTATTGTTTTTATCCTCTCTCGTTTTCATACTAAACAAAATAATGCAAGCCCAGGCATGCAATCACTTGGACCATATTCTTGGAGGCTTTTCGACCAACAACCGCTGGCCACAGTCCAGGTGTTGGCCATTCCATCCACAACTAATTAAGACAATGGAAATCCTTCGATTATATATATATATATATATATATATATATATATAAAGAAGACAATGGAAATCCTAGCTAGTCGCAGTTATTTCACTTTTATTATTATGGATTTGTATTCCTCGTGGTTTTTAA
>Ga0325402_1002138_pt1 | contig 17107 bp, 7 predicted proteins | sample PopdelMetagenome_22_FD_207212 | JGI IMG/M metagenome (GOLD analysis project Ga0325402, IMG submission 207212) | Populus deltoides microbial communities from Bellville, Georgia, United States - Xylem-PdKOR-R3 | ecosystem: Host-associated > Plants > Phyllosphere > Stem > Wood/Secondary xylem... | reverse complement strand
GTCGACTCCAACCCACAAATCCTAGTTATTCTCTGGCCCAGCAAATTATGGACTTTTGCAGGCTGAGGTAGCTTTCTCTCTCGACAAAGCTTGGGGAGGAAGCGTTGGAGCACATTCCACCTGGGTATTAAGATTTCAGGGAACGCCGCCTCGCAGCCATTGATCAAAAGCAGGATTTGTCAACGCATCTCCGCATCCCAGAATCATTACATAGAAATTCCCGGCATCACTAATAGAGTGCCACCGACACTCGAAGGCGCATGCACAGGACCAGTTACGGGAGAAGAAAATAAGTCATATTTACTGATGCGTACATGGCGAATTACACATGTAAGAGAACGCATAGAAAAGGAATGCCATGGGATTTCAAATAACTAAATTTAATAGGTAAAAGAGAGGGTTAGATGGGCCACTCTCTAAAGTCAACTTTCTAGTTTCGAAGCAGGCAATAAACTTTAGGAATATGGACTCGGAATATGCTAAAACATCAACTGTAATAGGAACTAGGATCCTTTAAACGACATGCTCCTTGACAAAAATTCAAAGCGCTACAGAGCCACACCACCTCTGGAAGGAGAGCAGATCCCCTATAATAACCTCTTTCTAGCATCCCGCAGGCAACCTGAGCTCACCCAAGAAAAATAAACAATAAACGGGGCGGAAACACCATTTGAAGTAGATTTTTACTACATTGAGAAAAACAGCCATTTTTCATTTAACCGAAAGCAATTGCTATTTATCCGTGTACCGCTGGTAAATTAACTATGTAACCAACGTTAACCAAAAAGAAACACCATCCATGTTTGAAATTCTCTGTAAAAAAAACATCATCAATCCTAGCCATGCGTCAGCCCAAATTCATTTGCATATGGAAAATCATACAAAATAAAAAATAATCAACTTGAATGATGTTGGAGAGCCCTATTCAAAACACAATTCGTTAAAGGTCACAGCCTAATGGTACACAAAATTCCATTTATGTATTTGTAGTGAGAACTTTCTGCTAGATCCCACTTCTAGTGGAGTTTCTTCATTACTTGCACCAAACCACACGGTGGTTGTGTTCACCAGTACTCTGTTCAAACTTGTTCATCTCCATATTCAAAACCTATCCATTATATCTAAGCATGCTTGTCTCACCTTATCGGGGACTAAATACAGCTGGATCGATTGTCTTGAAAGCAGGACCTAGTGGTGTGGTGTAAGCACTGCAAACAAAAAGGATAGAGTAAGGACCAAGATGTCATATACCACTCACCCACTCAAATTGCAAATGGCGCCACTTTAAGGGGAAAATAAAAAACCTCCCGTTCAAAACATAGACAAAACAATTCAAAATTTTCCAGAAGAAAAGACGCCAAAATGCAAGAACGTATTTTAACATATAAATATAACAGCACATGGAGACAACCAGAAGTGGATAGCTGCATAAATCCAACACTTCAATTCTAACAATAATGGTATTAAGTGGCCTAACACTGCTAGAGATCCATTAAGTTGTAAATCAATGTAAGAAGTCAGAAGAATTGGTTTGAACCTCAACTATATGATAGATGCATGCTTGTTATTACAAACAAATGTATATAAAGGGAAACAGCCAGAATTTGTAAGACTCAGATGATGTCATCAGTTAGACAACTAGCACAACCTAATCCTGACTAGACCTAAACTTAGAGTCAGCAATTGATGAGCCGATAAAAAATTGTGCTGGCAGAGCACATTAAAGAAAAATGATTTTTTTCCCCCATAGTTGTGGTAGTGGTAGAGAAAAATAACATGTGAAATTGGGAGTTAGAGATGACATTCCAGAATCAATTAATCACCAGAGACAAAATTTGGATTTTCACACTGCCCCAACCAATTTGCTTTTAGGCTGACGGGGTTCCTTCATTATTCGTACCCCACTCTTCCTCAGGCTCGTTTCCATTAACGAGTACAGCACCATCCGTGGACTCTGCATCCACCACAACTGCTTCCTCTTGGCTCCCTTCTTCGCCATTCTGTTCATCTCCATTCTCTTCTTCGGCCTGTGAGAAATAGAATAAATACATGTAAAAACAAAAAGTCACAAACTGAAAAGCAGAATAGTCACCAATGCATTCATTTAGTGCAGCTCTCCAAATAATAAGGAAAATCGGGAAATTTATAGACTACTTGAGCATTGAACAAGTAATCTCATAACACAAGCAATCTTTTGTGAGATTAAAGTAGGCTACATGCATGCCATCGATCATTTAGGAGGAAGATTTCTCAAGAGAGGAAATACAAATGCACATCTCATAACATACATCACCCTACTAAATGAACTTTAAATAAATGGAACAAAGAAAGGCAGCTGAAATGTAAAAGTGATTTAAAACCCTATTGACAAAATACCTCATGATCAAAGTCTCCATTTTCAAGAGGTTCCTCCTCTTCTATTTGCATGTTTCTGAAAGCCTCCACAAGGGTGATGTGAGGTTTATCAGCATGTGTTTGGTAGTCCTCTGCAGGAGGATACACGCCCCTACAGAAGCAATATCAGAGCCATTAATAAGCTATTTATCAGAAAATTCAAAAATTCACATTAAAATTCTGTGTTATGCTGTAAGCCTTGGGATAATGGTTAACTGAAAACTAGACATACTGGATCTCCATATTGTAAGCTAGATCCAGAGAAATTAATTTTGAAAGAGAGATTCTTTTTCTTCTAAACTTATCAGCTATCCATTGAAACCAGTGGAAAATTACATTCCATTCAAGGACAGTGCCAGCCATACGTGAATTTGTGGAGTGTACACAAGTGCTCTTCAAAAGTACCTTGTTTCTGCAGCTCTAGATTCAACAGATAAAGCAACTTGCCAATCATCAAACATATTTGGATATTCTTCAGGATCAGCCAGAGATTCAGCAGCTTTTGGATTAACCTATAAAACAACACAAACTAGGACCATAAGACTCATGCTATGTGTGGACAAAACAATATCTACAGACCTATTACTTTAATTTAAGAAAAAAAATCATTCCTTTAGAAATTTTAAATAGGATAACAAGGAATATATATCAATAATAGTAGATTAATATATATTAGTTTTTTAACTGGTAATTGGAGTTCTTTGTATTACAGAGCCCAGTGATGGGGAGAAAGCATTGCTCAGGGAAAAGAAATAAAATAAATTTAGCTTTATCACAATTTATTCCAGCCTTAGAATTACAGTATAATGTCACTTTAAGTCACAGTTTACTTTCGTTTAAACTGAATCTAATTTGCTTGAAGCTTATTGATGATGTAAATCAATCAAAGCACCCCTCAACAGGATGTAAGAAATTGAATTCACATAATTGGATACATGTAGAAAACAAGAATAGGAGGATCATAGCAGAAGGGCCAGATACCCAAGCGATTCTAAGTGAAACAAAAACACAAGAATGACAGGATACCTTGTTCAGGTCTTTCCTCCAAAGCGCCACAATCTCTGAAACCTTGCTGGGAAGATAAGATCGTGCCATCAAAGCAGCCTCCGGTATCCGATTGCTGCAAGAATAATGCTTCAATGTCTAAAATCAAAAGAACCGCTGTTCTCATCTTAAGTAGTTGAGAAAATTACCGTTCCACCAACAGCTGGAGGCAGTCTTCAACTTTGCCCAACATGAATAAACAAAGGAATGCAACATTAATCTTCCCCTGTTCTATTGCCAGGGATCCAAGCTTTGATATCCCTTCAGCATCTCCTAAGGAAGAATACAGCAGCAGCAAACCACTCAAGTCTGTTGCGTGCTTCATGCATTCCTCAGCCATTTCCAACTGCAGTAGCAACACAAAACAAGAGATATAAGAGTAGACTAGTAACCAGAAAAGCTTCCTGAAATGTGACAGGAACCATAAGCAACAATGTGAAAACTCAAAGTTCATATAGGTATGAACTTGATCTAAAATCCAACAGAAGTTTGCTCATTTAGTCTATAAGAATCAAACTATTTCTTCTAACTGCCCCGGCCTCAAGCAAAAAAATGTATACAAACAATATTATTATTTTAAGCAGCTATCTCCAAGACCCCAGAACATTTCTCAGTTAAGTGAGATAATAATTCTGCATTCTGTTTTCCACCTCAGCATATATGATGTCCAGGACACATAGGATAAGCACGTAGAATTTTAGTTTACTGCAGTGAAGGCCATAAGTATATCAGACCATAATTATACCTTTCCATTGGACATAGCTAACTCTCCCAACTGTTTCCATTTTGACTCACTCTGCACTTCAATGGCAATTTCCTGTAAAAGAAAGGCATGCCTATTCAGAGCAGACACAAGGTTGTCGTTTTATCCAAAGGAGATGGCAACTTAAGAAAAAAGCTTCCATGACTGCTTGTATAGACTAACCAAAAATAACGTCAACTAGCCTCACCTTTGCAACCTCTAATCTACCAAGCTGTATAGCTAGCTCAAATCTATAATCAGGGTCAGTAGCTACTTCCAGAGCATCCTCTATCATACCTCGTGACTCCAAGAAATGTGCCACACTAGCAATCAAAGTTGATATTCCATCAGAAAACAAGAGCTTCAATACCCATACTTCATAGTTTAACCAACAAGAAGCAAAGCACATGGTGGGAATTATGAAGTTCTATGAAACGTTTACAAAGGGAAAGGGAACGCAAAAATGAAGAGCCAGCCCTGTAACCACATAACAATCTCTCAAATTTGAAATTGCAAGAACATTCAAAACACAAACACAACATCTGGATGCTTTATACTAAGAGTAAAAAAGGACCACAAATCATGATGACAAAGAAATGGTTTTATTAAAAATAAAAAACAAAAAAACAGTGCTAATGTAGCAAAAGTTTCAAGAAATCTGTCGCATGTGAAATTAATATTTCTACAGCAAAAGGTAGGGAATCTTGAAGTCAAAATAGCCAATAAAAACAAAATATAACATAGATTATCATAAATATGAAGAAATTAAAAAGAATCTCCTAGCAATATCAAAGCAACTAATTCTATTTTGTTACAATTTGACAAGAATGAGGCAATAATGATGTTGAACACCCAAAAATAACAATATTTCAAAGTAGCCAACTGTCAAATCACTCATTTTCTGGAGAACAAATATAAATATCCATTTGCCAATATCTAAGAACTAGCAAATGTGAGTACCTATTATGATGTTCTTTAGGAATTGAAGGTAAGAGTTCACTGGCCCTCTCCAGATCTCCCCGCATCACCAGAGTCTTGTACTCAATTAAGCTAAGAAGTAAAGTGTACCCCGTGACACTGCTCGACAGAAGAAGAAAACACGAAAGAGAGGTTAAAAGCAAAATAATATAAATTCCAAAAACATATAAAGAAAAACTACCCACTTGAATTCTTTGTCTATCAAATACACCCGACTTTGACTAGCAAGGTACCCAAGCAAGTACATGGGGTGGTCCAAATGATACATGGTGGTCACCTAAAACAATTTTGTTAGCTATAAATACAGCAACTTAAAATCCAAGGAAAGGAGTCGTATTTGAATGTATCAAGTCAGCAAGCACAAGGATGCAAGGTACCTCGCCTCCAACACAGTAATTGAGCCTCCAGGAGGAGTTATTGTATATGAAACAATCCCCAACCCATAAGCCAGTTCTGACACGTTCATTGGTTTCATGGAGAAGCTCAAATGCATCCTCAACACCTTGTTCATCCACAGGTTTTCCACTATCTAAATAAGATGAAACTATGTCACGCTGCAAAATTAAACAAACATCATTTAAAATTCATTAATGCAGGCATAATGAAGACAGCACGTGAATACATAAACAAATCAAGAGATCAATAGGGAGACTCACATTGTATTTGAGGATGTAGAATGATGCATCACTAGCAATGGCCACTAAATCTCCACTATCAGCCCAATAGAGATTCTGATATATTCAAGATCAGTATTAACATTTACTACACAAGGAACTTGGAATAGAAATGTGTTGTCTGGAAAAATTGTCAAGACAGCAACAAAACCCATGATACTTACTTTCACAGTAACATCAATTCTCCTAATCAACCTGCATTCAGCCCAGTCATAGAAACAAATAAAATCATTTGAGCACATGGCCAACAGGGTTCCTCCATAAATACGCTCAGCTGAAAAGGTTGGCCGGACACTCTTCTTTTCCTGAAAGAAATCACCATCATTTAACCCCATATTTCACATACAATAGTTAAGATGTTAACACAGCAGCTAGAACAACGAATGTTGAGAAACCTAAACAATTCTGTTATCATCCAGGAATTATAAGCCAAAGCATGATTACACAAGTCACAAGATGAAAGCATACACATTACTAGTGACTCTGAGATAAATGTTAAACAATTTTCCTAAAATTAGCAAGGCATGTTACATTTGTTTTCTCTGCCCCAACCAACTTGAGAAAATGCCCACTTCTCCAGAACAATAAAATTAACCAAATAGCAAGTATAAGATAAGCTAAGAAAGAGTACAGACCTGGAAATTTTTGCTGAAAATCTTGATCTTTGATGTACTTTCTCTAACAGCATATTCACCATCCGAAGACCAAACAAATTCAAGTGCAGAACCAAATGATCTGTTTCTCCATGCTAAAGCTGTATATATGATGTACTCACCATCTCCACAAACAACAACAAACCTCCCATTGGGATTGTGTTTTAAGCTCTGTAAAATAAGTGCAGCAGAAGAAATAAGTCATCCATGCACCACACATGGACATTCCGAGATAGATTACAAGAACAAATCAGCAGATGTTTTCCTTGGCCTTCTCCCAACACATTTAATGCTATATCTATGTATGTTACAAGCTGCTTTTCCACCTTGATAAATAGTCCATAATGCAACTATGCACATACATGTTACAAGGACTGCTCCCACAAATAAAGTTGGAAAAGAGAAATGGATGCAAGGGACGAGAAAATACAGAACAGTAATTTGTCTCTGATGCATCTAAATCAAGTTTAAGAGACATTTTACAGACTTTACTTCCTACAGGGAAAAAACAGCAATCTGCTCTGGGCTGCTACATCAGTTGAATTTTCTTAACCAAATAATTGTAAATCTTAGAAAAAGATGTCAGTCTAAAATAAGTTATGTTAACCTAATTTACACAGTTTCAAACAAGAAAAAGAAATCATGAAATGTGACGAGTTGCCAACTCACTTGGGGGTAAAGATCACATGTTCCCAACTCCTTAACAGCCAAAGGCAATCTTTCACCATCAGTCACCTAAAGCATAGAGAACAAAGCCTGATGTAATGCTGAGCAAAAGAACCTTTTGGTTCAAGATTTTATCTCAAGTAGCAATTATGAGGTGGTCTAATTGAATCCAAACCTCAAAATCTGCCCCCACACTCCTAATGTTCACAGTTTGAATTTCATTGTGCTTCGCCCATATAATCTTTCCACTATTGTCCATGCTAGCCACAGGTTCTTCTCGACCGATCTTGACCATAATGGTTCCTTCATCATACCCAATCACAACACTGCACAAAGAAATTGATAGCCATTCTGCTTTTACTCATCATCAACAAAAACTCATTTTCTAAAGATGAGACACATACCGGCGTGAACCTTTCATGTATCCAACAGCCCAAACTCGTTCCAAGCCATAATTCAAGGTGTTCTCAAGCCTGTACGCAATGAAACATGTCTTAAAGTCTGTAACATAAAGGCAAACAGAAATCATATAATATGTGTGTGTGTGTGTGTTATGTATATACACACAACAAGTTTACATCAAAGAACAATAAAGAAAAACAGAAAGCAACTATTTAGCTTAAGCTTTTCAAGATTTTGCATCTTCTAACCCTAATGAATTTAACTCCTCAAAACATCAACCTATTCCAGCCTCTACTGGGCTGCATTCACCGATAGAGACAAATCTTTCCATTTAATATCAAATTATGGCTGCAAATATGCATGTATTCATGACAGTTTCCTGTACTGGTAAAATTAAAATCCTGAGGCTAGTTGACTAAACAAAAGCAGAAGGAACATAGTTTTCAGGTGTAAGAAGTTCTAGGAAGCCCATATTGCCTGAACAAACAAACCCATAGTCTCGGATTGGGAGATATATAAAAATTAAAAGGGAAAATAATAGACAAGTGGTTCACTGAAGAGATATAATAATAAAAAAATAAAAATTGTTTCACCAAATCTTTCTTGCAAAAATGCTGAAAATCCTTCTCATTGAGGTTTGCTACTTGAATCAGAATGTATGCATTCCAATTTCAATGTAGAACAGTTATACAAGTGCACATAAAAGTTACCAGAGACATACCAACATTAAGTTTATACAGCAAAATGGATTACCTGTAAGTTGTTGAATGCCATATACGAACAGTCCCATCTTCAGAACCTGTAATTATTATTGGAAGTTCAGGATGAAAACATACAGCAGAGACATTGTGTGTGTGGCCTTCTAAGGTCTGGACACAGCTTTTCGTTTGATAATCCCATACCTGCTTGAAAAAATGACCCATTAAGATTCTAAATCAAGATAAATGTGTTAACCAAACAGCTAAATAAACACATAAAGGACAGACCTTCGCAGTGTGATCATCAGAGCCAGTGATTAAATAAGGTTTATCTCCACCTGTAAAGTAATCAACACAATTTACTCCTTTCTGGTGGGCATCCAGAGTAAAATTTGGGTCGGGAGAGCCAAGATTCCAAATCTAAAACAAAAAATACCCAATTAAAGTGAGCCAAGTGAAGCATGTAAAGCATATACAAAAATTAGCAGCAGGGAACATCCCTTGTACCTTTATGGTGCGATCAAGGGATGCACTTGCAAAAGTGTTGGTGTCTTTAGGATTAAAAGTAACTTGCATCACATAATGGGAATGTCCCTCAAATATCTGAGTACAAGCCCATCCCTTCTCCCAGTCCCAAAGTTTTATAAGCATGTCATCAGATGATGACAACACATAGGGAAGGGTAGGATGGACGGCCACACATCTAATGTAATCTGTATGAGCCTCAAAAACTTTAATCTTATCCATTGTGTTGTAGTTGTACACACGAATATGCATGTCATCAGCTCCAGCAACAACCCACTGCTTTCGTGCTATGAACTTGGCTGACCTAACTGCAGACACATAATGTAAACTTCAGAAGACTTGATAGTTATAAAAAAGACAAAAACATACTTCAGAGAATAGAAATAACTTTCTTCAAAGAAAAACATGCTGTAAAAATAACTTTTTACAGTGGAAGCAAATATTATCATATACCTGGCAACTCAGTGACCTCAAAAGACTTCGCCATGGTCTGGAGGAGATCAAGGATATTTATGTTAGAAAGGAAAAAATAAAAACCTCCAAGTAAATAATCAATTTTAAGAAAATTTATAGATCGAAAGCAACAAAAGGAAATTTAGCCACTGATTCGTGTGTTGCAAAATAAAAATACACTTGATGACAAGCGTCTCACAAGATAGCCAGCAGCAAGTTTATTTTTCAAACTTACTTTTGTCTACAGAAATGGAAAAATAAATTGTAACACTCCCTATTGATATGGTGGACGTGTTCTATGCTTCCTCCATTCATGGTCCATAATCCAATTTGCTAAGGGGGCAAACAACTCATGACATTGCAGCTTTTCCTACCCCTAATAGTCTACTACTTCATCACTGTTCCCATCTGATAAAAACAAATTCAAATGGTAACCAGCTTCACAGGTTGACAGAAAGCATGACAAGTTTTGATCCCAATTACATGTAACTTGTTCAGTTTTTCATAAACAGGTCACCTTTCAAGGCCCAACTCATAACAGCCAGCAACTCGCATGGGAAAATATTTTTATATTTTTTCCTCTAAAATAATTACAGAAGATGATTGAGAATTATCAGCATTCACATTAAAAACATCGATTTTGGAAGCCCATACCCACTCAAAGTTAACTAAAGTTACTGATCATGATGCTTCACTGTTCAAACATAAACATATTTTTTAAAAAGCTATCACGACCATCAACAAGAATCACCCTACTTTGAACAGTTTCTTTGTCATTGCAAATGTGAATAAACCACAATCATGAAGCAAAGCTAGTACAATTACATTCACATACCTGTGACTGGTAGTTCCAGATACACACAGTCCCTGAATACAAACTCACTAGAATCCTGCAGAAACCCAAATCACAAATATAGAAATACATCAAGTTAAGACTAACATATCTACAAATTACTTCTCTTTGCATCAAATGACTAACAAATTAAATAAATAAAATGCAAAAAGAGAAGAATATAATTTACCATGGTTCTGTTGGATGTAGATCGACTGACTTTACTCTCTCCGATCTTTGAGCAAGTTTCCTCTGATCCAGATACAAAAACAAGAATATCACTCACACAATCATTTAAAAAGAAAAACTTGAGAAAGTAAAGCTGCAAATATATAACAATACCTTGATTTCGAGTCTGAGAGGCTGTTGATACAGAACAAAACAAACACATCAGTCCCAAAATTATATACCAGATCTCAAATTAATCCAGAAAAAACCAAATCCACGTTAATCCATTTTGTGAACAATGAAATAAGAAAAAAATCAGAATTTCAAAACAACCAAGTCAAAACGAAAACTAATTCTACATTCCAGATATTCCTTCACTTTCCGAGCAACCAAACACACCTCCAGAACTTGCATTACTCTTAAAGTCCAAAAATTCAAATTCCACCCGTAATTAAGACCAGATCTCAGCAAAATTCAAGACCTGAACACTCCATTTGGTCACTAAGAAATCAATGCGAGCATCGAGAACCTCCGATTCCGAGCTACCAAACAGAGCGGAACTGATTCCAATGTCCCACATTTGATTAAATCAACGGAGAAAAGTATTCAATTGTGTGATTAGACGCTATGATTTTATACAATTAGAAGCGTAATTAGATAAGAGTAACAAATCAAAGCAGATTTCAACCAGATCTAACGCGTACTCGAACTCGAAAGTGAAGGCTACAAAACGACAATACAAAGTGGACGAGAATAGAAAAAAATTGAATGAAAAAAACAACGATAGATCACGAACTAACCATTTTTGCAGATCGCGAGAGCTAGAGATCCAGGTGAACGGGTTCTAAATTCAGAGAGAGAGAGAGAGAGAGAGAGAGGTTTTGTATAAGCGAGTCTTGTGTGTGTTGATCTGCGAGAGAGAGAGAGAAGAGGTGTAAATTAAGGAACAGAATTACGAAAGCGCCACTGCATGGGGCAGCTATAGTATGGAGCTGTATAGTGTAAGTTACGATGCTTCCTTGATTTTAATGGTGATGATGTTGAGTTTGGACGTTGAGGATTTTAAGAGAGGTGTCCAATGCATAGTTATGACAACCGGTCTAGGACAACCCGCTCAAGGCTCTAGTTGGAGGTTAGGTGGTTAATCTATATTAACCCAAGCATTTGTTTCATAAAAACCTTGAAACAATGTTATCTTAAAAATAAAAAATAAAAACAGGTTTTTATTGACTCGAACAAAAACAGCCCCAAACTGAGAGTTTATTAAATTAACTTATCAAGTCGGGGCAAGCTTTATAACTCGGTCCAATGATGTGTGTTCACTTAATCATGTGTGATAGAAGTGAATAGGATGAGTTTGGTAGCTAACCCGGGGTTTTTTATTTTTGTTGTTTTAGAATTGGTGTCTTTTTGTTTAAAACTAGTATATTGGTTCGCATTTTATAGCGGGTCAACATTAATTTTTTAAAAAAATATAAAAATATATATTAAAAATATAAAGAATATTTTAAGCGCCTTGAGTTTGATAGCCATGTCAAACCAAAGTAACTTGGGTTGCCTTGGATCTGGCGGTCAAGCCAAACCCATGCGATTTGAGTCTGGAGGCTAAGCGACTTGGGTCTAGCAGCAACGTCAACCCCGAGCCTGACTAGGTAATAATTAAAATGTTGAGACTTATAATTTTTTTAATTTTTTATAAGAAAAAACATTTAAATTATCCTTAAAGTATCATAAACAGAAATTCAAATTCAGAAATTATTTATAAACAACAAATCATCACAAAAATATAATTTAACGTTTTACATCTAAAAATTCAAATCATATCTTTCCAATGAAATAGTTTATTTTTTATATTTATGAATTTGTTGTTTTTTCAATAGAAATTCTATCTTCTCTTTTTTTTTCTTTCTTTATTTCATTTTTTTTATGAATCTTTATGTTTTTTTAAATCAAACTCAATGCAAAAAAAAAACATTTATTTAATGGGTGGTCCTTTGTGATTTTTCAACTGGCGACAAAATTATTTTACATTTTTTTTAACAATATTGAACTATATGTGTTTAGTTTCATTATATATATTTTTCATCCACAATGCACACACAAAATGGTAGTTTATTTTTGAAGACTTGAAATAAATCACTTAGAACTCAGTATTTTTTTTCCATTCTTTTCTCTTTAAATATAACAAATTTATAAAATAAATTGCACAAATAAAAAAGAGTTTGTAATTAAGTTCTACTGCATATGAATGAAAAATCATGCTTGAATGAGACAGTGTTTGTTTTTGCAATTCAATCGTGTTTTTGAAAAATTTTAAATTTTTTGACCCGGGCGCTTGGGTCTGACATGGTTGTCAAACTCAAGGCATTTGGGCCCCGAATGATTGTCGGACTCATGGTGCTTGTGGGTTTGGTGTGGTTGTGACAACCAAGCCAGACCCAAGGCACTAAAGTGGCAGAGAAAAAGCAATGAATGAAAAGAAAAAAAAGCCAAAGAACGTCTTGCGAAAAGATAAGAAATTAAAAATGAAATTACTATTACAATCCAAAATAAAATGTCTCTTGATTTATAGTGATTTCCCCCAAACCATTTAGCTTATGATGTCTCTTGATTTTATAGTGATTTCCCCCAAACCATTTAGCTTATGTGACAACATTTCAAGTTTTTACTCAAGTATTGGTTTAAATTTATAATATATTATATTATAAATTATGTTATAATAAAAAAACTTAAAAAAGGTGGGACATTTATTGTGTTGACATTGTTCATGTAGACATAAAAGGAGTGCAGTTTATTATGCAATTTTTATTATTAAAGAGGCACGAATTTTGGTGTTTGACGCTTACATTATTTGGTTCTTTTTATTTTTATGTTTGTATTTCTATCATAAAACTCCATTTTTTATGTTCTAATTTTTAAAAATTAAGATAGGAGAAAGAAAGTTATCAAAAATTAATAGAAGAGAGAGCTTTTGGACATTCACATTTTGACAACAAAATAACATTGATTTTGATGTCAATATGTTCATCCTCCTAAAAAGGATAGTTTGTTGAAGGTGGTTTCATCCTTTAATGTATGTAAAAAATAGTAGATCAAAATCCAAAAAGTTTGTTTTGACTTGATTTGATTTTGAGTTCTAAGAATAATTAGAATGTGTCGTGGGTTTAAAATTAAAGTTAATAAGGTTTTTTATGATTTTGTGTATGTGTTTTAGATGAAAACATGTTGAAATTTGGGTTTTATAAATCCAAAAACTTAGACCTAATTTTTTTTATCACCAAATGTTGCCAATATTTGTTTTAGTTGATAACACATTATACGTCTGGAGACATAGTATCGTTCTCTTTGTTAAAAAAAAAAAGGCGTTCAAGCCTAGGGGTCTTATTTTCCAAAACCATGCCTTTCTTTTAAAGCTAGTCACACGAATGTATTTGTTTTTGTGGTAGCTTTTGTGGTTATGATTTGAAAAAAAAATAATTTTCAAAAAGCACTTTTTATTGTGGTATGTTTGATTTAAATAGGTGTTTAATTGAAATGTAGCTGAAAATGCTTCTAAAAATAATCAAGTAATAAGTATTTGTTTAAAACTGTGATTAAAGTTGTCGTTGCATGTTAAATTACTAAAAAGGACAGTCAATTTATATATCAATTTGCATTGTATTTAAAAATACATTGTCACAAGAATAACTAAAAAGAATGAGACTTATTTATCCATATCAGAATTCGAAGGTTTCACAGAAAGCATGTGGTGGAAGAAAGATTTAGGAAATTAGTTTGAGGGATGATAAGACAATAATTTTAGGGATAAGAAGATGATAGGAAAAGAAAAGAAGAAGAAAAAAGGCAAATGAGATATCTAGATGGATGTGAAGGTGGAGACGATTAGGAGATATTTTAGGAAGTATGAAAACAAACAAGTATTTTTTTTTCTCTTGACAGATCTTGGTTAGGAAGAATTATCTAATAAACAGTTTTTCTAATAAGGATTGTTTGATATAAAAAAATGCTGGATGGTAGATCTATGAAAATTATTTGATGGAAGCTATGTTAGATTTGAGAAAGAAGATGAAAGAATGACAAGAACAAAAAAAGGCACGATAGGAATAGGGATGAACAAAAGATGGTAAAGGTGGAGAGGATGAGGGTATTTTAGAAAATATAAAATTTAAAAAGTCTTTTTAGAATTGAATGTTGTCGATGAAGAAAATCTGAGTTAAATTTAGAGGGTGTTTGACAATGTGGTAGTGGTTGCTTTTTAAATAGCTTTTCGTGCCGAAATACATGTCAATGATGTTTTTTTATTTTTTAAAAATCATTTTTGACATCAGCACATCAAAACGATCCAAAAAATACAAACTGCATTCAATTTTAGCAAAAAAAAAAAATTCGGTCAAAAGCAGGTTGAACCGCAGAGCCAAACGGGCACTAATAAAAAGCATGTTAACAATGCTTTTTCATAACCTGTGATCAAAACACAATAAATTATTTTATTAATGATTAAATATGAATATAATATGAATTATTTTTTCAAACATTTCTTATGAATATTCAATGAAAGTAAAATATCTAATTTTTTTATTACGAAGTTTTTATATAATTTTCTCAAATTTATTATTAATTTTTTTTTTTGCATGCAACTGCATAAAATTTATCAAAGTCATGTTATGAATAAAGAATATATGCTTTATATATAAAAAAGAACTGCTTAAACAAAGAAGGCGATTTTAACGTGAGTTTTAACTAAAGAAACTTTTGGCAAAAAAATCATAAGAGAAATGATTTTTGTCCGTGTCTCGATGATTTCTTGAAAAATACTTTTTTATGTTACAAACGCGTTGTTTTCTACTTTATTATAAAAATAATTTGGTCTTCATGTACCATATAATAAACTACATGTGGAAATAATTTTTTGAAAAGAATTATGTACATATACCAATATTTTTTTATTTTTTTTGTTGGGATAAAAGATTTTAAAATTAGAAAAATACTATTCATTAACTGAAATAGAAATAGCACGGAAAATTAAGCTAGTTTTAATTTTGCAAGGAAATAATTCTAATCTAACTAATAATTTGCTGAAAATCTCCTATTCTCTAGTAAGGTTACAAGAATAATTTTTATTTAATGCAAGAAAGCTCATTGAGAGTTTTTAATCTCGTGATTTAAATAATAAACTTAATTAAATTTAATAATTTTATTTTTAAAAAATTATTCTTATTTAATTAATAAGAAATTAAATGCTTGTAAAACTGAGTATTAACTCAATACCATGATATTTTTCTAAAACCATAATATCTGAATAAATCTTGAAATTTAATTCTCAATAGCTATATTATTTTTTAAAATTATTTTTTATGTATTAATATAATAAAAAAAATGTTAAAAAAACGAGCATCAACCCAATGTTGATATGTTTTTTAAGATAAAAATAATTTCATAAAAAAATAAATCATCAAATCTAATTTATAATAATTTTTTATTTAATAACATAACAATCATAAAAATAAACACCAATCTAAAGGCGAGGATTTTTTTAATAACTTACATAAAAAAATAAAAATAAAAAGTACAATTAAATCCATGTTAAAATATAGAAATGAAAAAAAAAAAAGTTACTGATCCAATGAATAGACAGTCATATGAGGAGGGGAGCAACGACTCGTCTCCTCAGTTACTTCTTGTTAATTTTAACCCTTTATTGTACATTTATTATTTTTTACCTTTAGATTTGTCTAAAGAAGAAGAAGAAAAAGAAGAAGAAGAAGAAGAAGAAATAAAATTTATAGTAACAAAATCCGGTCACAACTCCAAAAAAATATCACATTCAAACGGAAGCTCTCATCTTCAATAATCCATAGACATCAAAATTGGGTTATTTTGCCGATGGTTGTAAATTACAGCCTAGCCCATGACCTCACTTGGATGAGAGGTTGAGTGGCCAATCAGGTTAACATGAGGAAGACCCTGTTTGTCGTATTTTATTTATTTTTATATTTTAAAAGTGTTTTTGAGAAATTTTAATTTTTTTTATTTTAAATTAATATTTTTTAATATTTTTAGATTATTTTGATAGGCTAATATCAAAAATAATTTTTAAAAAATATCATTTTAATGTATTTTCAAGCGAAAATCACTTTAAAAAGTAACCGCAACCACACTTCCAAACAGTCAATTCTAAACTATATTATTTCAATTTTTTTAAAAAAAATCTTAAAATAATATCATTTTAAATTTTTTTTGAAAAGTGAAATTGTATCCTTACCAAGTTGACTAGTGAGCAACTAGTGCTCCGTTTGAGAACGCGATTACCTCAAATTTCAAAAAACAAATTTTACTAAATTTTTTTTATGTTTTTATATTGTTATGATGTTTTAATCTTAAAAATAATTTTTAAAAAATAAAAAAATATTATTTTAATATATTTTTAAATAAAAAACACTTTAAATCACAACCGCTATCACAATTCCAAACAGTTCTTTAAATCTACTTCCATCTATTTCAACACGAAACACAACCCAGGTCTGATCCCAGTTCAGCAATTCACCGGTCTAGATTTCATAAGACTTATTTTACTATTGAAATTGAAAGATTTATTGATTCAAACTATAAAAAGTTTAAACTTGATGTTAATTGGTTGTTTAAAAATATCTGAATTTAGGTCAATAGTAGTTTTTAGATATTTGTTTTAATGGAAAACGAACAAGAAAATGGAGTCTTGATTGTGTTCGCCAATAGCAAGTTGGAATTCAACGAGAATCACAAAAGAAGAAAACAATAAACTACGCGTCATTAAATCTTCATTTCCAATCTACCCGGGGCCATTACAGTGGCCTAGGGGAGCTTGGGCTGGCTCCAAGCAAGCTCGTGTAACATTTATA
>Ga0325402_1002136_pt1 | contig 17111 bp, 15 predicted proteins | sample PopdelMetagenome_22_FD_207212 | JGI IMG/M metagenome (GOLD analysis project Ga0325402, IMG submission 207212) | Populus deltoides microbial communities from Bellville, Georgia, United States - Xylem-PdKOR-R3 | ecosystem: Host-associated > Plants > Phyllosphere > Stem > Wood/Secondary xylem... | reverse complement strand
TGATTTTTTCCATGATCAATTTTTATTAAGTAATGGTAAAGTAAGAGAATGAAGCTCCATCGGCTTCCCCTCCACTTCTATATTCAAATTAATTGAGTGTTTCTGCCCATCTTCAGCTAGTTTCTATATATATAAAAAAAGGGTCCTGGAAATGGAGAAAGTATCAGAGTAAGGATACTTGTAGTTGTCATCCTGGGGAAGGGAATTTTTTTTTATATATAAAAAAAAATAGAATTTGAAAGATGGAAGGCAGTGAAAGCGAGGCAGTGTTCGAATCCCTAAATCTGAACCCCCAACTTTTCATCAACGAAACCCTAAACACCGTCGACGATTTGCTGGACGACGCTTTCCATTTCTTCCACCAGTCAGTACCATTTCCGTTTCTCTTTCTTTTCTCTAATCATGTTACTAATTATTCTTGTTTTTTTGCCACCCCACAGGGAAGCATCAACCCTTTTGAAAACTGACGGCACTAGTAGATCCCAATTTATAAGCGAGGTATTTTTTTCTTCTTTTTTTTCCTCTCTTAATTTATTGGATCTGAGGTTAATTGTTAGCCTGATGTTATTTGAATTTCATAAAAAAAGGGAATTGCTTACGTCCGCGATATGATACAATCGGACTTGGATACGCGGTTGGGTATGTGGGAGAAGTACTGTCTTCACCATGTTTTTGCGGTTCCTGAGGGTTTCTCTTTACCTCAAACTGTATGTTCTCTCTTAACCAATCCTTGCAGCTCTTCATTCCTCATAATATTTGTCTTGGTTTCTTTTTTCGCTTTTTCATGGATTTTAAGTTTCTGTTGAGTCAACTTTCCATTTATTGGATTGCGCTGCAAGGTTTCTAGCCATACCCCATTTCAACACTTGTCAGTTCCAAAGGATATTATATCTCTGTTACATCACTTCAATTCACTGGACCTCTTGAAACTTGGAGTTCATGTCAGGTAAGGCGCGGTTAAATAGATACTTGATCAACAGCTTAATTGGCTGAATAGAATTTAGCCTAGTGTACATAGTCTTAAAAGGCACAGGGGAATGTTCATCAACTGGACATGATGAGGAACAATGACAAGGAATGGGATGTATATTTTCAGCACAGTAAATGTGAAAGATGGAAGGTGCTATTGATCAGTTTTTTAACGATCCGCTTCTGCGTTTCTTCTTGTATTTCCTTGTCATAATCTCTTTCTCTTGTTTAGGGCAATGATAATCGCGTTTACCTGGTGATCTAGTAGGATCTGACATCTGTTGTAATGTTGTTTCTAGAAGGAATCACCAGCTGAAACTTTCACGTGTCAAGATTTGCTTTCTGATCCTGATCTGGATGCACAGTTGGATATCTTGAGGAACAGGCTTACTATGGTAAGAACAACTTGTTGTAGAGCAAAAACTTCCATCCGTGCGTGGTTTCCTGTTCTGTTTATTTCCTAGATTGTTTTTGTTATGTAAATATATTCTACAGGTAGGAAAGGAGTCTTCTGAGCTGAATCATGAGCTCCAAGCCTTGGAAAGGCAATCTGCTTCAAGTGATCATTGTGCAGAACTTGTCAGTGAGGCCCTGCTATTATATGACCAAGCCTCTACGCAAGACATGTATCAAGGTAACTGTTGAATTGAAGCCTTAAATATGTGGGTGATTACATGTTTACAATGCTTTGACATTTTCAGAAAGCAAGTTTTTGTTTGAGGTGGACCTTTCCAGTTTTCTGTTACTTGTGGTTTTGTTTGCTCATAGCAGTCATTATTGTTGGCAACAATCTCCACTGTTTTGAAACAGAACACTGTTGTCAATTTTGTTTCCCATTTCTGTGTCACCTCCATGTATGCCTAAGGTACTGTTGCTTCCAACGTTTTACGTAAACCAAAGCCCTTAAATAGCACACTGATATTCCGAATATCGTGAGCTGTGCTTCATGTTCTAGTAGGTTTAGTGCTATGAACAAACTTTCTTACTTTTTGAGTCTTCAGAATATTCAGTACTGCTGTTTTATTTTTCCCTTGATTTTATTTGTTCCTGTAAATTATGTTTAACCAGCTTGAAGTCTTTTAAAAATGTATTTGGAACCAACACAGAATTGGTTGCAGAGCTATGCTGAGGGGGTTTTGCTTGTAAATCCTTGAAAGTTTATGCAGTTCTGCAACTCTGGCTTGTGAAGAAGTTTTCCCTGATATAGTGCTCTTTAGAATAAAGGCCTCTTTTTTCTTCTTTTTTTCCCCCTTTCCCATGTAGTGTATTGCAACGTGCTAGGAGGCTAGACCTTGTGAATGTGCTTTATCTTGTGCTATCAGCAACTTCAAAGCCACTAATGAAGAACTTCGTATATGGATGCAAGAATTTATGACAACCCTTAGTTGATCATATAATTATTTTTAAACTCAGCTCATTTAGCTGTTTTTATCCCTGAAATTCCTCATAGGACAAATTATTTTGTAATTTTTATTAGTTCTGCAATTTGCTATTGACAATTGCTTCTCACAGACATGTTGTCAACCATGTCCGAACTTCATGAAAAAATGGAGAAGCTGAGGACCAGAAAGTTGGAAAACTTAGAATGCATTAGAGCAAAGAGGATTAATGATCCGAACAGAGATTTATTGGCATCAAATTACAGGAAGGGTAAACTTAACTAGCAACAATTTTGTTGTTTGGTGCCTGGCAAGGTTGATATGATTGCATTATGAATTAAAAGTTTGCGTTTCCTGATGCTTCCTTTTGTTTTCTAGGTCTCCCAAATGCAACAGTGGAAGATTTTCAAGAATTTATGGCTGATTTAAAGCATATGTGATCCGAGCTTCATATGATGTCAATCAGTCTTGCAACTGTGCTGTGTACCGGTGATGCTAACATGATCCGATCCTTAACAATAACCTGTAGTTATTTCTCTTCCCATGTATCTACTCGGCTGGCCTGGAGATGTGCTCTAATTAGACTTGGACAAAATGGGATCAAGGAGGCCTTGTGTTTGTCTCTGAATGGAAATTGGTAGTGGAAATGTCTTAGCCTGAGACTGTAATGCCTTCAACCAAGCCCCCACCCCACTACAACCAGTTTGTTGTCTGTCAGTAATTCAATGATATGAAGATTCCAATTCGTACAATCCAACGTCCCAAGTTGGGGATCTGATTTGTGAACTATCAACGCGATCCTTTTCTATTTGATTTCTCAATTAGACGTTATAATATATACCAAAAACGACTATTTGATTTCTCAATTAGGAAAAATTACTTCGATAGTTTCCTTAACTTTACACTTTATTTTGAAAATATCTTCCCCTGAAAGCAACTCTTCGGGTCCAAGAGTTAAACCATGGTTGAGTGCAGACCGTATGTTCCGTCCATAGTATTACTATCATTAGTGTCATCAATAGGCGGAGGAAGGCACAGGCAACTTGGCCCTCTAACTTTGTCTTCTTTGCGTTTTGTTCTTAATTTGTAGCTCTTTTGGAGTTGGAGTTCCATTATTAATGACTGTAAGTTTAAGCTTGTTGGAACTGGGGAAGCGAAGGGAAACTGGAAGGGGTCCTGGATGGCGGGTGTGATCATCTGGCCAATAGGCTCTGTCTTTCCTCTACTATGTATTTCTTTCCTCTACTTGTTTCAGTTTCTTTAGCTACTGGTTGAAGGAATCGGTGATTAGCATATGATCCTTCTTTTATATTTAGACAAGAGGGGTTATAGCTGACTTTGTTGATCTTGATTTCTTTCAAGCCACCTTGAGAACAAGATTTTGTGGCACAATCTCAGTGCAAAACACTAGTGGTTTCCCGTTTCAAATCCCCGACAATTTTTAGTGCTGCTACTCACAACGTGGAATGGAGTTGTTTGAGGGGAGATTATTTTGATTAACTCAATTTCAGATGGCATGGCTTAAAGCCCCTTTTTGCATCGTTTCAAATAAAAACTAAACATGAGAGATAATCGAGCATTCGCAAACACCCACAATATTATTATAATATCAATATTACTTCTTTCTGAACTGTAACCCTCCTTAGGAGTACAAATAGTAGAGAGCCATGACCTTAAGAACTCTTTCCCGGCAACATGGTCAACAACAAGAAGCCTATACAGTATTATTTAGCGGTGAGAACTGTAGTGAACAAAGAGTACATGTGGTGAGACTAACATCTGCTTTGCCTAAAAAATCATTTTCTGGAGGTCATACTGCTGAACAGAAGCACACCTAAGCCCCCAATTGCTAAAGTTAAAATAAGCGGAAAGGTGATGGAATCTATGTCGCCTGTACTGTTTATAGCATCTGCACGAGACCTCTCTCCCCGGTGTTCATGCAGAAGATTGGTTAGATTATCTAATTGGTGCATTATTTGACGCTGTCCCCGTGCAATTAGAAGAACCTGTTCAGGCCATGGCTTCAACAATCAAACAAAACAGTTTTCAAAGGAAAATAGAACAGGGAGTTAAATGTGTGGTGGCAATCAAAGCAGATTCAGATGGAAGCAATGCTGAGGTTGACTCGCACCATTTCTGAACACGCTACTGCTGATCGATTGTAAGTCACTTTGACAACATAATCCCAAACAGATCAAACCCTTACAAACCTACTCCCCATTATGTCAACTGCTATTCCAATTCTCAAGCATGAAGAGGGAGGGCTAAAGACGCTTAATACACCTCTAATCCAAGTAATTTTGTCTATCAATTTCTTTAGCAAAGAGTGTTGTTAGCATGGTAATTAGAAAATCAAAAACATATTGAGTTTTAATCTCGAAAATTGCCAGAAGGTATAATTTATATCCAGTTAAATCCATATAAATCATCAACTAGTCGTCCTAGCACACAAGGATTGTTTCTCTTAACTATTTCCTTGATTTAGTTTTCCGAGCACACAAGGATAGGTCCTCCTCACTACTCCCAACGAAAAAATTACACGCTTTCTGTTATGTTTAAGACGGTTTACAAAACTTGATTCCAAAAGTATACGATACAAACACTACTATTATAGCTTATCCTGTTCAAATGAAAATAATGTCATTTTGCTAAGTTGTTCCACTATTTCTAACAAGTGAGAATTTTACACCTATTTTCTTTGTTGTTTCAACAAATTTCAAGAACTTGAACCCGAAAGTGAAACATAAAAAACTTACTATTGTAGCATATTTTGCTGAAAAGAAAAGATGGAGAAATATATACTGTAGTTCTATTGAACAAGGTTGTTCCATATTCATGAATATCATGTAGAAATTAGCCTTGCACACATCCACCATATTATGGTTAACCTCGTGATTTTACTCTCTTTTTCATGCCAAAAACTCTAAGAGATAAAGTTGCGGTACCTCTTCCATTAGTGGAGACTCCCTAGTTAACTGGGAAGAAGATGAAGAATTTGGCAGTATCGATCCAGTTAGTGAGCCATTTCCCAAGCCAGTAACAAATAGAGAAGTTGGTCCAGATCCATTGCAGGGTTCACCCTGCAAAGCCAAATTTTGTTGGCTAGCTGAAACTTTTCTGGTGGAAAACTTGGAATTGAGCTCCTCGATGCGAGATGTAAACTCATCCATCCTCTCATTCAGTGTGGAAATTTGCTCAGAGAGTTGAGTAATGACACCCTGAAACATTCCAGAAGATAAAATTATGATTAAAATAAAAATAAAAGTTACATTCAGAAGGGATGCAGGTAATGAAAACAGAAAAACTATGAGAGAAAAAAGGCAACCATTCTAGTCAGAAAAAATCAAAAGAAGGAACAAGAGTGCATTCTCTAGCAAGTTGGATCTGACTGGCAAGAATTGTTTTATCACGAACCATAACAAACCCATATAAGAGGAAGAACAATTAACTAGAACTAGGGAACATACTACCTAAAAGAAGTTTAAGAACTTAAAACAATCATCTTCCTATGTTCTAGATAATGAATAACAGAAAGTTCAACACTGATATTTTCTCAATTATGTCAACAGCTGAATAACTGCTGAGAATGCCGATGAAATAGACCATTATAATGCCTTTTATCTAGATGCCTCTGATGCCAGGAATATACTCACCGGGTTGGCAACTGCAGCAGGCGACTCTACAGTTCTTCCATCAAATCTTCTATTATTAACAGCAAGTCTAGTTAGCTTGGACAGATTCTTCTCCCGTTGATTTGAATATGTGAGTGACAAACTGCTGCACATTATGTATTGTCAGATGAACCACGTTAGTTTCATAGATTGCTAGTATTAGCCTAATAAAAGCATTGCAGATATGGCTTCCATTTCCACAATTTTGAAATTAGGACTCTTGATTACTCTGAGTGAGAGTGTGTGTGAAATAAACAGTTGAATTTCCAAACATGTACAGTTCAATTGAAAGTCGAGTGATATTTCATTCTCAAGCAATCATCCGATCAAGGAACAAGATTACCCAAATAGACGCCTACCTATTTGATATTCCTATCTTTCCTTTTGGTTTATTTATTTATTTTGTTCCTTTAACTGTCTTCTTGTTTAGGAGGGAAGATAAATCAAACCATGTGCTAGAAGTAGAGAATACCGGCCCAGATACTTATTTCTCCTGTCTGCAGAAGCTCTGGAAAGGGCTTCTTTAGGGCTTGAAACCAAATCATCATCGATGCTGAGCTTTGTCTTCAAATCATCTGGCAATGCCTGCAGATTGATCAGATAAGGATTGTGCGCAACTCGGGAATATATTTCCAGCTGAAAGAATCATACCATGACATCATTCACAAGCTTCTCTAGCTGAATCTGTTCTATGTATGTGCGAGGAACATATGAGCCATCCAAGCCTAGCTGCTCCGCAACATATTTAACGTACAAACGCTCTTTACCTTGCACCTTCCCATGAACAACATGGATTTAATTAGATCCAAGCTTTGCAAAATTTAGCCAATAAGCTAATAATAATGGATTGTATACTAGAAAGGTAAAACCTCCATCTCTAAAGAAACATAACAAATGAGTTGTTATTGTGTATCCGATGCACAAAATCTACAGCATTTTATTGCCAAAGAAAACGTGATGAGTAAGCGTTGGTTATCTTAGATTGAAATAACTGAAAATAGAGAAAGGAGAAGGAGGAAAGAAAGAGAGAAAGATGAAAGAAGAGGAAAGAGATAGACATGTTGTATGTCTTACTGTGTAGACCCACACACACTATAGAGCATGTAAACAATTACATAAATACCTTGATAATACCCCCATCAAGATGGTGCATAAATGTCTTTGATGCCCATCTTGCAGGAAATTGAGTGAATCATCCTACTACAAAAACCCTTAGTAAAAATATAAGCTAATTGATTTCAAAGTTTACAAAAGGTATACAAATTGTCCCATCATCATTTATTTTCTTCTTGATAAAGTACTTATAAATCTCAATATGCTTTGTCTTGTCATGTTCCACTAGATTATGAGCAATATTAATGGCAGCTTTGTTATCACAAAACAAAGAAACAAGATTATCACTTGTTATTCTCAGTTTCTCCATCAGATTTTTAAGCTATAACAATTCACAGACTCCATGTGTCATAGCCCTATATTCAGCCTCTGCACTAAACCTTGCCACCGTTTGTTTCTTGCTTCTCCATGAAACCAGATTACCACCAATAAAAATGTAATATCTAGATGTAGACTTTTTATCATTTGGAAATCTAGTCTAGTCAACTTCAATAAGGACTTCTATCATCAAATGACCATTATTAGAAAATAACAGTCCTTTTCCAGGAGCTGACTTCAAATATCTAAGAATGCGATATTCAATATTTAGATGAGGTGAGCGAGGATTATGCATAAATTGACTAACCACATTGACTAAATAGCTATGTTTGGAAGAGTATGGGAGAGAGAAATCAACCTCCCAACTAATCTTTGATATCTCCCTCTGTCCACTAGCTCACCTATACAACCTTTGTGGTGATGGTTGGTTTCCATAAGAGAATCAATAGGTTTGCATCCCAACATTTCAGTCTCTGTAAGTATGTAAGTAAATAAAGGATATACTTTCTTTGAGAAATGAAGAAGCCCTTATTTGATCAAGCAAGTTCGATTCTCAAGAACTATCATAATTTTCCCTTAATCTCAAACCTCTGGGCAAGATAAACCTTCAACAAGGTATTTCTTCAGAATCATTTCTTGTCACCACAATATCATCAAACATATACAATGAGAGTCGTGGTCTTACCATTGCAATGTTTAATGAACCAAGTGTGATCTGCATTACTTTGTTTGTCCCAAAACTAACTACAATTTTGCTAAATTTATCAAACCAAGCTTGTGGAGGTTGTTTTAACCCATAAAAGGCTTTCTTCAATTTACAAACTTTTCTGTCCTTTTGCAAGCAAAACCAAGGGTACCTCCATGTAAACTTCTTCTTCCAAATCTTCAAGCAAAAACGGCACTCTTTCCATCTAATTGTTGTAAATCCCAACCAAATTTACAGCATAAGATAAAAGGACCCGTTTAGTGATCATTTTTGCTATTGGAGCAAATGTTTCCAGATAATCAATGCCAAAGGTATGAGTGAAGCCTTTTACCACCAATCTTGCTTTGAGCCCATCAAGTTTTTGTTTAACAACAAAAACCTACTTACATCCTAATGTTTCTTCTCAGTAGGAAAAGTGGTAGGCTTCCATGTGTCATTCTTTGCCAACACATTCATTTCCTCCACCATAGATGTTTTTCAATTTGGTTCCCCTAAAGCTTCCTTCCAAGCATGTCTAACTAATGTAAAAAAACAAAGAACATTTAAAGGCTCTAAACGAAGAAGATAAAAGAGTCATAAAAAATAAAATTACATATAGGATACTTAATACAATTTTGAAGGAAGATCATCAGCATCAAAAATATGAACAAAAAACTCAGAAATGGTGATAGGAGGTATACCAAAAGGAGAAGATTGTGACATTGAATCGAAGGTTGGCTATTGACTTGGTCGGGTATGCAAAATAGCTTTATCTATTGGCTTCCTCCGAGAGTAAGTCAAGATCTTCTTCTCCCCATCTTTTGAGATATTATATCTTTCTTCTCCTTCTTTACTTCTAGTCCCCACTTCTTTCTCCTCATCTATAGAATTATCTTTTTCTTTCTCCCCCCTCACTTCCATTTTCTAATTCAAATTTAGAAGTCTATGAAGAAGACAAGGACAAAGTCAGATTTTCCTTTATACCACTCCCCCCCTGAAGAGATGACTAGGTGAAATAGGCCTCACTTTCATAAAATGTCACATTCATATTAACAAATGTTTTTCTGCTAGGAGGATGATAACATTTATAACCTTTTTGAGTGGCAGATTAACCAATAAATACACATTTTTTAGCTTTAGATTCTAATTTTCCAATTGTTTGTCGATGATCTCGAACAAAACATACACAACCAAACACATTAGGAGGAACTACAAAAGAGCAAATGTCTCTAGATAATCAATGCCAAAGGCGTAATGCTTCTCTTATTAATAGATGAATATGTAACACGTGTATGCTTTGCAAATTCACATACATCATATAATAAGTTCTTTCACATTATAGTGTTTGGACATGGTTGGAAAGATCCTATTTAAGGCTATAAAAGAACAATGCCCTAAACAATTATGCCCACTGATATAACTGTTGTTGAGCAGTCATTGAAGAATCAAGTTTCAGAGTATATCTAGCTATACTTGTCCCAACCAGATTAACAAAATCCACATTCAATAGATACAAGTCATCTTCCACTTCACCATAGCTAATCACCTTCCTCGTCTTCTAAGTCCTTAAACACAAATTAATTTGAAAAGAATGAGACTTTACAATTTAAATCTTTTGTTATTTTACTAAAAGAAAACAAATTATTAGAAAAATGGGGAACATGTAGAATTGAAGACGAGAAAAGTAAGAGTGCATTAAACTAAACCTTTCTCGGAAACAAAACATAGAGTGGAATTATTTGCTCCTAAATAAGATAATAAGATAAAAAATGTTCAGAAGATCTAGTCATGTGATCATTTGCTCCTGAATCTATAACTCATGGACTAGAATCAGCTAGTGGAACTATTTAGAGCTATGACATTTATACTTGTATGAGCAAAGTTGGATGAGAAATTGGAGGGAGATTCAAGCTTGGTTATCAGATGTCTAATCCTCCTTAGAAAGAGTGGAAGAATTTGAGTCTCCACATGAAGCTGTAATTTCAGTCACCACTAACATGTGTGCTTGTGATTGGATAGGCCAACCCTTTCTCCTCCATGTCCCCTGGTAAAACGTCCATAAAGTTTCCAGTAGGTTTCTCTAGTGTGTTTAGTACGCCTACAATAATCACATTTCAATTGCTCTTTGTCTGATATTCCTTGATCACTAAATCGAGTTTGTCCTTTATTATCCCATTGGGGAAAATGGACAATCATGGTTGATCTATGTGGAATTACATGTTGTAACATAACATTCCTCCTACTCTCTTTATTTTAAACATATGAGCATGTTTGTCTTAATGAAGGAAAATGATCCTTATCTTACCAAGAACCTAAACCCTAATTTGATCATACTCCATATTGAGTCCAGCAAAGAAGTCATAAACTCTTTCTTTATCCACTAACTTTTGAAATTTAGCTGCATCATTTGGACAATCAACTTGAAAATCTTGATAGAAATTCAACTTCTGCCATAAACTGTTGAGTTCTGCAAAATATTAAGCTACAATCATCCCACCCTGTTTGGTCTAATGTATCTTATTACGTAGCTCAAACACTTAGGTATCATTACCAAGTTAAGAGTATGTCTGATTAGCAACACTCTACATTTTTGACGCAGAATCAAGGAGTAGATAACCACAAGCAATAGAAGGCTCCATGGAGTTAATGTGCCAAGACATAACTAATGAGCTTTCCGAATACCATCGATTAAGTGATGGGTCAGTTGTTGCTAGCCTTACTTGTTCTTCTATGATATAATCATGCAATCCTCGGGCTTTGATAAATAATAGGCATGAATGCGACCAAACAAGATAATTGATTCCATCTAATTTAACAGGACTGATATGAAATGAGGGATTATCACCAAAAGCTCTAACTCGACTTCCATTACTCTTGCTAATATCATTTTTCAAGTTCCCCCTTAACTTACTTCTGTCATGTTTAAAACTAGTACAACTGAACCAAAATCAATCTCAACTCTACAAGAGACTACTTGACTTTTGCTAATCCTTAAAAACCAAGACAAACTCAGTTAAGCATGACAAAATTGGTCTGAATGCCCTTTCCATAGGGTTTCCCTTCAATATAAAGAGAAGTTTTACATAATTAATGGCAGATTTCCAGCACCTAAATGCTATACAAGGTAAGTAAACATCCCTAAAATAGTACAAATCAAATCCCTAAATTATCTCTGTAACAAAGCATATCTTCAAAAATGCCAAATATCTTGATCAAAACAATCCTTAAAAGTGGATACCTTTCTATCAAGCAATCTCTCTACAAGTTAGCAAAGTAAATGACATCATTTTTGTTGAAACCATATGGCTTTTGTTGCTGGGTAAAAGAGCTTTCAAAAACAGGAAAAGGCACATCATCTGACATCAACACAATGTCATCACTAATGTCAGCACAAGGTTGACTTTTGTTAGTGTTCTTAGTGCTCTGATACCACCACGTTGGTTTTCTTAGATTGAAATAACTGAAAATGGAGAAAGGAGGAGAAGAGGAAGAAGAAAGGATGAGGAGAGAGAAATTAAAGAAGAGGAAAGAGATAAAAGTGTTGTGTGTCCTTACTGTGTAGACCCACAATATAGACATATATAGAGTATGTAAGCAATTACACAAATACCCTGGTAATAGTAAGGCGATGGGGTAATGCGGTCAGTTGATCAACACAACTATTTTAATAGCGGCAGCTAGCTTGGATTTTCAACTGGCTAGAAAGTTGAAACTTAAATGAGCGAATTATGTTAAAAAGCATAGTTAAGCCAAGTTATGAGATAAGTTGGAGAGATTAGAACAGAAAACTATTGAGAAAAGAGATACTAACTGAAATGTTGGCAAGATCATGAAAGCAAAACAACTATAGAAAAGCTAATAATTGAATCACAGCACAAATAGACAGAGTGTTCATCCATGTCAAAAAGTGGAAATATAGAACAGAATGCAATAAAAGGAGAACAGCATGTAGTACCTGAACATAGTGGCGATTAAGTTGTTCTAGCCAGTCAGTTTTGATGGAAACCCTATCATCACAGAAGATATGACTGCTTCTTTTCAGGATGGTTGCAATTGTGTACCCCAATGCCATCAACCCTCCAAGAAGACGTACGCTAACCTCAAAGGTTATCCTAGGTGAGATTATAAATGGACTATCTGTAACCCATTCCTGAAACAGAAGCATAAAGGTTAGAAACTCAAACTTCTTAGCACCCTTAATATCCACAAACTATTCAGCAAAAATCTTAATAATGAAATTCAGCAAGTGAACAAGTTTAATTGAGCAATAAAAAGCAAAGCATTTCTATCATATACAGGTATATCTCTTTTCAGAGGTGTATCTGCACTTGTTATTTAATTTTAGTTTTGAAACAGCCACATGGGCTGTCTAAGATTTGTTGAAACTTTTTCTTCATATTACTGCTTCCTAAGTGAAAGTGTTTCTCCATTTTCTTCTTGATGTATATCAGTCAAAACATACGCAATCGCCTAATCATTGATTGTATGAAGAGTATTAATTTTCCTTTATTTGCAAAAGTTATATTATGGAAGACAGCACCATATTCTCTCAAATTACATTTGTTATGACGAATGGCCCGAGTCAAAAGAGTACACCTTATTTTCATGATATCTATATGAGTCCGTAGAACAAGAGAGAGAAAGATGACAAATACCACAAGATTCCACGACTCCAAATAAAAGCATCAGCTCTCTTAAATTATAGAAACATTGTATGATGGACGGCCAAAGAAATTCTAGGATCTATAATCTCAAAGAGCATAACAGAATTTTTTTTTCACGGGCTAAAAGGTCAGCTCACACATCAGCACTGGCTGGGTAAAGAAATAGCAAGAAAACAGCATGGTCAACAAAGTATATAAGGTGTGGCATTACTAGAAAAGCAAAGAGAGCAAAAGCTTAGAAGTGAAAAATGTCAATTTTTTGAAAATGACAGTATAAATCTGAAATCATACCCTAGAATTACTTGATTCTAGACCTATGATTGGAGTTTATATCCTGCACGATTAATTAATTAATTATGGGCAGTAGGACAACTAATTGTATGTGTAGAAGGGGTAAAAAGACCTATTTCATAAAAATAATTTCCAACTGCAAAACTTGTCTAAGAAGGTGCTAATCTGCAATCATCCAAACCTCAAACATGAGATTGTATTTTCCATCCCTGTTTCTCATTCTTAGATACGATTGACATGCTTCAGGATCTTCACCAGGTGGTAGAAGATATATGTCATAAGTTTCCTCCTTTGTTTCCTTGTATTCTTCAGAAAGAATGGTCTTGATCTGTTCAACTGTCACTGACCTTGTTGACTGCAGCGAAAGAGAGTAGATATAGAGTTGAAACAAGAATGTAACCATGGCTCTTAACGTGAGAAACCATTATAAATTTGGCAGGAAGAAGCACACGGAGATTTACCTTTAAAATGTAAGTTGGGTTCTGAAACCCCGAGAAAGGATTAAACTTGTTGATGATTTTAATGTGTGCAGTTTGGAGATCTGGCTCAATAAAAGCCTTATACATGGGATAAACCTGTTGAGCCAACAATAAATAAGTGCAGAAGAATTACCATAAAATCTAAAGAATTTGGATATCATAGGAAACACATCAAGGAAATGCCTGATAAAAAGTACACAGTTAGGCTACAAGATAATATATTAGCTTGGATCAGCAAATCACCGTTTCTGAGATTTGATGAATTATTTCTTCAGGCTCTTGGCCAGCGCGTTGAATATCTCGCAAAACCCTTTTGACAAGGTCAAAATGAACACCACCAGTGACAGACACACGAAGATCTAACAAAGGTCGCAGTCTTTCGCTTAAGGCATAGATGCCTTCAATAATCACAATGCGGGAGCTAGGGACTTCTACAGTCCTGTTAGAAGCATAGCTGAGAAATTATTACTAGGAACAAATAGATTTCCGAAAAAGTGGCGAAGATTAGAAAAAACAGAGATGATGATCTCATGAACATAGCAAGAAAGCATGAACTAGAAGTCCCATGAGCAGTTCTGGCATTCTTGATGGCGTATCATAAAAAAATGAGGGCCTCCATGAATGCATCATAATTCATTTCATCCCTGGGCTCCTCTCCTTGTGTTGGTAAAACAAGTAGAGATAGCATGACATGCAGGAAAAAAAATTTCATATATTCAAAAATAGGCCAGAGAGAACCAGAACCTGTAACCTATGCGAGAGCTAGTCTTGAAGTCGTATATGGGAACCTGAACAGGTTTCCCTGCTTTTAAACCATGTATATTATCGAGAAGTGTATTATAATCCGTCAACCGTGGGTCTGTTTCAAAAAATTACAATCATTAGAATTCTGTGAATCCCCATTCTCTAATCACTATGTTGATGGATCAGTGATTAAAAACAGCCCTAAACTGATGAACAAAATATGCACAAATAATTTTCTCATTACAATTTGCAAGAACCATAAGAATTTGAACTGCATGAACAACTCAAAACTAACCTTATTATTGGCAGGATATTCACCTCATAGACTACCCACTAAATCCTTCTATTGTGTGTTTGGTGCACCGGCAATTTATTGTCATAGATACAAGATGCTTAAATTACATTTTCCACCAGCTAAATGAGATTAAAACTATATTTCCACACCTTAAACTCAAACTAGAATGATGCTTCCTCTAAGTGTAGGAGACCTAGACCAAGAAATCTTCGTCAAAGATATCTTGCATGATATCTGCCTCGAGATGTTTAAGTAAAAGGATGTCAGGCAACAGAGAATAAATGAAGCACACTTGTTTGAAAGCACTGTAGGACAATGCACTTAGTTTGCTGCGAACTTCTAAGAAAATTCACTATTGTCAGAAGTCCTAAATGCCAAAACCACATGTCACATAGGGGTGATGCTGTGAGCCATAATCATGACTGCAATAGTTGGGAAACAGCTTCAGCACTTTTCACTGAAAATTAAGTTCTATTTTTTATTTCTGGTTACAAACACTCAAAACTGAGTTAACACACAAACTACATCACCAGAAATCAATTTCAAGAGCATTTTCATATTCACCATAAATAGATTACCATAGTTAAATTTCTAATCAGTTTTTCTAGAGCTTATAATTTAATTTCCATAATTGTCCACGATCTCATATGGCCAAAGCCATTCCATATTTGCTACAATATGCAGCCACCACCATTTGGAATTTATAAATAAGATCATTTACGCTGTTACCTGAATTACCTCAATTTACTTCTTCATTGAGCTCTCAAATGTTCACTTGAAACACCTGGTACTTCGAGCTTAAGGTCCTAAACTTTGCCAATCTTATATTAGATTCAACAACTATCCTCTAGAGCTCCTCGTGTCCTAATAACCACTCCTGTACTTTTCTCTTTCTTATTTTAATCATGACCGATACCAATCACTATCCCCTATCGCTTGGTGGTAGAACCAAATCTACAAGAGCAAAAGCTTTGACTCTTCTACAAGCCCTTTTTACAACATTTCTTCTTTTTTGCTAACCATAATCCTGCTTCTTTGGCTATCGGACCAGCTATGTATAAGCCAAGTAATGACTCTCCAAGAACTCATTTACCAGGGCATCAATCAATTTTAGCAACTGACATATGCTAGCTCTATTGGTCACGCATAAGAACTGTGACATTACTCATTTTAACAATGAGAAATTCTACAAAGAGTTTATCCTCTTTCAGTCCTTTTACCATGTTTGAAATTACATGAGCATTTGCAACCATCTTTGCGTAGAAGCAGAGGTCACCTAACAACATTTTCAAACACAGTCATCCATGTCGGTAATCAAAACGGAAGTCACTCATTCTATCCCCCTTAAAAATTCAATTAGTGAAAATAGACGGAGACACCAGAAGAAGTTATTGAAATGAGGCTAAAGGACAGAAATGATTTTTACCATCAAAGTTTCCATCAATGATTCGACTTGAATCATTGTAGTTATCCATGGTTATGACAGCAATACTGGGCATAAAGTTGAGCACCTTCTCAGTGAATACAGTCTTTCCGGCGCCAGAAGGACCTGCTACTCCAACTAATATCAATCCATCATTCTTTTGGGCCAGCAACTGGCATGCACGGATTACTATAAAGAAACCTTTCTCAAACGACAATGTTTCTCCAATTGGAACAATCTCATAGCGATCAGAGTCCTTTTTAACCGCTTGGACCTGATCTCTCAAGAGACCGGAACGCCGCCTAGGTGAATCAACACCCGGAGAAGTAGTTTCTTGAGCCATTTACTCTGTTGTACAAACAACGTTGCAGTATTTTAGATTTAACCGAATTATCTTTTAAAACATAAATAAATAAAAATACCATCCATCCTAATTTCTACGGAGAAATATCATTATCAACAACAACAAGTTTCTGAAGCAACCCCGAATTCCCTTATTTAGCAAAATCGCTCTTCTTTACAAGAAATCATTTTCAGGGTCATGATCATGCTGAATAAAAAGTTTTTTTGACAGGGTAACATCCGCTTAAATTTGCAATCAAACTTCAAGTACAACTCTAAGGAATAAACATTGTAAGCAGTGAACATAAAATCAGTAAAAATAATACTGAATACAATATATATATGTATATACCTTTATATTGCTTTTGTCTCTCTCTTTCTTTATTCCTTGATTATTGGATATTCAGAGCTATAAACAGGGACTTGAAAGCTGTTGGGCTTCTTTTTTTCTGGACTATTAGGTTAAAGAGTGGAGTGATTACCAGAGAAGGTGGGAGGAAGTGTCATGTGGTGGACTTGATCTATACTGGCTGGCAACAAGGACGAGATTAACAGAGATCGTTAGTTCATTCATTAGGAGGATGGATTCCAGCAAGTGATAGGACGTGGACCATAAAACGTCCTGCTGCTGATATCATAACCACAAAGATATCTTCTCTTCTCTTCTTTCCCTTTCTTTCTCTACAAGTGGAGCGTACCGTTTTCAGTTCCCAACTTTTTGTTTAACGTAAAAAAAAA
>Ga0325402_1002132_pt1 | contig 17119 bp, 10 predicted proteins | sample PopdelMetagenome_22_FD_207212 | JGI IMG/M metagenome (GOLD analysis project Ga0325402, IMG submission 207212) | Populus deltoides microbial communities from Bellville, Georgia, United States - Xylem-PdKOR-R3 | ecosystem: Host-associated > Plants > Phyllosphere > Stem > Wood/Secondary xylem... | reverse complement strand
TTCACTTTCAAACTAACTCTATCCAAATTAATGCCCTTGAAAAAATAAAAATCATAATACAAAGAGACACCACCTCCCTTCCCCTGCTGTGACCTAATCATAGCAAAAAAAAAAAAAAAAAAAAAACAAATAATCCGATCAAACCAACTCTTCAAAACCCCTCGTGCACAACCCCCACCTCCCTCCCTCCCTCCCTCTCTCAAACTTCCCTGAGTGAGTTCACCAACTGAATGTTTTGTTAAAGAACACGCTAGCTAGTACCAACATGATCCCAGCATGTTTCAGCAATCCCAGCACACTCTCGAGTACCTCTCAAGCGCCTCAAAATCTCGTTACTTGCATTTACCAAACTCAACTCTGCAACTCACCAACCTATCTCACGCTCACTTGGTCAAAATCTCTCTTCTCTCACTCCCTAACCATCTACGCTGCTGATTCTTTCTCCATCACCATCTCTCTATACCCATCATCCTTTTCTTTCTTTAGAAACAAACCAGGCTCCAAATCCCTCTACCTGACCCACCACCATTACCAAAGAATCAAGCTTTACTGGGACTTTACTCGAGCTGAGTTCTCTCACAACTCGGCTGAGCCCGAATCTCGCTTCTACATTGCCATCTCCTGCGATGCAAGATTGGAATTCTTTCTTGGTGATCTTGACTCCGAGTTGACTCGGAGATCCGGGTTGGTCATGACTCGCCAACTCGGTCATGAGCCGGCTTTGTTGTCTCGGAGGGAGCATGTGTTCGGACGCAAGAGCTATGTGTCCAGGGCTAATTTCTTGGGGTCCAAGCATGAAATTGGGATAGAGTGTAGTGGGGGCATGCTTGTAGTTAAAGTTGATGGCGAAATTAGTCTTGTTATTAAGAGGCTGGCATGGAAATTTAGAGGCAATGAGAGAATTTATGTTGGTGGGCTCGAAGTTGAGTTCTTTTGGGATGTGTTCAATTGGGTCAACAACAATGGTCTTGGTGGTGGTGCTCATGGTCACGGTGTGTTTATTTTTCAAGTCGGTGATGGTGGTGTATGGCCTCAAATGGCTGGTCCAGAGAAGAGATTGATGAGGAAGAGTATGTCCATGGTGGGGCCCACATCGACTCCGCCGGCACTGTCGTTGTCATCACCTTCCCCGTCGTGCTCTAGTGTGCTGCAATGGGCGGAGGAGAGTAGTGATTGTGGGAGAAGTTCATGTTCTTCATCTACTTCTAGGTCGTGTGGGAGCAATATCGGAGGGTTCTCTTTGTTGTTGTATGCTTGGAGGAAGGACTGAAACTTGAAAAATATGGATCGTGTTTTCAAATTCGTGGATTATTGATAATTTTTTATTCCATAAAATATTTGAATTTGAAGGTTTTTCAAATATATGTTGTGTTATTTAATTTGATTATATATTGTGTAAATAAAAAACCACTTGATTATTTTTTTTCTTGGGAAAACGACAGATTTGTCCCCCAATTATCATGTACTTCTCATTTGAGTCACCAAATAAAAGAAATTCCCCGATGCTATTTATCAAACATTATCAATTTAACCCAATCGCTCAAATATATGACAAAAAAGAAAAAAACCTTAAATTTACTTCTATTTTTATGTCAATTATGTTTTTAATTTGGTCGATTATTTTGAATTGTATTGAATTTATTTTTTGTGAGATAATTTATTCAGTAATATAAGCCTCGGATGGATGTAAAATGTCATCTCATAAATATAAAAATATTTAATACTATCATACCCGTTTGTATAGTAAAATATATCGATACTTGATATAAGTTGGTTATTGAATTAATTCGACAAGGGGTAATTGAGCAAACCACAAGGGGTAATTGAGCAAACTCAAAGGTTAATTAACTAAATTTAAAACACAGATAAAATAAAAATAATAATATATTTAATTAACTTATTAATATGTACACTCTGATCACTATGAGTGCTTGACTCATCAAAGTAAAAATAGAATAATTATTTGTTTTTTTAATGAGCTCCATAGTTTGAACTTTTATTCTTGCATCGAATTTTTAGTTTGATACACATTAAATTATTTTTTATGATTTTTGTAATTATATATTTAATACAAATGATATATTGTGGCATCATTTAGATCCTTGAACTGCAACTTGAATATTTTATCTCGTCTAATTACTCACAAAAGTTTCTAATCGATAACATTTTGGAAGTTTAGGGATTGAAAAAAAGTTTTTGTTAATTGATTCAATATTAGGTAGGGGAAAAGAACTGATTAAGTAGCTCTCAAGACAAAAATCATAGCTCAAAAAGGTTACACAAGGACCTTCGCCTAAAGGCTTCCAGTTGATGGACCCTGGCATAACTAACTGATTAAAAATCTTTCTGGAGTATTTTTTTTAAGGACGACAGAGACTAGAGGGAAGCAATCATCACTCCCTTTTCACCGGAAATTATAACTTTCTTCTTTCAATCCCGCCGTTAAGTAGGAAGAAACAGGGCACCAAGACCTCAAGTTCAAAAACCCTGCTATTCACGAGCCCCACATGAACCAGCAACTGAAAAGCAAGGAAATATTGAAACCATGCGCGCATGCACCACCGCCATCTCCACCACCACAGCACCTAGGATTCCCAGACACTCACTCCAAACAAGAACTGAAAATTTCAAGGAGGTTGGTTCCTTTTTGTTATCAAGGTGATGAAAGACTTTCTGCGCTAAAACATGAGTAGCTCTCATTACTACTTTTACGCACAACGCAAATATTCTTCTTGTGCTTGGTGGCCATGCTCCTACCATCATTGCAATAGTATACCTTTTGTCCCTTATAAAAATCTAGCCAACCTCGAAAGAAAACATACAAGCAGCAAATATTCTGTTCTTAACAAGCCTGGGGGGCAGTACTACTCCAATCCATGGAAATAGAAGCGCTATATATCTCGCTCTTAACAAGCCTCAGCCTCTCTCTTTGCCTTGTGCTCCAGCCGTCTGTCATATCTCATGCTCTATCAGCAAGAGAACATGCGGTGATTTTTGTGTTTTTTATCCCACAAAAAACCATGCAATTTCTGTAAGACTTGTATATTATTTGCCACAGGAGAATAAGCGGTATCCGTTGTAGTCTAGTTGGTTAGGATACTCGGCTCTCACCCGAGAGACCCGGGTTCAAGTCCCGGCAACGGAACTTCTTTCATTTTGTTTTTCCATCCAACTATAGAGTTGCTTTGAGCAGACAGGATGATGGTTGGTTGCTAACTTAATCCATACGAAAGTCTACATTGTCTTTAAAACCACAAGATCTTTTTAATCAAATTGCAGAGATCTGATTACATCAGCTTTAGATTTCCAGACGTTTTCTCAAATTCATTCACCAGGTCTATCAAAGCTAGGGGTAAATATCTGACCAATAGCTTCAAGTGCAGAAACATTCCAGCTCTCAGCATGCCTAACAATCTGTCAAATGGAAAGTTGCAACCCCTCGTTGATATCAGAGCCACGATATAGAAACATGTCATAAGAAATAATATTGTCAAAAGCAGAAGGTTTCATCTCACTTTAAGCTTGTTATCTAATTCATAGACTGTGCTTCCGTCGATTGAAATGAGAGGCCTCCATGGGAATTTCAGGTATGTTCTGCAGATTAGATGAACTGGTTAGTACAGTAATTAAGCAGGAGTCATAGTGGATGGTGTGAAATATAAAATGAAAAGCTTGACAAGACTAACAATTGATTTAGGAAGACCTATAAAGGCAACATACAGTGAAATAATCATCTATGGGATTCCTGATTTGAAGAGTAGCATATTCAGAATACGTCCTCAGCCACCTACTGGACACATGCACATACAGTGCTTATGCGGATTCACATATTCACTGCGGTTAAATTTCAATTGATGCCTCATCGATAACCCTTCTCCAAATTAGAAAAGATTAAGACAACCTTATAATTAGATTTCTCATGCAAACAGAACATTTCAAGATGCAAAAGTCTTCTTCTTTTTGAGGCAAAATTCTCTTTGCTATTTTAAGAACCACTACAAGCAAAAATGAAATTCCAAACAAAAACCATCAATAAAGGAAAGGGAGATTTCATCAAAACCAATTTAAGCACCTTAGTTTCCATCTTGCCAGCACAAAATATGTTTCGGAATTGACACCCTGCATGCAAAGTCATATTATTGGGCATTGTTATCAGCAACATCAAATAGTGAATAGTTCTATGTAGAAAAGGAAAAGGTTTAGCTCAAGGAGGATGTAAGCCAAGGAAATAGTTGCATGTGTTCTTCAGTTCGGACTCCCCCCCCTAGGGCATATTAGAACTATAAACTAGCAAGAGCAAATTGTTAGACAGCAACTCTTGTTATCGTAGACACCTATGCGTTTGTCCACACGGTTTCCAATAGGATACCTTTCATCTTTCATTCTTTCATCCCCTATATGGTGGTGATGGTAGGAGTGATTTTGGCAACACTGATTAATCAGAATCAATAGAGAAAACAAGTCCAGATATAATCTCCTACTACAACCTAAGATGTTCTAAAACATGAGCACTAGCATGAGAGGCTGCTAGAAGGATATATACCAAGAATTGCTGCACATCCTATGCATCTGCACTTAAACTATGAATCCACAGAGTTCTCCACACTGAACTCTTGAAGAATCCTCTGTGCAGCTTAGATTACAGGACTACAATAGCAAACTGTCCATATGCATTTGCCTAAAAAAGCGCATGTGGGATCAAGTACGGAACCAAGGAGTGTTAGTTGAAGCAATGCTGCAGTAAAATGTAGATCTGAGAATTATTTTGTGAACAACAAGAAGTTCCAAATCCATTACAAGCAAGCTTGGAGGAGGGCCGAGCACTGCTGCTCATTTTTAATGGATGAAGCCAACAAGTCTTGTACATGTACCAAGAATTTAAGGTCTGGGTAACCCTAAACTCCTTTTAAGCCAAATTTTTAGTGTCCTCAATTATATCCAGCAATTTACTGATAATTCAATAAATCATTGTCTCCAATAAATGATTTATAACATAAGCATCGTGGAAGTATATGGTATGGTAAGTGATACGTATTTTAGCATGATTATATAATAAAGCAAAGCGAGGAAACACTCATGCTTAAGCACAGGGACCGTGTAAAGCCAAATCACAAAACAAAACGCCCAAAAGGGCCTTAAAATCCTAAGAACGTAAGATTATAAAGAGTGAACAAGAGATTCGGCTTAAGGGAGTGAAACCAAGGGGGTATATTCTTGTTTTTCTACAAAACCCTTAACAAAATTTCCTTAAAAGTAAGCACAGAAACACTTGAGGCAAAACATGAACTTTATGACAGATTTCAAAGTAGTATGTTGAGTTTGGGCAATTGATCAAAGAACTTGACATTCTATACAGGCAAGAGAAGTTATTAAATAAAAACAGCTTTATCCAGCCAGTTCTCAATCACTACACTAAATTTCCCAAACTATGCTGTTGGGGCTATAAGCTGGGGTGATTATTTAACTATATGTTTGCTAAAATAGTTCTCACTGTCAAATATATCGGGATTGGCTCGAATGACATGATATAAAGTTGATACTTTATGTGAATATGCAGTTTTTATTTACTGTGAAATCAATTTTAAGTTTATAGAGTATGTTTACCTTCTCAATGTCTTGTAATCCAATTGATGGACAATCGAAGAAAGGAACCAGCAATTTCAAATTGCGTGAATACAACTTAGTACCTGATCAAAAAGCAAGGGGAATGAAGATTGAATTCCAAGTAATGCAAGCAAACTATTATAGACTTCATCAACGATGTAGCACATCATGGAACAATTAGAGACGAGAATTTGATTGAATATAGTTTCAGATCCGTTAGGGAACTCCTCAGTATCTGATGAGTTGGCATAAATGAAACTGCTGAAGATGTATAATCATATAAAAGCTCAATGGTTTATACCTTGGAATTTAATGGTTGGATCTTCAAAGACACAATCTTCATCATAAATCGCTGACGTGAAAACCCCTGCTTTTAATAAATAATAAAGCACTAATTAAAATAGGCATCAGTATGAGTATTTTGGTGCTAAAGGAGTAATTATCTGGATCTTCTAGTGAAAGCAGGGTTGAGATTTTCATGGAATCATATCCAACGCAATCCCAAAACTTATGCTTGAGAATAAAATGCAAACAAAACTGAGGTTTTGTTTTTTCTTTTCCATTTCATTTTTGATGAACAAGGTGCGTTTTTGTTAAGCCTGAATGAAAAAGAAAGTTCAAGCCAAAACCAGACAAGGCTACAAAGGAAGTGGCTGTAACCCAAAACAGGAAGGAAGAGTAATATCCAAAAACAAAAAGTCTACAGCCCACAAACAATGACAAAAAAACATATAGGAACAAGAGAGAAGGTCATTCAGGAGCAAGAAAATGGTCTGTGGCAAGATCTAAATAGACAAAATGTCAAGAACCTTGCGAAGAAACACAATACTGATGAGCCAAAAAACTGACAACCCCGTAGAGCATCCCCCTTACATAGAAACCAACAGCCCGAAAGAAATCTCATTCCATAGAAATTAACCCAATAACACACAACCAGCAGTTATCATCAAATTAGCAATCAGATAGGTAAAGGAAGGAACACAAAGGGCACAGCATAGCTGATTTTTGTTCTTAAAAAAATGCAGGGAGATGAAGTCCTTTCAAGTCAAACCAAGAAATCCAAAATCAGTAACACCAGCACACTAAAGACAGGAAGGAAAAGGTTGCTGAACAACACCTAATTCGGATTTCACAAATAAAAAAATCAAGATAACTTAAGTTTAATCATTAAAGTAAAAACAAGAGTCGACTTAGCTGCAAGAAAAGGCCATAACCCAATTTTTATCTTGGTTCCCAAAATGCAAACTTCACTCAACTGAGAGGGGAAATCAAGAAAGCAACCAAACAATCAGTAGAAAATTCAATGAGCAGATAAATACCTGTGACGAAATAAGCATTCTCATAATCAGACTTGAGGATCATTATAACATCATCAATACCAGAAACAGATATCTCATCTCTATCTTTATCGTTCACGTTCTCTAATCTACAGAACCAAAGGGAGAAAATAAACAACTAATTAACAATCAAAACCTGAAAATTCAAACACACACACAGCATAATCCCTAAAAATCCACGAAAATTACACCTCATAACAAGAAACAAAACTCTAATTAAAAGTTAATATATTTATGTTGCCAATGTCATCAATTTTCTTTCCCACGAAGTACAGCATCCAAAAGCAGCAATTTTTTCAAAGAGGGCTTTGTGTTTCTTTGTTTGGTTTCCAATATTTTCTCAAAACCCTAAACTACACACACACAACCCCTCAAGATTCATAGATTTGGGCCTTGTCCCCTCTCAGAAAAAGAAAAAAAAACATAATCAAAGCTCATCCTTTAGACATGTCAACGTCATAATTCATCTTCGACACGAAGAACAACATTTAAAAGAAGCAATTTTGGAAGAGGGCTTTGTTTCATTTTGTTTGTTTCCGGACATCTTCCCAAGAAATAACCAGAAAACGCAATTGAAGAGGGAGAATAACAAGGAAGATACCTCTCTTTGCCTGAGAAGGAGACAACCCTTAAAAGCTCTGTGACCCCACTTACAGCCAATTTCAAAATCTGTGGGGTTTTAGTTCTAGTTTGGCTCTTATTTTCATTATCTGTTGCTCCTGAGCAGCATCTAATTCCATGAATTCTCTGCAAAATTAATGCTAGTAAATTGGCTAGAAAGAAGAGAGAAATTGATCAACTTAATTGAAAATTGAAACTTTGACAGAATGAATAACTTGAAGGGCGGGTCCCTTGCTTTGTTACCTTAAAAGTCATTAAGGTTGTTGGATTCAGAGAGCATATTCCCGCCATTTTTGTAACAGACATGGAATGGAATCAGTTAGTCAGTCCATGTAGGTGTCATTACTCGAGGACTGGTAGCCACTAATGATCTGCCTCGTCAAGGATGTTTGCTTAGCGTTATTGTTCGGGAATTGTCTTCCAAAATATATTTATGTTAAAAAATATATTAAAATAATATTTTTTAATTAATATATTAAAATAATTTAAAAATACTAAAAAAATATTAATTTTAAATAAAATAAAATTTAAAATTTTTAGAAATACAGATAAGACTGTATTTCTAAATGGATAGTGTTATAATTATTTTTTTGTTTGAAAAAAATATAAAAATAATATATATATTTTTAAATTATTTTTAATATTAATATATTAAAAAAATTTAAAAATATAAAAAATTATTTACAAAAAAAATCTAAAAATTATAAAAAACAGTAAAAAAAAAAAATCTTTTTATTATAATCTAATCTGTTTCTCCAAACTTTTATATGGTTATTTTTGAATAATTTTAAATATGTATGTTAAAATATATTTTTTAAAATATTACTTAAATTTTTTTCTTTCAAGAATCTTATTTAAGAGCAAATTTTCTCTAATCCATCTATTTATTTCTTTAATATAATAGATGAATTTATATAAGATGATTTAAAGAAAAGAAAAATTACTGAAATAAAAAAATTCAGAGAAATAACTGAATCAAGATATTTTAAAGGAAGAATATAATTTTTTTAAGTTTTTGGTAAATAAATGAATCAATTAATCGACACAAAAAAAAAGAAAAAGAAAAAGAAAAAGAAAAGTGACAGTGGAGTGGCATAATGGGTCATTTTTATAGGCCACGCTCCATCATAAAACAATGGGCTGTGTGTGCAGCCCTAGCTCAGGCATGAACTGGGCATAATGGGTCATTTTTATAGGCCGCGCTCTATCATAAAAAAATGGGCTGTGTGTGCAGCCCTAGCTCAGGCATGAACTGGGCCTGCACCATGTGACAGATTTTTCTACACGGCTCTACTGAACCATTATTATCAGTATCTCGATGCATGAATGAGTTTGTGTTTATGTTGTTAAAGAGAAATATAAAACAATTCTTGAAATCTTAAAACGATTCTTTGTTAAGCCCACAGATTAATTCAATTTCGTTAAATTCTTTGTTTCTTTACTTGTACAATTAAAGATAGATATATTGGATTCTTCTTCTGTTTTCTTCATCATTCTTCAATGTTGGGATTTTTATAATTTTTTCTGATTTTATTTTTTATTTTTTCATTCGGTTTATTTTGAGCTGATATTCATAATATATTTCAATTTGATTTATATAATATCCTATCATATGAACATCTTCAACATTTGCTATTTTTATACTAAATACTGAATTTCCAAGCACTCCATTAATTAGCAAGTTCAAACCCAATGAGCACGATGAAATTTAATAGGGAGTCAAATTTGGACAAGTCAAATTTGGAACGATGACCCACAATATGCTTTGGAAAGGTAGAACAAAGATTGTTTAGAAATTTCAGAATGAAAGATTCCTAGACCTTGCAATTCCAATTAATTCAGAGAGCCCGCGATTAATTAAGCATTATTTCTTCTCCGATTCAATTAAAGGAGAGAAAACTGATGCAAAAGATTTCCAAAAACAAAATATTTTTTTTCTTAATTATTTTTATTTTTTTATTTAGTTTAGAAATGAGCTGCGGATCTTGAACAAATGAACCAACAATTAAGCATTCTAGAAATTATAGGACTTGGAAATGAATTTTCCTAAGATTTACCAAATCTTCCACCCAATAAAAGCTGATGTCACTGTTGTTGACGTATATATGTCAAAGTCTGTAAAATAAGAACAAAGATGAATAGGAAATTTCACAATTAAAAATTCCAATAAATATTCCATTTCTTTTTTTTTCTGTAAATACCTATCATTGGAGCCTACGATCTTCATCTGCCATAGGAAACCATATCCCTTAGACATGATGTCCTTCCTACAGAAACCATTCTCAAAGTTTCTCCAAGTCCTTTTTTTTCTCCTTCTAATGTGCATTCCTTCTTTCTTTGCCTTTCCTCCTAATTCCTCTGCAACTTCATTTGGTGCTGCCAAATATGAAGCTGCTGAAGGTAATAAAGAAGCGGAGGCTCTCCTAAAATGGAAAGCAAGTCTTGATGACAACCACAGCCAATATGTCCTGTCTTCTTGGGTTGGCAGCAGCCCTTGCAAGTGGCTTGGGATCACTTGTGACACTTCTGGAAGTGTCGCGGATTTCAGCCTTCCAAATTTTGGTCTGAGAGGTACACTTCATAGTTTCAACTTCTCATTCTTCCCCAATCTTCTCACTCTCAATCTCGGGAACAATTCACTCTACGGAACTATTCCACTTGAGATAGGATTGTTAACAAGTCTTAACTTTCTCTACCTTGATAAAAATTATCTCACTAGTAGGATCCCTTTTTCTATTGGAAATTTGAGAAACTTATTCATTCTCAATCTCAAGGATAACAAACTCTTTGGTTCCATCCCTTCTTCTATTGGGAACATGACTTTGCTCACTCGACTTGATCTGAACAGTAATAATTTATCTGGATCTGTTCCTCGGGAAATAGGACAACTTGAATCCCTTGTTGAATTGAAATTGTCTTCAAATAATTTCACTGGCCATTTACCACGAGACTTGTGCCTTGGTGGGTTGCTTGTAAATTTTACAGCCGCCCTCAATCATTTTTCTGGTCCAATCCCTAAAAGCTTGCGAAATTGCACTAGTCTATTTAGATTTAGGCTTGACGGGAACCAATTGTCAGGGAATATTTCTGAAGATTTTGGCCTCTACCCAAACTTGAACTATGTGGACCTAAGTCACAATGATTTGTATGGTGAGCTTACGTGGAAATGGGGAGGTTTTCACAACTTGGCGTGCCTATTATTGTCAAACAATAATATCTCCGGTGAGATACCATCAGAGCTTGGAAAGGCTACTGGCCTACAAAAGATTGATCTCTCGTCAAATCTCCTAAAGGGGACAATTCCAAAAGAATTGGGGCAGTTGAAGGCGTTGCACAACCTTACTCTTCATAACAACCATCTTTTTGGTGTCATTCCCTTTGAAATCCAAATGCTATCTCAACTTCGTGCCCTTAATTTAGCTTCTAATAATCTTGGTGGATCAATCCCAAAACAAATGGGAGAGTGCTCAAATTTATTACAGTTGAACTTGAGTCATAATAAGTTCACAGGGAGCATCCCATCTGAGATAGGCTTCCTGCATTTTCTTCAACATCTAGATCTCAGTGGGAATCTTCTGGCAGGAGAGATACCATCACAAATTGGGCAATTGAAACGGTTAGAAACGATGAACCTCTCTCACAACAAACTTTCCGGTTTGATTCCAACTGCTTTTGTAGATTTGGTGAGCTTGACAGCTGTAGACATCTCCTACAATGAACTAGAGGGCCCTATCCCCGAAATCAAAGGCTTCATTGAAGCTCCATTTGAAGCTTTTATGAATAATAATGGTCTCTGTGGAAATGTCAGTGGTCTAAAGCCTTGTACACTTCTTACAAGCAGGAGAAAGAGCAACAAAATTGTCATTTTAATTCTTTTTCCTCTCCTGGGAAGTCTACTTCTACTACTTATCATGGTTGGGTGTTTATACTTTCACCACCGAACAAGTAGAGAAAAAATTTCCTGTATAGGAGAGCGACAAAGTCCACTCAGTTTTGCAGTATGGGGCTATGAGGAAGAGATCCTCCATGACACTATCATCCAGGCCACTAATAATTTCAACTCCAATAACTGTATAGGGAAAGGGGGATACGGAATTGTTTATCGAGCCATGTTGCCAACAGGTCAGGTTGTTGCCGTGAAGAAACTTCACCCATCAAGAGATGGCGAGCTTATGAGTTTCAAAACTTTTAGAAATGAGATTCGCATGTTAATAGATATTCGACATCGAAATATTGTGAAGTTATATGGATTTTGTTCATTAAGAGAGCACTCTTTTTTAGTTTACGAGTTCATAGAAAGGGGAAGTTTGAAGATGAATTTATCTAGCGAAGAACAGGCAATGGACTTGGATTGGAATAGAAGGCTTAATGTTGTTAAAGGAGTGGCCAATGCATTATCCTATTTGCACCATGATTGCTCGCCTCCAATCATTCATCGAGACATTTCCAGCAGCAATGTTCTTTTAGATTTGGAATACGAGGCTCATGTTTCGGATTTTGGGACAGCTCGGCTCTTGATGCCTGACTCAACCAACTGGACCTCATTTGCTGGCACCTTCGGATACATAGCTCCAGGTACATACTTGATTTCATTCTTAATATATATAATGTGAATCAATTGCTAAAGATGAAATTGGAGGGCTGCTTTTGGATGCTCTAAAGGTTATGTATAATAAATTGTCATATTAGCAGTACGATACAGCCAGTACTATGAAAAAATGACCAGAATTTTTGCAGAGCTAGCTTACACAATGAGAGTGAACGAGAAGTGCGATGTCTACAGCTTTGGAGTGCTCACAATGGAAGTAATAATGGGAATGCATCCGGGTGATCTCATCTCATCTCTTTCTGCATCAGCATTTTCCTCCTCGTCGTGCTCACAAATCAACCAGCATGCATTGTTGAAGGATGTGATAGACCAACGTATCCCACTTCCTGAAAATCGAGTTGCAGAAGGTTTGATCTACATTATCAAAATAGCATTTGCATGCTTGCTTGCCAATCCCCAATCTAGGCCAACCATGCGACAAGTAGCTTCGAAGCTCATAGCTCGATGGCCTCCGCTGTCAAAGTCATTCTCCGCAGTAACATTGGAAGATCTGATGCCTCAAACAACTGTGACAGGCTGAGAATTTTCCAAAAGATTTTGTATAATTAGTATGTGATTGTTTCTACTTATGTTACTTTCAATTTTCGTACTTTTGTTTGTAATAAATTATTTCTCTGCTTTGTATTTTGTTTCTTCAACGATATGATTAATATGTTTTAGTACAGTATTATTATCAATCAAAGTGAATAAAGGCTCTCTGCTACGATGAGGACACCTGTGTTTCAAGATTCTGTTTCATCCCTTGTAATAAAGGAAATCTTCAATTCAATATTGAGCTGAAATGAATAAACTAGCATGAGAGGCTGCTGGAAGGACATATACCAAGAATTGCTGCACATCCTATGCATCTGCACTTAAACTATGAAGTAGAGAGACTTTATGTGAACATGCAGTTTTTAAGTTTATAGAGATCGTTTTGTAATCCAATTGCGTGAACACAACTAATCAAAAAGCAAGGGTAACGTTGGCGGTCAACTTTTTAAAACTTGAATTTTTTTTTTAAAAATTGAAAATTAAAATTGAAAATATTTACGGTTTATTTAAAATTTGAATTTAAATTTATTTTAAAAAAATTAAAATTTTAACAGTTACATATAAAATTAAAAATTAAAAATATTCATATAAATAAATTTTAAATTTAATATTAAATTATATCTTTTAACTTTCATATTACTTCATTAATTTTATATTACTTTTATAAATTACTCATATTAATTATATAATTAATAATATTATAATTATATTATATATAAAATATTTAAATTAGCTATATAATTATATTTAAATTAATTTAATATGAAATATATTAAAATATAATTAGCTTTTTTAAATAGCTTTTTATTATTGGAATGTATATAATAAAAAAAGCTATATTTATATTATTTTAAAAGTTAATGCTGTCCCCTTTTCAAATGAAATTGAATTTGGCCTTGGAAATCTGCCAGAAATTGCGAGGAACCACGCAGCAAAATCACACGAACGTGGCTGACTGCAAAGCCACACCAAGCGAACCACAACGGACTAGAGCATGCACAGATTTCGCATGCTTCTTTCCCATGATATTGATTTGATGCCGAAATATTTTAATGCTGGTCCGCGGATTGAGAATCTCCAAGCAAGAACTATTACAATTTACAATGTACAATCTTCTAGTCTGGAAACTGAGGTTCATAGAGGACATCGAGCTGAAATTAATTATTTCAAACAAAAAAATATTGGTGCTGGGAACTTGTACAGTCGACCGGCAAGAGAATCGATGCTGGGAAATTAATTTGCCAGTACCATTATTCCTCTTTCCTTTGAAGCATAACATTCAGAAAAATAAAAAAATTATAACATATACTGCAACACCTTATTTTTTTAATTTTTTTCATCCTTATTTTTTTTAATTGAGCTCTTTTACGCTTTAATTAATGACCAATTACGTATAAACGAATTGAAAGAATTCAATGAACGAAGAAAAGGAATGCCCAATTTGATATTCATAATATAAGTTTATTTTGATTCAAAAATTTGTTTTCTGTATTTTTTTGGTACTTGAATGAAAGAGACAAACTAGCTTTATTTAACTATATGTTCCCTAAAATAGTTCTCACTGTCAAATATATCAATTTTGTGAATATGCAGTTTTTATTTACTGTGAAATCAATTTTAAGTTTATAGAGTATGTTTACCTTCTCAATGTCTTGTAATCCAATTGATGGACAGTCGAAGAAAGGAACCAGTAAGTTCAAATTGCGTGAATACAACTTGGTACCTGATAAAAAAGCAAGGGGAATGAAGATTGAATTCCAAGTAATGCAAGCAGACTCTTATAGACTTTCATGGAACAATTAGAGACGAGAATTTGATTGAATATAGTTTCAGATCAGTTAGGGATCTCTTCAGTATCTGATGATTTGGCATAAATGAAACAGCTGAAGATGAATAATCACATAAAAGCTCAATGGTTTTTACCTTGGAATTTAATGGTTGGATCTTCAAAGATACAATCCTCATCATAAATTGTTGACGTGAAAACCCCTGCTTTTAATAATAATAAAACATTAATTAGCATGGGCAACTGTATGAGTATTTTGGTGCTAAAGGAGTAATTATCTGGATCTTCTATTGAGAGTAGGGTTGACATTTTCAAGGAATCATACCCAATGCAATCCCAAAACCTGAGAATAAAAACAAAACTGAGGTTTCATTTTTTTCTTTTCTGTTTCTTCTTTGATGAACATGGTGCAATTTTGTTAAGCCTGAATGAAAAAGAAAGTTCAAGCCAAAACCAGACAAGGCTACAAAGGAAGTGCATGGCAGTAACCCAAAACAGGAAAGAAGAGTAATATCCAAAAAAAAAGAAAGTCTACAACCCAAAAACAAAGACAAAAAAACATGTAGGAACAAGAGAGAAGGTCATTCAGCAGCAAGAAAATGGTCTATGGCAAGATCTAAATAGACAAACTGTTATGGGAGAAATACTTACGGTGCCTATCTGCATTGGATTCAGCAGCAAGAAAATGGTATAATGGGCCATTTTTACATATTGCGCTCTGTTGTAAAACGTTGGGTTGTGTGTGCGGCATTTAACTAGGCGTGCTCCATGAGACAGATTTTTCTACACGGGCCTTTAACGCCCTTTGTTTTACACAGTTAGCCGCAGTCTAAGCTGAAAAAAAAAGAAGCTTGAAACGCAGACAAACGTGTATCCCAATGGGTGAAGTTGTAACCCACAAATCAAACGGTTAGAATCCAATTTTCTTAAAGCCACTTTGTTTGTCTTTGAAAATCAATTGTTGGTATTTTAATATTTTTAAAACAAAAACAGAAATGATTCTTAAGAATCAAAATTCTCGTTTTTAATTTGCCAGTACCATTATTCCTTATATATGCTCTTATTAACGACCAGCAATTAGTCAAATTTAAAGAATTAAATGAGTGAGGAAAACATGAAAAAAAACGAAGGAAACGATTGTCGGATCTTATATTCATAAGATAAGTTTATTTTGAACTAAATATTTGTTTTGCTGTATTTTTCAGTACTTGGATGAGAAAAACTTGTTGAAAAATAGCATTAGAAAGAGAAAATTGAAGATTGGAACTGATTTCAGTGACAAAAAATATCAATATTGATGTCAAGGGTATTTTCATCAAAATAAAAAAATGGCTAAAATTACAAAATATATTATTTTTTTAAATAATTGTAACAAAATACATAATCTAAATATGTGTGCAAAACCAAATTAACAATTAAAGATACATATATTGAATTCCTTGACTTTTTTTTCATCCTTCTTCAATGTTGGGATTTTTGTTTTTTTTTTTTGGATTTTTTAATTTAATCATTCGGTTTATTTTGAACCTGCATCCATCATGATATGCTTTAATTTGATTTATATAAGATATATCACCTCACTTAAACATCTTTACATTTGCTATTCATTTGATTTATAAGTGAACCTAACATTGCAAATATATATATATATAACCAATCAACTGGCAAATAGGTAGCTCAATTTATTAGTTATTGAGTTTACTTTTTAGAGGTCACCAGTTCGAGTTTTACAAATCTTAAGGTCATTGGAAGCTGACATGATCATTAACTTCAGGGCCCGTGGAATTAGTCGAGATGCACACAAGCTGATCTGAACACCTATATTAACAATAAAAATAATATATAAAAAAAAGAGTTCATCATGAATCACACTATGACCACATCTATAAATTTATTAAAAAAAAAAATGATCGACACAGAAATATATATATATATATTGTATTTTAGTTATTACCTGTTGGTGATAGAAAAAGACACGAAAAACAACAGCCCACATGTCGGATGTGAGAATGGATAGATTGAACATTGTGGCTCCGCTTAACTGTATGCATTATGATTTCATCACAACACGTTTTCCATAAATACTTACTTTATCATTTGCTATTTTATATGACTTCCTGAGAATCCATACCGCAATGAAGGGGAGCATGCTAACTACTGAATTTCCAAGTACTTCATGATAAACATGTTATTGGTAGGTGAAGCTTTCATGGCATATACAGAGAGGCCTCCAATGCGACAGTTTGTAACATTTCATGACGGATTCATTGTATAAGTAAAGAAACAAAGAAAAGAACAGAAAAGAAAAGAAAAGAAAGGTTGTCAAATTCAGGAATGTGAAAGCAAAGAAAACCACAATAAACGTGATTGGCTATGATACGTTCCGTCCACTGGACTAGAGAAAAACTGAAGAGAACATGACTTCCCTGAGACCCCATGGCACAATCTGGGGCCAAGGGAGTTTACTAACTGTTGCATTTCCATGTTCATGATGCATCTAGTCCATGAGCATGATTAACAGGTTTTTGGCTGGTGAAGCTTTAATGGCATCATGCTGTGGATGTGCTTTGAAGTAACAAGAAGCAATTAACACGACAAGTTGTGACATTTCTTGACTGATTCAACACT
>Ga0325402_1002130_pt1 | contig 17120 bp, 7 predicted proteins | sample PopdelMetagenome_22_FD_207212 | JGI IMG/M metagenome (GOLD analysis project Ga0325402, IMG submission 207212) | Populus deltoides microbial communities from Bellville, Georgia, United States - Xylem-PdKOR-R3 | ecosystem: Host-associated > Plants > Phyllosphere > Stem > Wood/Secondary xylem... | reverse complement strand
CTAACCATCCTGAAACACATTTCAAAACCGTATCAATATTCTAGTCCCCGGAATAACAACCTGGACCCTGATACCAAAATGTGACATCCCCTTATCCAGAACAAAACACCCGTCACATATCAAATGGTATATATATAATTTTTTTATAAAAGTCTACCAAAATTTCAGCAGAGTCTCTCCTTCTCCTATACCGGGAGGTCCCAAGTTATCGACATATAACTTGTTTACACTTCTAATATCCCACATCTTATAACTTAATCACGACCCAATCATTCTGGGTCTCAATCCCACAAACATCATCATCATCTCAACCATAATATTTATAACATACATTGAACAACAATATCATTATAGAAGGATAAACAAGATAAACACGCATACATGGAACAGGGTTATATGAATTTTAGAGTTAAGTTTATTTATTCAAGTTTAAACATTAGTTATACAAATTAAGTTATACAAATGTTTTAATATTACAAAATACAAAGATATACTCCCTAGACTACATAACAAAAAGATGAGCAAAAGCTAAAATCTACTCCTACCGCACATACAATGGTCCTGAAACAAAATATATATTATTAAAACATGAATATCACAATAAGCATAGTAACATAAATATCCAATAATTTAAATAGGTAGACATGTATTCTTATTTTATTCACTTCTCCCATTTTTTTTCCATTGAAACTCTTTCTCATTCAACTACTAAAACTTTTTCATCTCCCATTTTCAACTTCCATTCGAGATTTCATAAAATCAACCACATCTATTTCTGCCTAACACATTGTCGATACCACCTTTTTAAGCATATATACACTAAATATATGCTAGCCGATGCATGGTGATCCCCTTACTCGGGATCCTAACATACATTTGCTAATCGATACATGGTGATCCTCTTACCCGGAATCCTAACATATTGGTATGATCATCACCCTATATGCATCGATGTATAACGATCCCCTTACTCGGGACGCTTGCATACACTAAATATATGCTAGGCGATGCATGGTGATCCCTTTACCCGGGATCCTAACATACATTTGCTAGCCGATACATGGTGATCCCCTTACCCGGGATCCTAACATACACTAATTGTATGCTAGTCCATGCCTTATAAGCATCGATGCATGGTGATCCCCTTACCCGGGATCCTAACTTAAACTAAATGTATGCCAGTCTATTCCACATATCACACTTGTCATATCTTCTATGTTAGCGATACTTCCATCACTTGGCAATTCACATGAAAGACCATTCACCTTGAACACATATACATTCGGGATGCTACCCAAAATAACAATATCATTACACAAACTTTCATTCTTTCATATAATATCTAACATTCGTTAATTCACATTTAACCTCAATTACATATTAAATCATGAAAATTAACTAAGAAGCATAGGTTTAGATCACCTACCTACAGTAGAAGTTCTACTTGTGCTTTGTTGCTGCTGCACCACGCTTGTGGTCCCTCTTATAATCTTAGGCACATCTCATAAATTATCCTCATTCAAGGATACATTCATAATAACCATATTAACAGCCAATATAAGTCTTTCTTTCAATTATTCCTTTCTTTATATCTTACGTTTTTCTCATTACACCCATTAATTGTCATTCTTTATCCGACCATAGTTATCATTATAAATTTCCATTTCAAACATGGCTCATTTCTTTTGGAAGTTAAGATGTAATATCATATGTTTCCAGAAAGGAAAAGACTCAATTTTCACCCTTAACGCGTCTAAATAATCGCTTTAGTGACTTTCTGAATCTGCCAACAGAGGTCGCATTCCAACCTCTCCTCGGATTTTTTTACTATATCTGAAGTTCTAGGACTCTGTTTCAAACAAGGTTGGTATCGTTGGAAAGCTAAGACATGAGGCTACAAGTCTTCTGAAGGGATGAGAACCCAATTCTGCTCTCACGACACTCAAAATTACTCATCAACGAATCAAATCTACTGCCCTGTAAGGTTTGTCATGACTCATTCTCGGTTGGTGACTCATAACGAATCAGACCTACTACTCTATAGGGTCTGTCATGACTCATTCTCGGTTGGTGACCCATAACTAGAGCCTTATAGCTCCAAATTGAGTAAGACAAATTTCCTTAGTTATTCAACATCTAAAACTACAATTCATATGAAGGAACCTGATCCTAATTCCCTATCCTCCTACCCAAGTTCTCTATAAAAGTCAGGAGATGAATCTGTCTAGATTCATCAACTTTTCCATTTACACACAACATCCACAATTCAACTTTCCATCTTTTATCTCAATCCCTAACCATATCACATACTATATAAGAGTGTCAAAAATACCTTTTATGAGCCAATTTACTCTATTTATCGATTCTACTAACTTTCTGAATAATATTCTTCTAAAAAAAATCCTTGCTATTTTAACATGTATTTTTCCTTGTTTCGATACAATTAAACACACGTCATCAAACTAAATATGTCAAATTAAACATCCTCCCCCTTAGATGCATAATTGGTTGAAAGCATGGCCTTAAGGAACCAAAAGTTTCCTCATTCCTTTCATGCTAATTTCATTCAATTCATACGCATATTCTCATTAAAAAAAAACCTATTATAATAAATTCAATAAGGAAAAACCACAATTCCCCCATTTTCTCTTCATATGGCCGACCACCCTTACTTAATTACCTATACATTTTCTTTGATAAATCATCATGATTTCATGCCCCCAATCACATACAACACATGAATTAACTTAATTTTAACAATTAACATATTTTCCCCAATTCAAGTCTAAGAAACCTAATCTAAAATTCAACATTAAGGTATCAATTCGTAATCAAATTTGAAATGACTTATAGGACCATGTTTAGAACTCCTTACCTGGTACTAATCAAAGTCTCGATCTTCAACCAGTCGAAAATTTTCAACTCCACCTTTTTCCTATGGCAGTTGGCCCTCCCTCCTCTTTCTTTGTTCAAATTTTCTTGTTAATCTCTTGCCCATAAGTGTTTATTCTACCTATAAACCCTTAATCTTGGATGGGTTCTTGGAATTTTGGTATTTTTCTCTTGATTTGCCAAGAATAAATTTAAAAACTTCTCTCCCTTTCTCTTAATATTGTTGTAGATTTTTTATGAGCAAGGGAGAGGGGTATTTATACCCCATAATTTCTCTTATTTGCACTTCGATTGCATTTCCTTTAAGTGTACTACTTTTGCCCCCACATCTTTTTCTTCTTATAATTAAGTTATACCTCTTTTCATTTCTTATAATTACACCCCTCAACTTTTTAGTTTAGTTTATTTTCTTTAATTTAATCCAACCCTCAATATTTCGTCTGAAAATTTATATCTGAAAATTTCTGAATTCCTGTTTTTATTTAAATCTATACATGAATTTCTTTGCTTTTATTTTCCATTTATTTAGTTTGCAATTTACGCAAACATTTATTTCATGGGATTTATAGAATCCTTGATGAATGATGAAACGAAGATGAAATGTTTGATTGAATTCTTGACAAATGTTGAAATGACTATGAAATGTTGATCAAGTTCTTAATGAATGTTGAAACGATGATGAAAATGTTAATGTTCTGAAATGACTTGTTTGAGGAGGATATATTATTATGTTGTGATGAATATTAAACCAACTATGAGATGTTAATTGAGCTGTTATGAAATTAGGCTGCTGACGAATGTCAAACCAATTATGAAATGTTGATTGTGATTGATGATTAGCTTCAGCTAATGGCATCCGAGATGGATGACCGGGTTGTGCTTGATGACTAGCTTCGGTTAATGGCATCCAATATGGATGACCGAGTTATGGTTGATGATTAGTTTTGGTAAATGACATCCTAGATGAATAACCAAGTTGATTATGATGATTGGCTTCGGTTAATGATATTCATAAGAGATGATGGGTTTGACTTTTATGATTAGTTTTGGTTAATGGCATTCGAGATGGATGATCGAGTTTAGATATTGCAATTAACTACGGTAAAAAGCATCCAAGGTGGATGACCGGGTTAAGGTGAAGTAATTAACCCCGACCGAAGATTAAACTTTGGCCCCACCACTACTATGGAGAGGTTGGGGCATATGAATGAGGATAATACATCTAGCAAAATAATGAAGATTGAACAATGTATATGAGAAGTGAATGAAAGAATGTACTCACCTTCAGTTGATAATGGAAAGTAACGATAATGTCCTTCTAGTTGTTATTATTATGTTTAGATTATTTACAATTCTTGTATCTATGTTGTTTTTGTAACAAGGACATCACACAATCAAGGTGTGTAGGAAAATCGTTCCACGGGTTCACATATTTTGAAAGGTGCTATGTAATAGTATGTCTTAGGTGTTATGTTGAATATTTGTCATTTGGCACTTTTGTAAGGATTTGTAATGAAAACTATAACGGAACATGGATGTGGATGTGAGAACATATAGATATGATTTCATGAATATATTTATATGGTACTCGTTTTTATGAGGATGTTGTGTTGTGAATTCATATGAGGATCGTATGAAAGAAAGTACTAGTTGTGTAAAATTGTCGTTCGACACTCATGTATAAACTCGTGTTGATAACAAGACTAGAACAATAATACAAACTCCTGAGTATGTTAATATGAAGTAATGTAAATGTAGGAATATGAAAATATAATATTATGGGCATATGCATGAGTATCCATTTCATGATAATGTTGATTTACAACAATTATTTTTTTATGTCATTGTGAGAAGTATCGACAACTTAAATAAATAAATAAAATCCATTGATTTTGGCTTTGAAAAATTCTAGTCGTTACTAAGACTCTACCGAAATTTCAGTAGATAAAAAAAATACCCATAATTTTCATTAGTATAATTGCGTTGTTTGATCCTGCGAATGGGAATATTACATTAAATGGATCAAATTAATTTTATTAGGGGTTTAATTGGTGAAAAATTAAGTTTGGGGGCCTATTTTAGGCTTAATTGAGAAGATTAAAATTTTAAGAGACCAAATTTAATTATTACAAAGTCAATTGGTTCAAATCAGGGGTAAAATCACAATAAAATTAAAGTTTTAGGGTCAATTAAGGGCTAAATTGAAGAAATTTGAAGTCAATGACCTTTATATAAAAGACGTTGAACTATGGGGACAAAATTGAATGAAATCATGGGTGAAATTGACGAGATTTGAAAGTTTAATGGTCAATTACGGACTAAATTAAAGAAATCCAAGACCAAGATCTAATGTGAAAAAGGCACTACAATTTGGGGCTGAAATTAAAGTTTAGCAAGGGCAAAATTACATAAATTTGGAAGTTTGAAGTCAATCAATAGTGTAATTAAGAGAAATCACAAATCAAATGACTAAATTGAACTTTATCAAAACAACGACATTTTGGTTACCATTCATCATTTTCTTCAATTTTCACCTGAAAAGAATACCTGAGGGGTTATTTTTCAAGGGCATTTAATACTTCATCTCTCCATCAAATTTGATAGAATTTGTATAAAAATGATTGTCTAACATTTGACTACACCCTGGTATGGTCGACTGACAACACAACGGTCATGACGCCGACCTAAAAATGCCAACTTAGACAACCTTCAACTATCAAATTTGACAATTCATGATGGTCACTTTGAGCTAACAGTTGGGATACTTTGGAGTTGAATGAAGGGCCATGATTTTGCACCATTAAAGATAAAATATTCCTCTTTCGCCCCTATAAATAGAGTTGGATTCCATGGTCTGAGCACGAACAAATTAGAAGCCAAAGTCGGTTAAAAAACCAGCTTCTGCCCAATCTTTTTTTCTCCTTCCTCTCCCCCATTTTTCCTTCCCTTTTTTTTTGCCATGTCTCTGCCACCGTTGTCTTCACCGGTCACACATCGAGCTACCCAACACCATCAAGAAAGTCGCTGGCCACTTTTCCAGCCAGGTAAGCCTTCCTTTTTGTCTTTATGTTCTTCTTTTTCACACCACTTCCTCGTCAGCTCCTGCATGCAAAATTTGTATGTAATGGAGGCTTAATTAATTTGCATAGTGGAGTGGACTCGCTTCAGCCCATCTCATGTGTTTGCGTTGGGCCTAGCCTACCCAAAAAATAAAAAGAAGGGTTTGTTGGGCCGTCAGTCAGCCCACACCGACTTAGTCAGGATGGACTTGTGTCGACCCAGCCCAGACCAAATAGCTAGGCCGAATCCGGCTCAATTTATATTTAATAATAATAATATATAATTAAAAAAAATCCAAAAACTTTACAATGGTCATTTCAAAATATTTGTGATTTTGTCGCATGTTTTTCAAACAATTTTGTATAATATCGGGCTGTATATTTACATTGTAAGATATAGATCTGATATTAAAATACTCGATTTTCTCCGAAACTTTCTTAAAAAAAATTTGAGAACTAAAAAAAATTAAATTAATTTCCTTTTTGAAAAAAAAATAAAAACAAAAATATTTTGTTTTTGTGCATATAACCAAATCCTAAAAGTTTTCCAAGCGTATTTTCAGAAGAAAAACAAAAACTTTAGTAAAATGGATATTATAACCAATTTATGATTATCCGTTAAGATTTTACCAAAATATAAAAAATCCTTCATTAATCATTTTGTTCACTTTATATTCAAAGTGTTAAGATGTAGCTTTAGACTTTAATATTTGAAGTGTAAAACTACACAATTGAGTATAACCTTAGGTGTTGAAAATACAAAGAAACAAATGTGATGATAAATTTAGACCTTAGAATGATTAGGATTTAACCCAATAAGGTAGAGATTCTCTCACGAAGGGAGATCTCGCAGACCATAGGTTTCATAGTCTTCCCCTTGCACAACTAGTCCCTTATCCGAATTCTCACAGACCATAGGTTTCATAGTAACCATAATACTAGGTGGTGACTCCTGAATCTTATAATCATAACTTTATGATTATAGTCAAAACCCTTTCCTTTTCAATACCTCTTAGGAGGCTAATTCATCATTTGACGTCGTCCCGCGACACTAAATTCCTAAATTTTTCCCAAGCATGGGCGTTGGACCCATCTAGGCTAAATAAGATTACACTAATACAAACCACCTAGAGAAGTCTTAAATCCATCAATAAGCCTTATATTCATACTTAGAAAAGAATGAAATAATACACAATGTAACTAAACATATATCAAAATAAATATTTAATGCCTTAGGGCCAAATCCAAGGCTTAAAGTCATAATATTCAATACATGATGAAAAGCCCTATATGATTAGGGTAAACAAAATAAAAGAAATACAAATTATTTATGCTTAAAAGGGATTTTTACATGTCTGATCCTGACTCTTGGGTAAGATAAACATCATCCTTGGCCACCAAAGCTCTTATAGAGAAGACATCCTCGAAGTTAGGGACCTCATCAGGGAAGGACTCACTGAAGTTCATATGCATTCCTTTATAAAGGTTGAAAAGGTACATATTAGACATGGAGATAAAGAGTTTGTCCCCAATAGTCTTTTTTAAAGAAACAAACTCTCCATACTTAACATATAACCCTTGAGAAGTATTCTTCAATGTCTCTGTCCTCATATGAGAGTTATTTGCCTCTTCTTTTCCCTTTAGCTCCTCTCTAAAGGCTTTTTTAGATTATTTGAGCTCATCTACCTTTTTCTCTAAAACGTCTATTTGGTTATACACCTCCACAAGCTTCTCTTCAATTGAGCTCAAGATGTAGGCCTAACCCTTGTTTCCCTTTCGCAGTTAAGCATGGGCGGCCTTGACAACTTTTAGCTAAGCATCTTTAGCAACCTTTTCCTTCCTCAATTTACACACCTTAGTCTTATCAGCACGGTATTGCTCAATGGCCTCCTTCATAACCCTTCTCTTCCCACCTCACTGACTTCTCAAATGGGCACATATCATAAAGGTCTAAACAACAACAAAAATAACAAAATGAGTTAATTATTATTATTATTATCATCATCATCATCATCAAAGACTAGTTCATATAAAATGAAGATTGTATAAAAATATTATTCATACCTGGAAGGCCATCTGCCCATTTATTACCAAATGACACTAGTAGTTAGGGTTTGTCAGAGCGTTGATATTAAAAGGGAGGGTGGACCTTCCATGTAAGAAGGACTTCATTATCCTTCTCTCCTTCTCATGGAGGTTGGGAAAGTAGAGGGGGAATATGATCCGGTTTAACTTGGAGAAGAAGTCCTTCACACCCATGGCATAAAACACATGGCTTGAAGACCCAGTAAGCATAGGAACTAGGTTGGGTGAAGTTGGAATGTAGATAAAAGTGTAGCCACTTCCACATCAAATTCAGAAGCAACTAAGATTATTTGTCTCTTTTAATGAGAGAAACATCAAGGATGACTGAGGTGGGAGTAGGTGCCTTGTGACACCATGATATTTGAGTTTAACTCCCCTCTATAGTTCGACTCTTCTTTATAGTGACTTAGGGCCCCACCATAGTTGAAAGAGCATCCTCTAAATGAAAAGACCTAACCACTAGGAGCCTCTTAACACCTCTAGGAGCTTCTTTTGTATCCATCCTCCTAGATACAAGAACTTCCTTTAAGAGGGAGATAAAAAGGTCTTCGGATGAAGAGGCGCGACTAGGTGTTGAAGTAGTCACATGGCTAAGCATAAATGGTGTGAACTCACTGAACTTCCAATTAGTTTTTTTTCTAAGGATCTTGTACAAGGAAAAAGTTAGATGATGAATAATAATGCTAAACTAAAATAAATGATTGAGAAAATGACATACTAATAACAAAAGGGTGATATAGTCATTCAATTATGTAGTTGATTTCATACTTGGTCTAGAGCTGACATGACCTACTATATATCGCCTCTCATCCTCCTCATTGAGATCAGGTTTATCATTCACACTCGCTAAAAGGCACTCTTTAAAAGTGAGGGCAAGCTTAGATAATAGTATAGCCTAACTAAGGTCTAGCCACACCATCAAATTTCACTATCACCTATTTTCCCTCCATTTCTTTACATGAGTGGATTTACCTTGGAAAGTACCTTTCACAAACCCTTTTAGCCTGGTGGAAAAAGTAAATAACCAAGGGATGGAAGACTCCCTTTCCGCACTACTGATCAATGTGTAGCAATGTTTGAATACTCTAATTGAAGGATCCATTTTAAAGATCCTCAACATCTTATCAAAAATAAACAAGGTGGTTCACTTGTTAGGGTGGAGCTCAGCCAAAATCATACTGTAATAACAAAATATATCCCTTACAAACCTTTGCAATTGAAACAAGTACCCAAACTCATATATGCATAAATGAGTAGTAATGATAAAATTACCCTCAACAAGTTTGTTAGTGATATGGGTAACCTAGTCATCCATCTCAGGCAATAGTACTGTAAAATCCCTTACAAACCTTTGCAATTGAAACAAGTACCCAAACTCGTATATGCATATAGGAGGAGTAATGATAAAATCACCCTCAACAAGTTTGTTAGTGACATGGGTAACCCAGTCATCCACCTCAGGCAATAGTACTGCAAAATCCCTTAGTTGCCTAGAGTTAGCAAAGAACACTTGCTCATACGATATTGTGCTTTGCTCTTCGTCCTAAGGATCCCTAGGTAATCTTAGTCATCCCTTAAGGTTTGAAGCCTTTTTGGGGACAATTTCATCCCCTCTTCCAGTAGAAAAGGGTTGAGCAAAATCACATTTATTTCTAGGGCATATTCTAATGGTAGTCAACCCTTAGCGAGTGATTTTAGTTTTAGGTTTGAAATTAAAATCTTTCTTGGAAAAATTAATCTTATTGCCTTCTCTAGAAGTCATTGTTACAAAGTACATGAAATGAAGAATAAAATAAAATGTTTTTTGCATTTACCTAGAAGAAGACTTTCTCTAGAAGATAAAGAAACTTGATATTCTCGTTTTAAGCTCCTAATGTAGAAAATTTTGAGAAAGTTTTTGGCTATAGTAAAAAATGAGATTGAGAAAGAAGAAGGTTTATATAGGCCACTATCTCTCACTTCCACCAGTGAATGAAAGACATGTGGCACCACATTATAACTTTATGAAGGTTAAATGCATATAACTTTGAATACACGACATCAAATAGTCTTCTAAGAAAGATTGTGCACCCTTCCTAGCAACATTTACAATTAATGTGAGGAGATACCATTTTTCTAGGGAAGACAAGACATATCTGATCGATTATCTTCCAAAAGACTTTTCAAATCTTTTCACATGGAATGCATAAAGACTTAGGAGGAAAATGATGAATTAATATTTTTGACGCTTTGTGAAAAAACTAAAACCTTGTCTAAAAAGGTCCAATAACAAGGTGGTAACCCACCAATAAATGGGTCTAATGAGCTGTCAGGCTCGACATACTTAGGTTGGCCATATACTGAGCCTAAGTAAATGTGTGTTTGACAAGTTTTCAAACCCAACGTATTTGGGCTTGATCACATGCAGAGCCCAAGTAAGCAGGAGTTTAGCGAACTGTCAAACCTAATATACTTGAATTCAGTCATGTGCCAAGTCTAAGAGAACACGGGTCTAGCATGTAAACACAAAAAAAGAAGAAGTAAAGCCAAAATGACTCCACCATCACTGCCGATTTCTGAATCGATAGCGATATAGTTTCTGGCTGCCAATTTTTGAATCGGCAATGATGTAGTTTTCACTGCTAATTTCTGAATCGGCAGCGACATAATTTTTTGCTACCGATTTCTGAATTGGCAGCGATGTAGTTTTGGCTGCCAATTTTTTAATCGGAAACGGCACAGTTTTTTGCTACCGATTTCTGAATCGGTAGCGGCACTGTAAAACCCAACAAAAAATTAGTGTTAGATTGGCCTATCCTAGGGGAGAATTGAAATAAGAACCAGTCTAGGATAGCTCAAAAGAGGGATAAGAACTAGAGATATCCATCACCCAAACACACCCCTCTCATTTAAGAGGGGGATGAATGTAAAGAGAGAGGGAGGGTGACCTTTCCTCTTCCCCAAACGGGCGGCCAGCTGTAGCAGGCCTTCTCCCTCTTTCCCAAGGCAAAATCAGCCAGCTGCATGTAGTAGACCCTTTCCCTCTTTCCAAAAAAAAAGATTGAAACTGACCTGCTATATGCAGATCTCCTAGGGTGCTGGGTGAGAAGAGAGCTAGAGGAAAGGAAAAGTGATCGAAAACATGGTGGAAGCTAGAGCATAGACCTTTCTCCAGAATCGGTAGCAGCCATAACTACAGCACACATATCCTTCCTCCAAGCTGGAAAATTGAACCCAACCAGCCTACATGCTACTTTCCTTGAGCGTGGAGTGAGAAGTGAGTAAGAAGAAGTAGAAAAAACCAAAAACCTAGGAGAAAGAGGAGCCTAGAGGCTGGTTGGACAACAAAAAAGGGAAGGAAGAAAACTAAAAAAGAGAGGGAGAGCAGGCCACCACAACCTTCATTAAACTTGTTAAATTCATGAGGTATGAACCATACTACTCCTCCACTTATTCTTGGGGCCTTAGAACTAAAAAGAGAGAAGAAAACCTAAAGTAAATAACCTAAGATTCTCACACCAACTGTTAAGGAAAACTAGACAAGGATGAGGGATGGAAATGGAGTTGAATAGGGAACCTAATTTCAAAACATTTAACAAAAGAAATGTATAATTTTGAATGTAAAAAACTTAGAGAGGTGGCCGGCCATGGTGAGGGCTGGACAGAACATAGATTAAAGGGATAAAAAACAAATATGATGATCTTGTTAGAGTTGTTTAATTATACGAAACTGAAACTGAATTATAAATGGGTTGATGTCATGAATTCTGCATATGTGGTTGAAGAACTAGTATGAAAATGTGATGGTGGATGTTAAGTGCAAAAAATATGTGTGTTTGTAGCCTTAAAGCATACTACAGCTGAAATAGGAATCTAACGACAAAGTATGTGCTGGAATTGAATTTGCTTGTGTGTTAATGCTAAAATTGTATGATTTTGTTGGATCCAAAGAACGAATTGTGTTGTCGGCAGCAAATCGGGTGTTCGTTGCCGAATTGTTGTTCGCAGAGAATCAGGTGTTCACTGCCGAATTCAAGTTGTCCGTAGGGAATCAGGTGTTCACTGCCGAATTCAAGTTGTCCGCAGCGAATCAGGTGTTCGCTGTTGAATTTGTGTTGTGTTCGCTGCTGAATTAGAGTTGTTTGTAGCGAATAAGGTGTTTACTGCAACATGGTGTTGTCCGTAGCAAATCAGGTGTTCGCTGCCAAATTGTGTTGTCCGCAACGAATCAGGTGTTTGGTGTCGAATTTTATTGTCCGCAGTGAAGTAGCATTTACTGCCAAAAGTGTGTTGTCTACAACGTAAGCGTGATTCGCTTTCAAAATCAAGTTGCCTGCAGCGAATTAGCATTCACTGCCAAAAGCGTGTTGGCTGCAGCGAAGTTGCATTTGCTTCTAAAATTGAGGTGCCTGCAGCGAAACAATTTTCGCTGCCGAATTGTGCAGCCGGTAGTGAACCAATTTTTGCTACCGAAGTCTGCAGCTTATAGTGAACCAGTTTTCACTGCTGAACTGTAGGGCCTGCAGCGAATCAGTTTTTGCTACCGAATTGGGTGGCCAACAGTGAATCAATTTCGCTGTCAATTTTCTACAATAGATCCTTTAGGTATAAATGACTTACATGCTTGTAATAATTTCATTGTATAATGGTGTAAAATGTGGAATACTTGAATGTGAACATATAAACTCTTGAAATAAGTATGGTGATAAATGTGATTTAAGGATGCCAATGTATTGACTTGTGGCCATGGATGTCTTAGGTGGTGTGGCCAGGATCGGACCATCGCTAGGACAAGGACAACCCACAAGTGGAGCAGGTACGTGGTTTGCACCTTCTTCTCGTATGATGTTAATGTTTTGAAATGATTTACTTATGATGATATTTTATTAAATCCTTGTTGAATGATGAAATGACGATGAAGTCTTTGATTGAATTCTTGATAATTGTCGAAACGACTATGAAATGTTGATCGAGTTCTTGATGAATATTGAAACAATGACGACGATGAAGTGTTTGATTGAATTCTTGATGATTATCAAAATGACTATGAAATGTCGATCGAGTTCTTGATGAATATTAAAACAATGACGAAAACATTAATGTTCTAAAATGACCCATTTAAGGTGGATATATTATGGTGTTGTGATGAATATTAAACCGAATATGAGATATTGATTGGCTATTATGAATTTGGGCTGCTGATGAATGGTAGTATGAGTATTACGAAGGATCTACTATTGTATTTTTTATTGAATGTAATTGTAACGAATGGTTGTATGAGTATTACAAAGGATCTACCGTTTTATTATATTGAATGTTTGTGATGAATGTATTACGAAAGATCTACCGTTGTATTATACTAAATGTTAATTATCACGAACGGTTGTATGAGCATTACAAAGGATCTATTGTTGTATTGTATTGAATATTAACTGTCATGAATGGTTGGATGAGTAATACGAAGGAAACTGTTGTGTTATACTGAATGATAAACTGTTATGGAATGTTTGTTTGTGCATTACAAAGGATCTATTATCATGTTACTAAATGTTAAACTATTACAGAATGTCTGTACGAGTACCACGAAGGGTCTGTTATTATATTGCAGTGAATGTCAAATTGTTATGAATCATTTGAATGAGCAAATCAAGGGATATTATCATGTTATAGTGATTTCACAAACTGCCTCTGGAACGTTTGATTGGTTGATGATTAGCTTCGGCTAATAGCATCATAAATGGATAACCGGGATGAGCAAATGATTAGCTATGACTAATGGCATCCAAAGCAGATGACCGAGATGAACAAATGATTAGCTTCGGCTAATGACATCCGAATAGATGACCGGGCAAGTGATTGATTAGCTTCGGCAAATGGCATCCTAAGTTGATGGCCAAGATGAATAAATTATTAGCTTCGGCTAATGGCATCCAAAGTGGATGGGCAAAATGAAAAAAAAATGAGTAGGCTTCAGCTAATGGCACCCTAAGTGGATGACCAGGATGAGTAAATGACTAGCTTCGACCAATAACATCCTAAGGGGATGACTAAGATGAATAAACGATTGGCTTCGGCGAATGACATCCTAAGAAGATAGTCGGATTTGAGTGTTATGAGTTAGTTTTAAGAACTGATGCATTCATGTATACTACGTTTTGTATATACTAACTATATGAAAAGAATTACGATTGTTATGCTTTAAATAGAGAATAACATTAGTTTGGTTAACGGTATCCGAGATGAATGATCGGGTTTGAGTATTGTAATTAGCCTCGGTAATTGATGAATTATTAACGGTGGTATTTACGTAAGTAAGGAGAAATGAAAGACTTATGCTCTTTTGGTCTATGAATGAAATGTAACGTTAATATTACTTTATTATATTTTCTTAAATTGCCTATAATGCTTGAAATTATCTTGTGTTGTAACAGGGACATCATACCAACATGTGCGTAAGGAAATTCATTTCACGGCTCACACATTTTGAATAGAACTATATATTCGCATGTTATGAGTGATATGAGTTCTGCATGAATGGACGTGTTAATCACTCAATTAGTTGTTTGACCCCTTTTGGTAAAGACTAGTAATGAAAAATTGAAATTGAACACGGATGTTAATGTACGAATGCGTTGATATGATGTGTATGAATATACATATGAGGTATTCATCTAATGAGGATGTCGTGTTGTGAAATTACATGAGGTGAGGATAACGAAAGTACTAGTTGTGTAACTTGTTGTTCGACACTCTTGTATGAACTCGTGATGATAACGAGATTAGAACAAGAATATAACTTTATGAGTATGTTGATATGATGTAATATAAACCTATGAGTATGGAAATATAATATTATGGGCACGTGTATTGAGAATCCGTACTATGAGAATGTTGATTTACGTTATCCTATATAGATTGTGCATTGTTAATGAACATAATGCAATGATAAATCTGAAGAATGATATGGTGAAAAAACATCCAAAAACCGAACGATTAAAAAAAAATTCCAGTGATTTTGAACTTGAAAAAGTCGGGTCGTTACATGGTAAATTGCCAAACCCAACGTTATTAGTTTTAGCCACGTGTTGAATCTAAACGAACATAAGTCTGACGAATTACTTGACCCACTTTCCATAGGCTAGGCTACACACCAAGCTTAATTGGTCTAAGGGCTTTGTTTATTCATTCTTAAGATTTTTGACATAAACTACTCATGTCAAGAGTAATTATCTCCCTATATCTATAGATGTATAAAAGGTCTTCCAAAAGCTTACCACATTTCCATTTCATTAATGATGTGTAAGAAATATTTGTTTTTCATTAATGATGTGTAAGAGATTTTTCATTAATGTCATTAGAAGAAAATGACACTCCAGCCCTTTCAATCCATTAAAATGATATTTGTTTTTCATTAATGATGTGCAAGAGATTTTTATCTTTCATTAATGTCATTAGATGAAAATGACACTCCAGCCCTTTCAATCATTAAAATGATAAAATTCAGGGATTATAAATGTCCTCTGAACTACTCAAATAAATGATTCACAATTTCTTTTCTCCAAGCATTCATATTTTTATTCTAGAACATTTATCATACCTAAACAAGAACAAACACTATTGTTCTTAGAATTTAAAGCTTTTTATTTTATTTATTACAATATTTTATTTAAAGTCACTGATTTTATCGAGGATTCCTAAACCCCACTTAAAGAAATTATTTTGCAGGTGTTAGGACTTCTACTATCAATCATATATTTTCTAAGTTTTAGAAAAGAAAATATAAACTTGAACGTATGATTAACCACTATCTAAAAATTAAATAGCTGTATTTATAAATATTTCAGATTTTAAAACATCAATAAGTAAACAAATATGATATATTAACTCTATGTGGTTGTTGTTTTAGACAATATTTGGGAATGTAATTCAAACCGCATTTCTTAAAATAAAAAATTAATTTTTTTAATTTAAAATTAATTTTATTTTATGTTTTCATATTATATTAAATAAATAAAATATTATTTTAATAAATTTTTAAATAAAAAATATTTTAAATCCCGCCACCAAACACGCCGGCGCCCCTCTTCCAAGTAAAGGTCATAAACAATATATTATGTTCAAGCATTCCGAAGGTAATGCATGTTTCTTTACTTTAGTTAAATTAAATGCAAATCTAAAAATTTATAATTGAGAGAAGATAAAAGGTTTCCTCCACAAGAAAGAGGAAAGTAAAAAAATGGCGGTGGCAGGTTTCTACAGGAGAGCGCTTCCTTCTCCTCCTGCCATTGAGTTCGCTTCTCCAGAAGGCAAGGTAAATCTTCCTCGTTCCTTTTTTTCTCTCTCTAAGTTTCTGTATTTTCTTATTTGATTTGTTTTGTGGGTAATTGTATCATTCTTCATGGAATGCTTCAGCAACTGTTCACTGAGGCACTTGAAGGAGGGACCATGAATTCGTTTTTCAAATTAATATCTTACTATCAAACCCAGTCAGAGCCTGCGTACTGTGGACTTGCCAGCCTTGCCATGGTCTTAAATGCCCTAGCAATAGACCCTGGAAGAACATGGAAAGGTAATAAATAGCATATGAATAAATCCGCTTCCAAATTGATCAAAATTGAAGAGATGCTGAGTCAAAAATGTGGTAATTTTTTTTTTAAACTTTGATATGATTAATCAGGCCCATGGAGATGGTTTGATGATTCAATGCTTGATTGTTGTGAACCCTTGGTTAAGATCAAAGAAAAAGGCATTACATTTGGGAAAGTTGCTTGCTTGGCTCATTGTAATGCAGCTAAAGTTGAAACTTTTAGGACAAATGAAATCACAGTTGATGGTTTTAGGAGATTTGTGGTTTCTTGTAATTCTTCAGAGGATTGTTATATCATTTCATCGTACCACAGAGGGGCTTTTAAACAGGTGTGATAATAACATCTTTTTTTAATAAGTAATCTTGGGGTTGTTTTTTCATCATTTTTTGAAAAAAAAAAAAAAAACAAAACAGGATTGATTTGTTATTGTTTGATTGCAGACTGGAAGTGGTCATTTCTCCCCAATTGGAGGCTATCATGCTGGAAAGGATATGGTTCTTATCTTGGATGTTGCCAG
>Ga0325402_1002129_pt1 | contig 17120 bp, 11 predicted proteins | sample PopdelMetagenome_22_FD_207212 | JGI IMG/M metagenome (GOLD analysis project Ga0325402, IMG submission 207212) | Populus deltoides microbial communities from Bellville, Georgia, United States - Xylem-PdKOR-R3 | ecosystem: Host-associated > Plants > Phyllosphere > Stem > Wood/Secondary xylem... | reverse complement strand
ACAGACCAGTTCATTCAAAAATCTCTTTTGTGTCTATTTAATTATAATTGCAATGGACTATTAAACATGAATAAGATGAAATATCCGTAGTTAGGCTAACTTTTAGTGGCAATACATTTACTGGACTGTATATGTTCCACGTGATCATTCTTCCCAGGCTGGCCCTTGTCAGTGGATTGAAGTGGGTGGATGAAGTCATAGCCAATGCTCCTTATGCCATTACAGAGAAATTCATGAACAGTCTCTTCAATGAGCATAAAATTGATTATATCATACATGGCGATGATCCTTGCTTGCTTCCTGATGGAACTGATGCCTATGCCTTGGCCAAGAAAGCTGGGCGTTATAAGCAGATCAAACGAACAGAAGGTGTCTCCAGCACAGATATCGTAGGTACTATTACTTCTCTTGAACAATCTCTGCAGTTGTTGGAAGAAAATTAAATATTGACTAGTTTGAAAAAGAAAAAAAAAAGATAAGACAATCGTAACAATATGTTTGGGGCTATCTATGAATAAGCTCTATTTTAATTTGAGTTGAGGGCATCTCATCAGTTCAAGTGTTTGATATATATATCCCACTCTTCCCTTCGTATCATTATGATCATGTCAATTGTACCGGAGACTTGAACTCATTTCATCATCATTTACACCAACAAAGATAACTTTCTTGTTTTATTTTTGCTTCTAATTGCTGCTCTACTTATTTGAATGTAGAGAGAATACTTTCTTCTTTGAAGGATGCAAAAGCTTGTGAAAATCATGATAATACATCATCTTTGCCCGGTGATGATCGTAAAGGAAGTCAATCCAACAGTTCCCGTATATCTCAATTTCTACCAACATCCCGGAGAATTGTACAATTTTCAAATGGCAAGGTATCACTTGTTTGTTTTTCTGAATTATATTGTCAAGGCAGTAAAGCATGAATTTGTGACCACAAAGTGGAAATAATTATATATGGTGTATTTGATCTTCCTATCCAAATTTACTTATGGTATATGTTTCATACCTGCATTTCTTGTTTGGAACTGAAAGGGAAATTAAGGTGTTAATCAGATATCTTGTGCATGATTTAAGGGCATAAAATAAATTTTTTCTTGCTTTCATGAGTGTATGTGGATCTTATTTCCTTGAGTAACACTAATTGTTGTATGTAATATTAGGGACCTGGACCAAATGCTCGTGTTGTCTACATTGATGGAGCGTTTGATCTCTTCCATGCAGGACATGTAGAGGTATTATCAATTATCTGCAATTTACGGTCAACCTTTTTTGCAATGATTCTTGCAGTTTCAAATTCACAAGGAAAATGTTGTGATTGTATCTCCTTGTTGCCATGCCAAAACTCCAAAATACTTAATAATTTTCTAGACTGGTTCTATTGTGCATTGGCTTAATGCATTTAACATGGCACTATAGGTATACATGGCTCATTGCCACTAACCCAAATACCTGCCTTTGGCATGCACACACGGTGAAACTGGTTTGTAGCTCAAACTGACAATTCCAGCACTCAGGGCTGGGCTATGACAACTTCTGGTTTTTATGTCTAATAGCAAAATCAAACATGATTGGATCAGAGTTGATCCAATCAGGTCTGAATCTAGCCGAATGGTTTGTCAAAAGCTTTCAACAAATTTAATGTCACTGTCATGGCTGTTGGGTGATGAAGCTCCATCAGATTCATTACTTTTTTTTGGCATGTGATTGGCTAGCTTGTATCTCAAAAGACTCTAAAGATTGATTCCCTTGGTGGTTATCCAAGTGGATGCGTGATGCACACATTAATAGTAAATGTCATTTACAAAATGTGGCTGTTTCCTTTATTGCTAAAGGTCAACCATCTATGAAAATTTGTTGAGAAATTTTTCTCTCAGATTCTCAGGAGTGCTAGGCAGCTTGGAGATTTTCTGCTGGTTGGGATCCACACTGACCAGATTGTAAGGTATATCGACTTGTTGCTTGATTTTACTTGTATACACTGTTCTTACCACACTTGATATTGGCAATGGTTTGCACTATGGATGTTTGATTGCACTGCACAAGACTGTATCTGCACTTCTGCTGTGTCAATATAGCAAAATACAATGAAACTTAATGTTGTTTTGTGCAGTGAACACAGAGGGAAAGGTCACCCAATTATGCATCTGCATGAACGTAGTCTTAGCGTACTGGCTTGCAGCTATGTTGATGAAGTTATCATTGGTGCGCCTTGGGAAGTTACCAGAGACATGGTGTGTTAATTGTTTCTATTTACTTCCTTTAGAGTGTTCCAAGTATTAGAGCCGCTGGGATGTGCTTACTCTAAAGCATGCAACTGACCTTAGTTTTGGCACAAATAATGGTTTATTGTTAATGCATCACACGCACATGCACATGCACATGCACACAGAGAAGGTGCTGACGCATGCCAGATGCAGAAAATTGATATGAAGCATGACTGACTAACAGTACTTACTCTCTTGAGACATGGTTCATAATTTGGATGATCGTTGTTGTTGTGTGATATCTAGTTCCAAAAAAAATCCTAAGGTCTTTCTTTATTTGCTTGATCAGGTCACAACTTTTAACATCTCCTTGGTTGTGCATGGGACAGTAGCAGAGAGCAACTCCTTGTTGGCTGTAAGCTAAATTCTTTGATTTCTCAGATTGACTCACTCATCTTTTCTCACTTTTCACGCAACTTACTATGCGCATTAAGGGACTGGGAAATTGAAGAAAATATTTTTCTTTATGCAGGGTGAACCTGATCCATATGCAGTTCCAAAGAGCATGGGAATTTTCTGGATGCTTGACAGCCCTAAAAATATAACGACCACTTCAGTGGCCCAAAGGATAGTTGCCAATCACGAGGCTTACTTGGTATTCCTTAGTTTCTTACCATTGCTATACTTGAATGAGCTCAACGTGATTCTGTTTTTCGTTCTGGATTCACTTACCATTCATGCATTTTTGGACTGTCAACTGTCAACTAATCTTCGCACCACCACACATTTTTAAGAAATGGCCAGAGAAAATTAATCAAACGTCATTGGATCCTTGCTGAATTCACTCGGCGTAACTCACCAGTTTGACTCGTGATGTGAGCGATAGGATGGGCCTGACTAGTGGGACCCACCCATCCAATGGCTCACATCATCCAGTGAGTCAAACTGATGAGTTACAATCAGTTATTCCAAGGGATTTTCAAGTTTCGTTCAACCGTGAATGAGTTATCATTCGATTTCTTTGTTCTTTCAATCTGCTATTCAAGTTTTAGATCCAATGTCCTTGATTGTTTTCCTCAAGCATTCTACCTTTTAGGATGTTTTGTTTATAATTAACTGCTCCTCAATAAAGCTATGGAAGAGTTATAACCTTTCTTATACCTCCGAAATAGTTCTTTTTAACAATTTTAGGATAGTAGCATTGTAACCACAGCTCGCTCCATCATTATGTGATGTTTTGCTTGCAATTAACCGTCATCTTGAATGCAGAAACGCAATGCCAAGAAGGCAGAAAGTGAGAAGAAGTACTACGCAGAGAAAGTACATGTGTCAGGAGACTAAGCAGAGGGGCAGTTCCACCGTAGCTGGTTTCGTACAGTTATTAATGCAGTGCACCTTAACCATCATAGAGACGTCCAATCGGCCAATATACATGACAGCCCCATTATTTTTGTTTTGGAAGTTGGGAACGACAATTAGATCGATGTAGAAGACCCTCTGGAGAGGCCTTAGACGGGTCATTATATTTTATTCGTCACTTGTTGTAACTTACTTTCAGAATAGAACCGAACCCTCAATGAGTCAATGATGTCACTCTGTTTAAACAGTTAATCACATTAGGCCTTCCCATCTTTCAAGTTTCAAGCAAATTCATTTTGAAGTTTGAGCTCTTCTGGTTCAGTCAATTACTCGCAGAATCAAAATGGGGAGGAACTGTTTAAATAAGTAATTGGATTTGCTTAAAGAGTCAATGTTTTGCTCTGGTTTTAACTTGAAAACAAAACAAGCAAGATGAACAAGACGTGATAAGCCACCATTGAAGAAACATTAACTGGAAGAAAACAAGAATTTCCAAAGCATTCACCATTTTACTATTTCATCTAAACTTTCTTCTTACAATAAGCTTCTCATCTTGAAAAAGAAGCCCTCAAGAGTCTTCTCATACAAGGAACTCTCAGTCTCCAAGAACCAAAATAAAAGAGGGTTCCCAAAAAATAGCCAAGAAAACCAGAGTAACCCTTTCGAGTAGTCTCCCCACTCCATCATATATACATTCTACATTCCCCAGTTTCTGACCCTACTTCCACTGCATTCCAGATGAAAAACACTTGCAAAAAATGGAGGCAAATGATAAAACAACCAAGCCTTCTTTACTGGAACCAAGTAATAGGAGTTGGGTTGGCATTTTGAGCAACCTGTGGCATCATGCAATGTTGCTGGGACCACTGAGGGAAGCCATCACTCCCTGCTCTTATTCCACCAAATCCAAATGCCTGGTTCCCTTGTGCTTGCCCTAGCTCTACACTTTCACTATAATTGTTAGTATCATTGTCTTCTTCAATGTCCATTGTTGCCTCTCCCATTTCCTCAAAATCCATCAACTCGACAACACCCTCAGTTTGCGTAGCACTAGCATGATTATCCATCATTGCGAAAGCATGCTGAGCTTGAGAAGGAACCCAAGGCACCACAGCCATGCTATAATCCCTTCTTGCTCCTGCTTCTTCTTCTTCTTCTTCAGGTGGTTTTACTTGACCAGATTGGCTTGACCATAGAAACTGATCTGCAAGCACACATTATCTAATTTTAGCGACAACCCATCAATCTTTAACCATCAAATTCCACTTACAGACAAAAGCCCATCAAAGAAATTAGCTGAATCACTTACTTTTGAAGCCTGAAATGATGTTGGAATCAAGAGAGACTGAGAAATCATTAGGAGAATGATGAAGCATGTGCAGGTTATTAACAGGCTTGAATAAAACAATAGCCCTCTCTTCATTATCAGAAATTGATGATGATGATGGCGGCGGCATGATCAATTCCTCAATTTGCACTCCCTTGTTCCTTTTACTAATAAAACTACTACCGGTCCCTTCTTCTTCTTCTTCTTCAACAAACCCAACTGGCACCGTTGATCCCTCTTCTTCCTCTATTATTGGCGGTAAATCAGCACCCTAACATAAAAACAACACAAAACCCATGATTATTCTAGCAAAGAATCTCGAGTTCTCAAAACTAAAGGAGAGGATAGTAAGTACCAGTACAAGACGGCGAATCTTACGAGCAGGAGCGGATAGGGAAAAATCAGAGAAATCATCACTGACTTCATCTACTTCTTTTCTCTTCAACATCTTCACTGAACTGTCCAAACTGTTTGATATCTGTTACTTCGTTTCCTCTAGATTTTATTTTACTTTGAGTGGTTATATGGAGGGAGGGAGGAGGAGAAGGGTGGAGATGTTTCGATGGGTTTCTGGAGGGATCCAGAGAGAACAACTGATAATTGAGAAAGAAAGAAAGAAAGAAAGCACCGGTTTTTTGTTTTATTTACGGTTTTGCCACTATGCTTCTTCTTCTTTTTCTATTGCTCTCTTTATTTTCTTTTTACCTCTCGAGGGAGAAATATGGTAGGGCACGCAGAGGAGAGTATAATAGTATGGTTTACTTGATGCATATAAAACAGCACAAGCTCTACTCGCTCAGAGGGGAAGACACGTTCGTCAGTGTGGAGTAGATAATAGATGACAGGGGGAAATTACATCAGTATCCTATAATTTAGGATATTTTTCATTTACCCATTATAGTTCGAAAAATTACAATTTAGGTATAAACCCTCGTATGAATCCACCATTGAAACTTCAAGAATCCCACAACCTAAACCTAATCCTGAGCTCTACTCCTTGTACCATGAGGTGTTGAAAATTTATTTTAATTAACATGACCGAATTAATAAATTAATTTTAAAGAATAATTAATTTTTTAAAATTTAATTTTAAATTTATATTTTCATATTTGCTGGTTTTAAAAATATTTTTAAAAAAAAATATTATTTTAATACATTTTTAAAAAAACAAAACTTTAAAATACAACTTAAACACTCACTAAACCTATAATCAAGAGTCTTGAAACCCCTTGACCAGGGAGGATACATATACCCCATAGATTATCGGGGGAGCCCCTCGAATTATGTTCATGGTCAAATAAGAACAGCAGCAACCATCAGCAATTTTAGAAACAATAAATAAATTCAAGCGCTAGACAAACTACTTCAAGCATAAATGATTAAACACATACAGGTTGGTGGCAACCTCCAGAATGATTCTCGTCAACATGATCTGCTGTGAAGAAATCACATGCTTATTGCGATGAAAATTATACACAACTTTCATACTCCCACTTCCAAACCATATTTATACATTATGCTTCCAGCTTCTAGGGGAAACATTTATTGCCCCAACTATATCTGAAATCCTTGTAAACTTCTTTTCTTCAAGGGTTCTTTTCCCCCTTCCATACAATATGACTTGCACACATTGTTGGTTCCAGGTTTAGACAGTTAAGCATTGTCGTTGGGAGAGAGTACGAGGATGATGGAAGTATAACTAAGCATAGGGTATAGATTGGCCTCAAGGAAGTGAGAATACTGTTTAATTGCGAGGTCTCTTTCTGGGATGTCACTAGAAAGGAAATCAAACGGTGCAGGCTTGCCAGAGTCTACCAGGGGCTCCCATCTGTATCCTGGCCGTTCTGGCAGTGTAATGGTAACTGCCAAATGGCTAGCATTGAAGGCGATGTAGATCTCACCCTTCACCGAGTCAATCTGGCTCAAAGCATATCAAGAAGTGATAAATCATATAAACCAAGGATGTCCTGAACTGACAATAAAATAAAAGAAAAGGGAACCATTAATGCATAAATTAGTTTGAGGAAGCAAAGTGGCAAGAGGGTGTATGCAGAAGATTGAGATCAACGGCAGAAACAGTAATAAAAAAATCCACTCATTCTGGGCAAGAACCAGCTATAATTAATATGGAAAACCTTGTGAGACTTGGAATTATTTCAGCAAGTTTTCCCTACTTCCATCTCCCTCCTGTGTCCTCAGTACTGTTTGTTATGCACGAGTCCCATCTTTGGGCTCTAATAAGTTCAACTTAAAATCATGAAGCACACGTTTGGTGGTTATGCCAGCACTCAAAATGGTCACAAGTTTTGAATGCATAGCCACTCCTGATATTTCTTTTTTCTTGTTCAATCACATGCCCAGAAAGTATAACAGCAAAAAGTGACATGCTAGTTGCAGTGAGAAAGCATACCAGTGTAAAGGCCACAAAACGGCTTGTTTCTGACCAATCTGGTGTTCCAGGATCATGACCATGCCATTGCAGCCTCTCTGCTGTTGGGAAGTCATTCAAGCCAAGGGACTCACATTCACTGCAAGTTGACTACTCATAAGATGAATCCGGGGAGAGAAACAAGTGAAAAGAAAGGCAAATGCATAAGTAGGGTTCACGTCAAGGATATACTCACTGGCGGAACTTGGTCACGAGGTGGCAAAATCTAAAGAAGTCTGATGAGGATTCTTCCTTCTTATCCCAGCGGAAGTAGTTAATCTGCATGGTAGTGGACAAATAGTGAACATAATCAACAGTAAGCTTTGATTAAGGATATGAGCATCTGAGCAGTGGTTGGGTGTAGAAAGTTACATAGTTATCATGGCAATATGTATTGTTGTTTCCCCCTTTTGTGTGACCATATTCATCACCCATGTATATCATTGGAACACCCTGGTCAGATAAGAGAAATGTCAATTGTTAAACCATCAGGCTAAAAGATATGTAAATGCAAGAACAAGAGTAGAATTTGAGCCTTACTTGTGAAACCATGAGACACAGGAAGAAATTTCTCATTTGTCGTTTTCGCAATTTCTTCACTGAAATGCTGGCAAATTCACCCTCCTATGTAATCATTTTGATGAAACAAAATGAATTGACATAAACCATGCGCTTTAATAGTCTAATGCAAGTACTAGGAAAAACAACAATTGCCATCACAAAACCTGAGAAGGGGAGTATGAGTAGCAGAAAGAGTTCTTGCAATATTTAACCATTTTGTCATGTTGCTCACTTACTACAGCAAGAAATGAATGCTTAATTCAATGCAAATGAACAAGTGTACAAGTTAGATAAATTATAGCGGTCTCTATGTGCCCTAAACCTCATATACTTGTGCATTCCAGATAAATTACATATGACATGGCCCAAGCAAAACCCAAGTACAAGCATAGAGTACTTGGTTTTTTTATTTTTTATTTTTTCAAGATAAAAAGCATAGAGTTTTTTTGTTAAGGTTAATACCTGTCCACAATTCCAGCTATTGTTATGATTTTCTCCATCATTGTTGTCTTCGCCATTTGCCAAGTTATGCTTCTTGTTATATGTCACTAAATCAGCCAAAGTAAAACCATCATGTGCACATACAAAGTTGATGCTGTTCCATGGTTTCCTTCCTCCTTCCTGATCCATTGACTCATTTAGAAACCACAAATTACAATGTTGCGGAATAGAATTTCAAAATAACATGCTCAAATGGATCATAGAGCAGAATATGCTCCAGGAATTAGAATCTATCTTGTGTTACATCAAGTATCTATGTCATATATTTAGTAGATTTCCCTTTGGACAGTCCAGCAACTATATCATTATATAACAGTCAAGTACGGAGAGTGCATTAAATGGTCTGGTAACTAAACCAAGACTATATGAGTGCAGCTACACATTACGAAATTGGTTACACGAAGAGGACACTTGAAATGAAAGGTCAAGAAGTAGTAGTAAATTACAGTTCAGTCATTCTCCTTTCATGTCATATAATAATATTCACATACCCAATTTCATGATATAAATCATTTTTGAGACAATGAATAGTGCACTGCAAATTTGTCATTTGGAGAGTACAAAAGCAAAAATGTAATTGCACAAGTAAATAAAAGAAAAGGTTCATACCAGTGAACAAGATTAATGCTGTCCAATAAAAGGTTAACAGAGATGAGAACTGAACAAAGAGAGACTAAAGACACACCTGGTATAAATTCGGGCTCCCACAGAGGCATTCAGCAAAAGCCCCAGAAAAACCATCCGTCCCCTTAATGAACTGCCGCACAATGTCTCGATACTAGAAAAAGAAACAGATTGTAAATCAAAACAAGCAAAAACTTGATAGAGATAAAAATGAAAATGCTAAAGTTAAAGTTGCTAAACTTTTTTCCTCTTGATAACAAGGTGAAAGAAATAGAAGCGGTATAATAGACTGCCTATGTATTTTGGTTATCCATGCAGCATCGCATTGAGAACCTTGAGTCACAAATTGGAATGATAGAATTGCCAATTTTAAATTCACACTTACCTTCCCATTCCATTCTGACCAAATACACCAATGGGGAAACATCCCAACTTGATACAATCCTCCCGCATCCCATGCTTCAGCTACAAGCTATCCAAGACATTGTGAGAGGATTTAAATTGATGTTGTGAGCTTAACTGATCTGAGCACACTTCCTGGGGAGCATGGAGAAAGAAATAAAAAAACATGTACCTTAACATCACGGAGTATGGGATCATTACTCATCATGTCAATCAATGGAGGGCTGCTGAGAGGAGTGCCAGTTGTCAGCAAGTCACCTTCTATGGGACTCCCGAATACATTAACTGCATCCCAGAGACTGGTTAAGAGGAAAAAAAAACTCATCAACATAAAAGTTGAAACGTCCAGTCTTCAACACAAGTGAACAAGAATAGGGTCTCCAGTGAAAAAATAGGTACAACCTACTACTTCTAGTCATAATAGAAGCAAGGTCAAAGCGGAAGCCATCTACGTGCATCTCTGTCACCCAATATCTGCAAGACAAAAATGAAACAGTGAGACCTGCTCATACCACAGTAAAGAAGAAGAATTGCATTTAAAGAATAACAAACATGAGAGAAAAACCCATAGTGTAAGCAAAGCAACAATAAAAGGCAATCAATTAAGAATGACAGAAGGAATAACGATAAAGCATACACGTGTTTAACAACTGGCATACAATCCTTTCACCCATAGAAACAGGATGAGGGACGAAACAAAAAGGCCCTCAAGATATGCCATTTCATGAAGCATTGCCAGCATTTAAATGCATTAAATAACATCCACAGCATTATCAACTGAAATAAGTAAAAAAATAACTTTGGATTTTAGGAAATTCCTTTAATCTATGATCCGAGGCTATTTTAATGGCCTCATAGACCATCAGCCATCCGAATTTATTCAACAGCGAACCTCAATAAGAGAAGAGGAAAAAAAAAACTCTTTAAGAATGCCTCACCACAAAAACCTCATGTGAAATGAAAACCTTCCACTTACCTTTGTGATGGGTGTTTACAAAGCGCAATGAACAAGTAACATGTGATCGAAGTAACTCACAGTTTTAAACCATGACCTTTACTTATGTCAAAACTAAATTCATAAGGTTCAATCAAGAAACATAACAAAGCCGATAAATATCTCTTTCTAGTTTGTCCATTCTGCTTTACAGATTAGCCAGAAATTCAGAATAGAAAGCTCATGCACTTCTACCTTAAGCAGTCCAATATAAATTGACGCACGATAGGATGGTTGCAATTGAATGTGTTGCCACAACCTGAATAATTATAGAACTCTCCCTGAAATACCATAAAGTAAAACTTAGCTCATGATAAATCACAATAATAATGTGTTAAGATAAAAGATATCACAAATTCTATCTTTTGAAAAGCATCCAAATTCCTATATTCTTTTTCCTCATTGGATTTCTTCAAACTATCGAGTTTCGCCATGTTGTGACAGAGACAACATAAAAACTCAAAAGTGGGACATGGAGACAGAACAGGTATCCATAAAGCCAATACAGTATAATAAATTCAAAAAACAAATATGGGCCACAAAGCAATGTTGTGATAGCATTTCAGCATATTTTCAATTTATTGTTAGATATTTAAAAAAAAAGAATAAAAAGTAATGGCTTCTTATTTAAGTGATGAACTGAAGAAGTATTGATTGCACCATAAATCTTAACAAATATGAATACAGACAAACTTGCGATATTAGAAGCATGTTTTTCTCCCACAAGAGGAAATTAACATATAGCAGCAATATGTTGGTATGTTTTGTAAAATATTTTGGACCAGAATGGAATTGCTACAATACCAAGAACTATACCTTAGGAGCAAGCATGTAATAGATACTGTTATCAACTCCTCTGAAAGACAGAATGGGACCTTTCTCATTTCCTTCCGCTGTGTGATTGAAAACAACGTCCATGAACACCTGCTCGAGTAAAATTAGAAACTAATATTTGATAAACTCACCAAAGACATGCTTTATCATATATCATAGTGCAGCAAGTTGTCACCTCAATTCCTCGTTTATGTGCTTCTCTAACAAGAAGCTTGAATTCATTAATTGCATCTCGGCCACAGTTCCTTGTGCCAGCAGATGAGTATCTTGTCATAGGCGAAAAGTAATTGACGGTAGAATATCCCCAAAAATTAACCCTGTAGAAGAAACTGTTGGTAAGCATCATATGAAATGCAATGCATCATTATGCTGTTCCTCAAACATCGTCAATCATCAATACTGTCATTTTATTTTCCAATAGGTGAAAGAAAAGGAAAGAGAGAAAGATAGCAAAAAAATTACAAACAGGAGAATAAGGGGACATCTCTACAGTCGCAATAATTTATCATTTTTAATAAACTAAAAAATCTTTGACCACTAAGCATTCAGAGGCTACAGGCAATCAAAGAAGCAAACTGTCAAAGATCTTGATGAACTCCAATTATGAAATTTGCCATACAAGGACTCACTTAGGAGCTGTTTAGTTATATAAAATGTAACATAGATCTTCTAGGAAACATTCATGAGCTAATAATCTTCAATAGTATCCCAAAGAAAGTCACTGACAAGAAGGAAATTATCATACTTGTAGTCACCCAAGACAGAATTGTAACTGTAGTACTCAAGCTCATTGAATTCATGGCATGGCATTAACTCTATGCAGTTGACACCAAGTTCCTGAAAAAACAGTAAATGGTTAATAAAAACATGCAGCTATAGATTACTCATAAGTGCACAATCTCCAGAGGTGCAAGTAAAACAAACGCAGCTTCAGCAAGACATTACACAGTTAAACATATCTGAAGGATCATACACAAGGTAAAATTCAAAATGCACTAAAAGAAGAATTTTGGAATCCATTAATTGTAATCACAAAAACAACAAAAATGAGGATTTTGTGCAATTATGAACAACATTTTTTCTTAAAACAAATGCAGAGAACTGCTCATGAGATAAAACATACGTCTTTGAAACATACCTTCAAATGATCAAGCTTCTCCACTACACCAAGGTATGTACCAGGGAATTCGGTCCTGCTTGATTCATGCTGTGTAAACCCTCGAACATGCATTTCATATATTATTAGATCTCTTTGTGGATGCTTTAATGGTGAATCTCCCTCCCAATCAAACTGAAATCAATGGCCAAATGCTTTAACTAAAGTTAGGGCAATAGTCAAATAAACAAGTATGAAACAGGTATCAAAATACAATTGGAAGCCATTTTCAAATTTAGCAGATTCCCTGTCTGCGAGTGTATAATAATACAATTCCTTGCTAATTTCTTTGTAAACTGACAAGTAATTTAAGGGATACTGCTTGGTAGTCCCTTTTGAGTAAATAATGCATCAAATTTACGCACACATTAAGTAAGAGAATTATGCCTCGAGTACCTTGTTTTCTGCAGTGGGTATCATGCAGGCCATTTGAGGCCATCGATTATCATCATGCCCCAAAACACCAAACTCCCCTCTGCTAATAACTGACTAGACAAATGAATAGAATATCAGAGCTCATAGCATTTGCTTATAACTACACAAAGCAAAACTTTATGAACAACACCAGATGATGAAAAAGGTAACGGAAGAAACTAACTTTTGCATAAGGGTCCAATACGATCTTAGAAGGATCATAGTAAAGTCCTGCTTCAGGAGAAAAGTTCCCATCAAACTTGTACCCATATAGCATATCTTTAAAATCTCCTTTCAAAAGCACATGCCAAACATCTCCAGTCTTGTTGGTCAAAGGATCAAGAAAAATCTGCTCAGTCACTCTATTCTGCATCAGCAAATGGCCATAAAAATAATCATTCGAGGTACCCTCAAATGAGAAACTTATTAAGCATGAAACTACCAGACAAAACAACTAAAAGAAAAATGACAACCACAATCATTCTTCACCATTATAATATACCCTCCACTATTTATTCACAGCAAAAACTCTTAAAAACGTTAACCTTAAACCAAGAAAGCAATCGACGATCAAATGAGCGTCTCCTATTCCATAAAAATGTGAACTTCAAAGTAAACAATAAACCTATAATCAAGAATCGAAATGGGTCTTCAACTCCATCAAAAAGTATGAACTTAAACAAACAACAAAACTACTACGACAATCATTCTTCACCATTATAATATAGCCTCTACTATTCATTTACAGCAAAAACTCATTAAAAACGTGAACTTCAAACCAAGAAAGCAATCGAGGATCAAAAGGGCGTTTCCTATTCCATAAAAATGTGAACTTCAAAGTAAACGATAAACCTATAATCAAGAATCGAAATGGGTTTCAACTCCAACAAAAAGTATGAACTTTAAACAAACAACAAAACTCTACTACAATCATTCTTCACTGTTATAAAATAGCCTCTACTATTCATTCACAGAAAAAACTCATTAAAAATCGTGAACTTCAAAACAAAAAAGCAATCAAGGATCAAATGGGTGGTTTCCAACTCCATAAAAATGGAAACTATAAAGCATATGATAGAGCTACAATCAAGAATCAATTCAACTTCATAAAAACGTGAACTTTAAACCCAATGAGAAAGCTACAATCAAAAACTAAAATGGATCTTCAACTCTGCTAAAAATATGAACTTTAGACAAACAACAAAGCTACTACCCAAAACCAAAAAAGGGTTTTGAATATCAATCAACCTCAGGCAAATCAGTGAGTGAAATCAAGCAAAGAGTAGCAGAAACTGCGTCGGCAGAAAATATAGCAAAATTGACACCACCATCACGAACTGTTGCACCAAATGGTGCAGGATGGCCTTCAAACACCTGAATTTTTTTCAATTTAGGCTCCTCCTCCTCCACCACTACTATAGCTGTATCCACTCCTTCACTTGCTGCTTTAATGGGAATCAATGCTGTTGAATTACTAAAAATGTTACTGCCAATTGTTTCTAAATTGGAAGTGGTAACTCTTTTTGGAGGATAGACTTTTGGGGTATTTTGGAAATGGGAAATGAATTTGGGGAGTTGTAGTGAGTGTGAAGGAGAGTGAACTAAGTTCATGTTTTTTAGTTTGAGGGGGGATAGAGAGCTGTCGCTGCTAATTACTGGTACATGATCATGAGTGGCAAGAAGTGGTACATTTTGGTGATGGTAGGCGGTGTGTGTTTGTTTGATTGGGACACAGAATGTCATATATCTGATCTCAAACATGTGGGGTTCCTACTGTTTATGGCATTTTCAGTTACCTTCGGAAAACTGAATCACCTGATTTGGTAAACTATCTTTTGTGTCAGCGCTTCGCGGCGATGCTGGAATAATTTTTCGCGCAAGAAATAATGTTCGTGAATCAAAAGCATGATTTGTTTAAAAAAAAATCGACATCTCGGGTCATAGATGCTGCCGGATCAAATAAAGTAGTTTTATTTCAATTAGGAAAAAATAATAATAAGAATAATAATTAGATCACATTTATATATAAAAAAATGATTAGAAAAACTTAAAGGAAAAATATTTTAAAAAAAAAGATAATAAACAATATATCTTAATTTACAACTTCTTAAATATGAAAAAATAAAATGTGGTAAAAATAACAAAAAGATTGATTCTGATCAACCTGAGTTAGCATAATAAACATGTAACCTCGATTATTAAGGCCGAGTCAACTCAGGATATCCCACCAAACCCGTGGCCCAAATCATGAGATTGGAATAAACTCAGTAAAAAAAATAAAGCCTTTTTTTAATTAAAAAAATTGTGTTAACTTTTCAAACTCGTTACCCCAATTATTAGACTTGAAGCACCCTATATGAAAAAAAAAACATAAAGTTTAATTTCTCAATCAATCAAATATTGAAAAATAATATTAAAGAAAGAATTTCAGTTATACAAAAAGATTCAAAAAAAATAAGAATTAAAAAAATCAAAATCAAAATAAATTTTATGTTTGATTAATAGCTAAAATTAAAAAGAAAAACCAATTTAACAAAAGGATCTAAAAATTAAAAGAATGGGGATCAAAATTGATATAAAAAATAAAAATAAAATTTTGATTGGAGGGTGAAATTGAAAATAATAATAACTTTTACAAAAGGGCTAAAAAAACTAGAAATCAAAAAAATAAGAATCAAAATGGAAACATGATACCATCAATTTGAATTGAATGATGAAATTAAAAACCCATAAAAATTTTACAAAAGGACCAAGGAAAAAAAATTAAAAATCAAAAGAATAAAGACTAAATTGAAAAACAAATCATATATAGCAAATTAAGATGGAATGATGAAATTGAAAACAAATAAAACTTCTATAAAAAGGTTAAGAAAAAAATCAAAATAATAAAGACTAGAGTTAAAATATTAATAACCAAGAGGGTCAATCACTAGTGAGAAACCAAACCATCAACACCGACACGCGCATCTCTACAAGCAAGAGGACACGGATGCACTTCCAATGACATGGTGGAATCCACAGTTTTAGATGTTAGGAGGATCCATGCACATCGCCTAAAGGGTGCAGGCACCTTTCATGTATTAGTGAGTGCGCTACATGCACCTGTCCTTTTTTTTTATTAAGTCAAATATCAAATTACCCCTAAGTTGATTTAATAATTACACAAAAGTCATTGCAAAAAGATCAAAAAGTCCCTTGACTCTATATTTAAATATTTTGCTTTTAAGGGTATTTTTGTAGTTCAACTATGCATTTTAATTGTTTATAATTTTTTATATTTGGTCAAATGTCAAATTGCTCCTTAGCTCAATTTATAACAACAAAAAAAGTCTTTGTAAAAATACAAAAATACCTTGACGTCAAATTTAAATTTCTTGCTTCAAATGGTCTTTTATGCCCAATTTCATAATTAATTTATCAATAAAAATTATATAAATAAAGCAATCAACAATAGAGGAGCAAAGTGTAAAATAAAAACAAACCTTATGGCCAATATCAAATTTGGTAGAAAAAAGTCATTTTTAGGCAACCAATTTTTCTTATTCTTATTTTGCCATCCCTTTAGTTTTTGCAATTTTAATTTTTATCTAAAAATTTATTTTCTTAACATTTCACATTTAAAGTTTGAAAAGGAAAAGAGAAAGGTCCCTCAAAATAATGAAGAAGAGAGAAAGTTGGTAAATAGCCACTTTCAACAATAAAACCCATTGTTTTTTATATTAAAGGATTTAATTCGACAAGGAAAGTTCGATGGTAGTGGTTTATTCTTTAGACATGTTGAAAAGGTAAATCAGGCTTAGTTTATAATTCTTTGATTCAATTGTTTTTTGAGTGATTTTAGGGTGTTTTAACATTGATTGATGGTTTATTGAGATTTTTATGGTGTTTTCAGGTAAAAATAGCCGAAAAATAATTTGTTAGGCCAAAACACATTCCTTCATTTCCTTCAACCATCACAATAGTGGTCGAGTTCTAGAGTGTGAGGTAGGCAATTGGTTGCCTGCTGCTACAACATGTGTCATATATTAAAAAAAAAACTTGAAGCAAACGATGCAAAAATAAAACCCATGAGTGAATGATGCGTTGTCCGCTCCTGATAAAAAAAAAATCAAGTATAACTCTAGGCTTCCAAACCCAAAGACATTTTTCGGTTAATGCTAGACATATGGGCCTGACCCATCAACACCTAGCTTTTTTCATTGATTTTATCTCAATTTTATTATTTAACATTGGGTTTTCGTTGATTTTTTTCTATTTCATTCTTCAATATTGGTTTGATTCGTCGTTCGCTCTTGATGCAAAAAAAAAAAA
>Ga0325402_1002125_pt1 | contig 17140 bp, 12 predicted proteins | sample PopdelMetagenome_22_FD_207212 | JGI IMG/M metagenome (GOLD analysis project Ga0325402, IMG submission 207212) | Populus deltoides microbial communities from Bellville, Georgia, United States - Xylem-PdKOR-R3 | ecosystem: Host-associated > Plants > Phyllosphere > Stem > Wood/Secondary xylem... | reverse complement strand
TTTTTTAGCCTAACTCGTAGCTAAGGCTGGATCACTTTTGCAAAGAACATGGCGCCACTCCCAATATTTGCACATGTTTTTTGTATCATACTTTGGAGCTTTACATGGCTCGGAACTGCTGGTCTTCATGCACCGTTAAGTATTTTACTTAACATTTGCCTATGCTCTTACATCATATCACTACCAGTCTATCTAGAATAACCTATAAGCTGCTCCCTCTGTTTTCTACTATCACAGCTTATTTCTTTTCTTTTTAATTTAGAGGGATTATCATATTGTACATTGTTTTTGTAATTGAAATTGTATTTTAGTGCATTTACAAAATATATCTAAATATTATATTAATATTTTTTAACTAATATTAAAAATATATTTTAAATAAATTATCTTTCAGTTCCAAACACCTAAAAAAACAACAGCGACCGGGTCATGATTTTACTCGAAACATAAACAAAGACAACACTACTGCACCAGAAACAAGACAAAATCTCTCTCTCTCTCTCTCTCTCTATCATCTCGCATCCCTGTAGTCACAATCCTTTTAACAGTAAATTGACTCCTCTTTTTACTCACTAGCCTGTCCCAACCTCCCAAGTGGCTTGCCTGGTCTTTCCCTGTAAAAATCTCTGCTAAATTTATTTATCAGCACAACTTTTATTATTTCTTTTAAAGAGTGAGGGTTTTGTAGGGTAGTCTGATTGAAGTTGTTTTTTAGTTTAAAAATATATTAAAATAATATATATTTTTTAATTTTTGAAATTTATTAAAAATACAATTAAATCGCCAAACATCACCATGGGCAAATTCATTTAAGTAATGAGTTACCAGTCACAAGGACACCACCATCTCCTCTCTCTCTCTTTCTCGAGCCCCTACTTTCTTTTAAGTTTTAACCGCTGCCAAATACCCTAGAGGGCTTTCCCTTGTTGTCTGTACCTGCTAGACTGGTTCCCTCCCTTCTCTCCATTTACTTTGATGATCTCAAGCCAGTAGCTTGTCAAGAGTTAGTCACCTCTAAAACCATTTTAGCAGAAGCCAAGAAGGGCTTTCCCTCCTCCTCGTTCATTTCTTTTTCAAGAGTAGTCTCACTCCTTTTGCTTCAGCTTTTTAGCTAAACCAGAAGGACTTCTGTCTCCCCACATTCTCTGCTAAAGTGCTAAGCCATTTTTAGTCTGATACAAAAGTTAGAAAGGATCACCACCAAAGCCTCTTCTCTCTTTGACAAAGAAAGTTTCTTCTTCCTTTTCCTTTGTGTTCTTTTAAACAAAAACTAATCTTTCTGGTAATGCATTTTTAACTCTACAACTTTTCTTTCATGTTTCCCTAGCCAAGAAATGAAATGGGTTGCTCTATATCTTCTCCCAGAACCAAATTTCTAGCAGAAAATCACTTCTTTTGCAAAAGATGAACTCGGACAACCCGAAACATCTTCAAAAGCAACATTTTCTGCTCTACATGTATAAAACCATTGCTGAAAACTACATAAAACCCATTTTGGCCCAACCGCGCCTCCTTTTTATCCCTAAAGAATACATAGATTCTCTCAAAAAACCACCTTTCTCTCTTTACGTTCTTCCATTTCTCTAAAGGCAGCATCCACGCCTATATAGAAGCCAACACACACACAGAGAAGACACTTTCAGCTTTAACGAAGTAAAACAATGGGATGTGTTGCTTCTAAGCTAGAAGAAGAAGAGGTTGTATCTATCTGTAGAGAGAGGAAACGCCAGTTGAAGCTTGCTGTAGAGAGAAGACATGCACTAGCAGAAGCACATTGTAGATATTGTCAATCTCTCTATGCAGTAGCAGCAGGCATAAAGCTTTTTGTAGCTAGACATTCTTCTCCAACTTCACCATTTCTCATTACTTTCCCTTCTTGCCCATCTCCACCATCAAATGAGCAGCAAAATGTTATAACAAACCCAATGTTTCTTCAACAAAGACCATCTGAGTCAACAACTCATGAAGAAGCCATCGCTTGCGAGTCTTGTGGTTCTTCAACATCTTCTTCTGATTCTAGTGATCATGAGGAAGAGAGTAATAAAGAAGAAGTCATGCAGAGAGAGGAGTGTGGTCAACAAAGTTTTGGGTACTATTATATGCAAATGCCGCTGCCACCACAATCACCACAGAGGGATTTTGGGTGGGATTTCTTTAACCCTTTTGACACTGCCATGAGACCTGAGATTATGAGTGCTTACACGAGAACTTCTGATGATGATTTGAGGTTTGTGAGAGAACAGGAAGGGATTCCTGACCTAGAAGAAGAAGGAGATAGAGAAGAAGAGGAAGCGAAAAATGTGGTGTTTGTTGAAGAGAAAGGAAAAGGAGATCTTGGGGAGAGTGGGGGTAATGTGGTTAAGGTAGTTGATGGAGGTGGTGATGACAGCCAAGAAAAGCAAAATGGGCTTACAGTAATTGATAAGCCAGAGAGAGGGAGGGAGTTATTGGAGGCATTGAAGGATATCGAGGACCATTTCATTAGGGCTTATGATTCTGGCAAGGATGTTTCAAGGATGCTTGAGGCTAATAAAGTTTTTTTGCATTCTGGCTTGGAGGAAATTAAAGGTAGGGTAATTATATTGTTATGTTTCTGTCATTATTAACCTTTTATTTCCTGTTATTTTTGCAAGAATATTAATCTTCAATTGCAACAGTTGTACCAAGTAAACATTGGTATCCTAGTATGGTCTCAAATACACCGAGGTGGTTCTTTATCTGTGTTCATTGTCCTATTTACTGTCAGCTATTTTCACTTCCAATCCCCAACTTTCTGCATCACTTGAAATAGTTTTTATAGTTAAACTTAAAACCCAATTTCTGAATTCAATTTGGAGAGGACATAACATGAGAAGAGTATTTGTTGAGGAAATAACATTATTGCTTCATATGGTGAGTCTTAGTTTAGATCTTTGTCCAATTTTTTAAAAAAAATTTAGGGGAAAAGATTTCCAATATTTTATTTTATCTTTGCTCAGAAATTAAAGTGATTTTCTACTAACTACCATGTGAATCTTCTTCCTCTGCCTTAGAATATTGTTTTGCATAATCCTATCTAAATCACGCAGGCTAAGCTAGCTACCAAATGTATCTGCTCACTTTCTTGAAGTAATTGGTCTTCGCATGCTATGACTTGTTTCTTTCTTTTTGTCGGAATTCTTTTCTAGCTTTATTCTTCTATTGCTTTTGGTAATCTTTTAGTTAGTCCACTCTATGAATTTTATTCTTTCAATTTTGAAAACATGTACTGTGGTCCTTGTTTGTGTGGGTGCTTAAATAGGGCAAGTTCTTCTATTGGAAGATCTGCCCTCCCTTTTTTGGTTGGCATGTAATGAATAGAATAAAACTTCTTCCATTGTATGAGAACTTGTTTATTCTTGAGCAATGCTAACACATAAAAGCAGACAGGACAAGAATAAAACTTCTTCCATTGTATGAGAACTTGTTTATTCTTGAGCAATGCTAACACATAAAAGCAGACAGGACAAGAAAAAACTCCAGGAATAGCCCTTTTTATCATGATCTTGAAGTGGGATCACTTGTAGGCCCCATCAATCCAACGTCTATATATTTTTTTTATTTTTTTTTATTTTTAACATCACTTGAAAAATAAATTGTTTTTATTCACCTCCGCAATTTCTTTTTGTCTCTGTGTTTTTTATTGTTATCAATTTATCATGGTTTGAGAATATGTGTAAGCAAACTTCCTACAATAATTCCTAAAAATGATAGGTCCAAATCACAGGCATGAAAAGTCTTGGAACTTGCTGCTTTATCTTTTTGTAGCTAAATGGATGTTTGAGGGTTACAATGTTGCTTTTTAATGTAATTTTTGTTTGGAAATGCATGAAAATATTATTTTTTTATTTTTAAAAAATTATTTTTGATATCATGGTTAAAAAACATGGAAACTTTTTTATTTTTTTTTAAAATTCAGAATTTAGGGAAATACTGTTTGGAATACAGTTACAAATAGCTTCTAAGTACGAGACTCACTTGTTTCACTAATTTATCAAACTGGGACAATGCAATATCTGTTTTCCATATTATTTTGTTGCGTTTCTATATCGTGTAAAACAATAGAGTATCTTACTACATACTTCTACTGTCTATATCAATCTTTCAAGACTCATCACCGTATTATATGAATTCAGAGAACTCAACAAAACTAATCCAAGCCATTGCATGGCATCGGTCGACTTCATCAAAGCCATCATCATGTAAGAGCCTTGTAGCATCCAGTTTGAAAGGTTCTTCTACCTGGACAGAATATAAAAATGATCTCTTTGATGATTATGGAGGAATGGATTCAGGAAGCCATTCACTTACACTTGGAAGGTTGTATGCTTGGGAAAAGAAGCTCTATGAAGAGGTTAAGGTAAGTCACAATAACTCAAAACTGTTTCTTCAGATTGTTTGTTTATGAAGTTTGCCTTACAATTTCTTCAGATCATGAAATTTTCTATAATCAAGATAAAATTTTCTAGTTTGTGTGCACTGTTCTCTTAGCAACATTTATGAAGAAGCTGCTCATTTTGGCAAAGTCCACTAGCTTCAAAGACAAGATGCATGGAGATTGATCTTGATAACCTTGAGTATATTCAAAAAAATGAAGTTAACTATTGACAAAGAGAATTGCAAGATGGTTTGGAAGGCCAAATTTTGTAATCTTTTATTTAAACCCGAGCATGTTTTTATTGTTCCCCAGGCAGGGGACAGCACACGAAAAATATATGAAAAAAAGTGTTCACGAATGAGAAACCAGGATGTCAGGGGAGATGATGAACTCACCATAGATAAGACCAGAGCAGCAGTAAAAGATTTATATGCTAGGATCTTGGTTGCAATTCGAAGTGCTGAATCAATATCTAAGAGAATTGAGAAACTAAGAGATGAAGAACTGCAGCCTCAAATCGTAGAACTGTTAAAAGGGTAAGGAAGTTACTGAAACTACAAGCAATTCCGTTCAATTTTCATTCTGGGTTTCCTGGTTTTTTCATTTATCTTACTCTATTTGCAGCCTAACGCTCACCTGGAAGATTATGTTGGAATCCCATGAAACCCAGAACAAAATTCTACTTGAAGTAAAAACTTTCGCTAGCCCCACATATGGAAAATTCTGCAATGACTCACACCGGCTTGCGACACTTCAGCTTGAGGCTGAGCTTCTGAATTGGCGTGCATGCTTTGAAGAGTATGTTGCAGCACAAAAGGCATACGTGGAAGCTCTCCATAGTTGGTTAAGCAAGTTCGTAGTCCCTGAGGTTGAATTCTACTCCCGGGGCAGGAGTTCAGCAGCGCCGTATCGAGCATTTGGTCCCCCATTACTTGTGATCTGCCATGATTGGTTGTCTTCTGTGGATAAGTTACCATATAAAGCAGTATCGTTCGCGTTGAAAAGCTTCTCAAAAGATGTAAGGGCTTTGTGGGCTCAGCAAGGGGAGGAACAACAACAGAAGAGGAAAGTTGACAGCCTAGCGAAAGAACTTGACAGAAGAAACCTGTCATTCCAGAAGGTAGAGAACAGGTTTCACGAATCCAAACTTCTAGAGTATAAACCTGAGCAAGAGACAGAACACCAGCATGAGCACTTGACTGAGAAGAAAGATCAGCTGGACATGTTTAGGAAGAAGCTGGATATAGAAAAGGAAAAACACCACAACTACGTGCAAGAAACACAAAGGATCACGCTGAGTGGATTTCGGACAGGATTTTCAACGGTTTTTGAGTCCTTAACGGAGTTCTCTAAGGCTTCTATGAAGATGTACAATGATCTAGTGAATCATAGTGAAAATAATGCCGGTAAAATGGAGAAGCAATCTTTTATAGGGGACTCCCTGGCTGAAGAAAATGGCAGCAGGTGACAGAAAAAGGCTGCAATGGACCTCGATCATCTCCCATTTCATGTATGGTTGGTATATACACTGTTGAAGCAGCTCGCTGAGACAACTTTAGATTTCTATGGTACCAGGTTTTTGTAGCAATGAATTCCTGATTGTTTTTTTGTCAATTGGAGTTGTATTGCCTGCTTTTTTTTAGAGACCTGTAAAACCTTTCGTTTTCTAGCCTCTTTCTTGATATTCATATCAAGAAGTGCCGCGGTAAAATTCCAAGTGGGCAGTCATTGTAATTATTTACAGTTTGGTGTAGACCCGATAAATTTCAGGTTTTTGTTGATAGATTGCTCCCTTGCTAAACTTGTTAAGAGCGGACCACTTTTCAGCTCTTCGCCCTGGGGATATGATGCTCAGAGAAGTGCTTCCCCTATCCGTCAACCTTTCCAAATTACTGAAGCATGATAAATTTTTATAAAAAATAATGAGTAACGTCTTGACAGGACTGAAGCAGGAAGTTGAGCAGAAAATTTTGAGCCACTCTTAGCTTTCTATATGCCACGTGGAAGCAAAATATTGGGAAAGGGATCGGAGGTCCAAAGCTTTTCTTCACTGTCGGATTGACCATAGGCAAGGTGAAACTCGCACGGCTACAGGGAGTTAACCATAGCAATCCCCTTCTTCTATGGCGTACCACGATAAGGGCCATCAGGTTATGATCAGTGGCAAGAAAGAAGTATAAACTAGGCTTCAAAGATATATCTATCTAGTCCTGAAGCTTGTGCTTGGCCAAATAGTCGGATTTCGGGAGCACATACTTCTAATACTGATCATGAGCAGGCAAAGAATCATTACATGAAAAATGGTAGCCCGGTAGTTTATTCCTGTCCCAGAAGGGGAAGAGAGAGTTCTAAGAGAGCTCTGTGCTACAAGTCCTAGCTTGGTTCCCTAATACTCGTCACAAGCAGGCCGCAGATAAAACTCCTCCCAGTTCAATCGATAAATTTTACCAGTAATGTTTCCAAAAAAGAATTGTTGTACGCAAATGTTACATCAAAAATAGGAGACTAACAACTTCAGATACACGCGGTTTGACAAATGCTATATAAATTAAAATCTAGATGGCAGTTCCTCAATCATTCAAAAATTGAATCAAAATTACTATTCTCGTCGAACACACCACGTGACACTAATAAGCAACGTCTGTGTGTTTGTCTGTGTGTGTGGATACGAGATTGAGTAATCAAAAATTGTTTTTCGAAGTATTTTTTATTTGGAATATACTGTCAAAGCAATCTTTAGCTCGCTGAGACAGTTGAAATTTCTATTTTACCAGGTTTTTGTAGCAACGAATTACTTGTTGTTTATTGACAATTGGAGTTTCAGTAATTAGTACTGCTGAGGGGGGAAATTCTATATGGGAGGTCATCGTAATTAGTCACAGTTTGGTGTTGAACGAAGAGATGTTTTAGTCATAGGTTGCTATCTTGCAAGAGTTAAGAGAGGATTGCTTTTTAATTTTCAGCGCTGGGATGATGCCCAGAAGAAGAGAAATGCTTCCCTTATCTGTCAACCTTTGCCGCAAACTTTTATCCAAAATCAGAGTAACATCTTACGACAGGCAACATTACTGACAGATGCAGTAATTTGAGCGGAAACAATGGTTAAAAAACCCATCTTTTTAACTGTTTTTTTTTTTTTAATGGGAATATATATTTCAGTATTAAATGTTTTTTAAAGTGTTTTTTGTTTGTAAATATATTAAAATAATATATTTTTTATTTTTTAAAAATTATTTTTGATATTAATATATCAAAATAATAATAAAATAATTAATAAATTTGATTTTTTTTAATTTTTTTTGAAAAATATAATGTGGCCCCTTAAACAAACAGAGTAGACTGCTGAAGCATAGAAGCCAAGGGAAGGCAGGTCCAGTGCTTTCCTTTACCTTCTGTTTTCTTTAATTTGTGGTTAGCCATAAGCAGTCCGGATGCTCAACTCTCGATCTTTCACAGTTATAGCAGTCCCCTTCTTCAAGGGTCTACCAATATAAATTTATTTGTAAATGGCTATTTCCGGAGCAAAGTCCTCCTCCTACTTTGTCTATGGATGATGTTCATGCCGATTCACTTGAGCAGCTCTACTACATTTCCGGACTCTGAATTCACTTCACTCCCGGGAATAGTTGATTTAGGTGCCCGGCAGGAAATTCGGCCTAAAAGTTGGGGTTAAAAGGCTTTTTACCGAGGCAGGTGGGAGGAAGGCTGACAAGTCATCAAGTAGCCTGGAACACAAACCATGTGGTGACAGGGTAAACTATCTCCCTCTCTATATTTATGCATGCATTTTTTGGGTTTTAACATAAAAATAGTATACCCGGGAGATCTCACAACAATGGTGGGTAGTTTTCCTGAAGGGGTGGAAGCACTCAACCTTTGTTGCGGGCAAAAGAAAAACTAAAATAAAAAGGAAATGCAGCCGCTCCTATCCAAAAACTGACAAGAGATAGAGAAACAAAGACATGAACACAGAATCGCCTGTGTCAAAGTCAATTAATCATGCCAGAACACGATTTCTGATCAAACTGGATACAGGCAAAGCATACTGGGGCATCAGGTTTCAGTTTTTTAAACAAAAAATAACAAAGGGCAATAATTCCTCAAGGTCTAAGGACTGAATTTTAACTGACAGAATGCGTTAAAACATTAAATAGGCGTGTAGAAGATCATTGTAATGCCAACCAAATTCCAAGTCAATTCAAGTCTCGCTACATTCTATTTGCTAGTTTTGTACAATATGCAATGATAAGCAACCTAAAAAAGCTCGGTGTGATCACGCAATTGAATAATTACAGGTTTTACAATTATATTGCAATTTCAATCTCATCATAACCCTACCTTAGATACAGAGAGACCAAGAATTGAGAGAAGAGTATGAATTCACTAACTACAGCTGCTGGGGAGTGCAGTCCAAGCAACGGGACAATGTCAACCTGCAACCAATTCTCAACTGCTGACCCCACCACTGCTCCGGCCACGAGCCCCCCTATAGTTATTATAGTAGCTTTCCCTGCAAAGGTGACCAGCAACATTCTTAGATGCTTTCTGCTCCTCTTACAGAGTTGAAATTCACAAAATGTATAGAAGCTATGCAGTCTTTGTTTACAAGAAGTCATCGATTCACAGAAACTGAAAACAAACTATCCAATTTCCCCTGAGACTGAGTTTCAGTCTCACACAGTAAGCCCTGGTAACCCATAAAGGTATCATCCTAGAATGTTGCACCCAAATTATTCCTGGGCAACCCCCCACAACCAAACCCAAACACACACGCACACCCCCTTTTCTTTATCTCCAACCACTATGAAGTTGCAAGGGACAATCAGCATAATTAAGCAATTGCATACTGTGCATCATTGACAGAACAAAGAAACTTTTAACCTGAAAAAATGATCTGATTCGAGCATATGAAATTTTAGGCCAAATTCCTTGAAATTTGATGAACTGCATAAAGAAAGATCAAATTCCTTGAAATTTGATGTAGCGTATATGGAAAGAGCATTACCTAACTTCACATTCTTTTTGGTCATGAAGTACAAGGAAGCACCAAAGCTTGTAGCTAATATCAGCCCAGGAACATCAGCCCCCGCATAAGATGCCACAGAAGGCATGGAAGTGCCATTAACATAAGTTAAAACCATCAAAGCTCCATACACTCCTGCTTGTAAGCCCAACTCTCCAGTTGATGGTGTTTCCACTGAAACAGGGGTTTTCTTAATTGTAGTCTGCACCCACTGAGGCATTGGTCCCATCCCAGGGCTACTTACAGGTTTAACATCAGCATAACGAATGTTACTGCTCACAACTTTTCCTGCCCGGCGCTGAGTTAAGCTCCGCATGAGCAACATATCATATGCGGCTTCAACCTAAAAATCACAATTTAACTATAGTGCTCATGACAGAAAAAAATATCTAAAACACAGTGGTGCAAAATCTTATTCCAGCTTCCACCTCAATAAATGCTTGTGACAGAAAGCAAATGTCATTAATTCAACTATATCAATGTCAATTTAACGGCCACTATTTCATAAAGACAACACTATCTTATAGAAAAATGAAGAACTGTAGCAAGATAGGTCAACAAACATGCAGAAACATCAATTGGAAAGGGGAGAAACCGGGGCGCTCTCTTACCTAAGCTTCAAATTAAAGGTTCACAAAACCCAAGCAAAATAAACCTTAACTACTATCTTGAAATAAGGCTAGAAAAAGGCAAAAGACCTAAAAGACACTACATGCTGCGATTTACATGCCATGGATTCTACCAAGATCAATATCTCAAAAATCTCTCGAAAATCACCAACCAACAACACGCTAAATCTCAACACGGGACAGCAACGTGCGGATCAAGATAACTGCACCCCATAAATCCAGTACCTCCACCACTAAACTTACTCATCACTTTTTACACAGAACATAGAGCTAAGGTACCTTTGGCAATTCTACGTTCTAACCATTACCTGGTTATGCATGTAATGACACGCTGGCTTCCAGTTACCTTCAAAACTCAAACAAAAAACAAAACTTGAAATTCTAATCGCCATGATAACACAAATCCAATCCACTGTAAACTAAATTTAACACAAATGCAATAATTAATCCAGCTTCGGCACGAAGCCCAGAAACAAATTTCCAAACATTGCAAGCTAAACCTCACAGTTTGCAAACACCCATCATTAACAACCATCCAAAAAACAGTAAAAACACTTCAAAACAACTAAAGTCTCAAACCTTGATCTAATTGATCAAGTTTAAAAATTACCCATTAATAAAACTAACACATTTAACTAACTAAACCCATCTTCATATACTAAATTTAAAAGTTAAAGCCCAAATTTTCACAATTAGATAAAATTGCAAAAATTTATTCAGAAAAAAAGAAAGAGATAGTAGTCAAGTGTGAGTGAGAACATGTTTATCACCTGTGCAATGGCTTCCTGGTCATCTTTACATGTAGCGACAATGGAATTTTTGGCGCGAAGTATTTCATCGAATGACGCGCCGTCTGAGACACCGAGAAGTTTGAGTGCGCTTTCCACTGACATCTCAAACGGCGCCGACGAATCATCGGCTCTGGAGCCTGCTCTCACTAAAATACGCCTGGGTTGCACAATTACTCCCCTCCAGAAAACAGGGTCTTTTTTTAATGATGATTTTATTTGATTTACGTTTAAGGGATTGTGAACCGGTAGTCGGGAGAGAGGCGAACCGGGTGGAGAGAGGTGGTTGGACCGGACTGAGAGAGTGGCAGCCATCTGTTGTTCTCTTTGTGGATAAAAATGTATGGCTGGTTTGGTTTCTTTTTTGTGTTGACAAAGAGAAGAGAAGACTGGGTAAGCAAGCAACGGTTAATCAGTGAGAGAATATTCCGTAAACTACAGATTAGTATCCCAATTATGCAATCTATCTCAATTGAGTCCCTAAGATTTAAAACTAAACACGATGCTATCAATGGTTTGGGCGTTTTCTGAGGGTATATGTTTGCCTGACATATCAAAGATTTAAAACTTGTTGGTGAACTTATGCCTCAAGTTAGCCTCCTCTGTCCTTGTATGTCTCTGCATTGTGATTACTTTGCTATCAATTCAATCATTACTCCAATAAAGAATACCTCACAGCTAACTGGATGTGTTATTTGTTAATTGGCATGAAGAGCTCAAATTCTCAAGCATAAAGTACTTGTCTTTTCGCTGTATTTATCTGTGTGTTTTGATTAGTGGTGAAGCATGTTCAAGGTTTTTTTATCAATTTGTTTGTACTCAGAGAAGAAAAAAATGGAACAAAAATTTATTTTTTATCAAAAGATATATGTTCCCATGTCAAAAATAGACAACTGGTCCTTTTGGTTATTCCCCAAGAATGATTAGATGTATCTCCATTCTCCTAATAATGGTCATTGCCCACACCCTGTCAAACTTGCATACCAACTGCTTCTTCTGCTTTAAGTTCTGCAGTTTACACTTCAATGTATGGATGTGTGTGGTTCACCGTTTTTTTCCCTTTTTTCTTTATCCTAATATCACATTTGTGGCAAGGACAGTGGACAAATCTCTGTATCTCCCTTTGGACAGTACTAGTTTAGTAAGTACCATTCATGCTCAAGATAGGGTGGACCATATAAACTGCCCACTTTGTGCTTCCTGGAAGCTAAATGACTAGCAGTTGAAAACTGTTAACAGAGGGAGGGAAAGCGAAAGGATGTTACTGGGCTGTTGTAGGTTCCCTCTCACATCTTATGTGTTTGCAAACACAAGATGTAGAGATAAAAGTAGAAGTGGGCTTTCTCGCAAAGCAGCAACTCGACAAATCCATGCCAGTAATGGAGAGTACAACAACAACGAAAAGAAGGTAGTCATTGTTGGCTCAGGCTGGGCTGGTCTTGGTGCTGCATACCACCTCTGTAACCAGGTCTTTTTTCCCTGTCTCAATCTCTATCTTTGTTTGTGTTTTGGTGAATAAAAACTTATAATTGAGATCTTAAAGCTAAAGTGCTGAATATGGAGTACTGATATTTTGATCAGGGATTTGATGTTACTGTTCTTGGAGATGGGTATGATTTTGGTGATCCTGATGATGTTGGTATCCATGGTACAGCATAATTCCCTTTTAATTATCTTTTCCTTTTCTGGAGTCAGTTGTTCCACGTTTTCTTCCTACTAGATGCTTACATCCCTTGGCTCATATTTAAAAGAGATGAAGAAACTGATAATTGCAGGCAGGCAGGGTCTCTAATGAGATTTGCTAAGCAGGAACTTTGCTGCTTCATGGATGAACTGTTTATGAAGTTATATAAACACTGTTGATTTTGTTTTTCTTCTTCCTAGTCTTAGATGCATGAATTTGAAAAGGATGTAGAAGAGACCATTCAAATGGGTCTGTGAGCCTGTCATATCTCTTCTTCAACTGTGTCACATCCACATTGTGTTTCAACAGTATGAGAAAATTATGATATATTAATTTTTCTCTCATAATTTGAAATCTAATATCTAGTTTCTGCTTTATATTTAGGTTTTTGGTATCCCTACAAAAACATATTTAGCCTTGTTGACGAACTGGGCATGAAGCCCTTCACTAATTGGTTGCAGTCCGCACAATATTCAAAAGAGGGACTAGAGGTAATTAGACTTATTTGAAATGTTCGGAGAGAAGAAAAGTTTCCAAAAATTTCACTCCTTATTGACAAATTTGCAAGCTCAAGTCAAGTGGCTTTGGTGTGTCTCAACAAATCCACGGATCATTCTGCAGGTTGAATTTCCTGTTCTCCAAGATCGGCCTCAACTTCCTGCACCATTAGGAACCTTATTCTATACTCAAGTATGTCTTGTGTTGTGTCTGTCTTATTTCTCACTCACAAAAAATTTCTTAGTTCCTGAAAAATTTGATCTGGCAACATATTTGCAGTTCAATCGGCTCCCATTGGTGGATAGATTAACATCTGTTCCTCTAATGGCCGCAGGTACAATATCCTGTTCGAATATGCATTTGATACTTGGGAGACTCTGTTAAAGGTGCTTTGTTACTTTTATTGTAATTTTCTTTCCACTTATTATCCATCTCTACCTTCTTGCAGTAATTGACTTCGACAACACTGACATGGCTTGGAGGAAATATGATTCAGGTAAGGATCTTGATGAAAACTGTGGCTTTCTAACATTTGAAATTTGATTTTTACTTCTACTACTTCAAGCATGTGGTTGAGATGACTCATTTAGAAGCTTATTGATCAGTTACTACGAGGGAGCTTCTCAAACAGTCTGGCTTCTCAGAAAGACTTTATCAGGATGTTTTTGGGTCATTACTTCAAGTGGGTTTGTGTGCTCCACTAGAGCAATGCAGTGCAGCTGCTGCACTTGGAATGCTGCAGTTCATGGCCATTTCACATCAGGTATGACAACTTGGTTTACTCTTTAGTGCCAACGTGGGTGGATTTGTCGTTGTTATTTAAAGGCTCTTCAATGCTATCAAATCTTAAAGCTCGATAGTGTGATAAATGTGCCGTTAAAACAGATGCAATTGCACCAATTTCATATACTATCAGTTTTATAAAAGTGTCGTTAAAATAGATGCAATTGCACCAATTTCATATACTGTCAGTTCTTTTTTTCACCCACATAAACGTCAGGAGACTCACATATAACTGAGAAAAGTACAAGATTGAAAGCCAAAAGCTTAGAATTCTGATTCTACAATATTGCCTTTAAAGTAGTAAATACAGAGGATTTTTAGGAGAAATCCTAGGAGCTAAAATAAATGTATATATAACAGAAAGGACCTAGTTATAAGGACTCAAGTTGGAGAATGAAGAGCTGAAATTCCCATCTTGATGAGGACTCGCATGAACAGGTCATGACCCAAAGCCTTAGTAAAAAAGATCAACAAGTTGATTTGAAGAAGAAACATCAAAGGTAAGGATGCCATTGGATTGAACATATTCTCGGATTAAGTGAGAATCAACTTCAATATGTTTAGTTCGTTTATAAAAAACAGGATTTACAACAATATGGGATGGTTGTTTGACTGTCACAATAAAGATGAGCTAGAGAAAAGCAATCAACTTGTAAGTCTCGAAAAAAAGCATGAAGCCAAATGAGTTCAGTAGTCATAGATATCATAGCTCTATATTCTGCTTAAGCTGAGAAATAAGAAACAATGACTTGTTTCTTTGATTTTCAAGAAACATGAGAATCACCAAGAAATACAACATAACTAGAGGTTGATCGACGAGTGGTAAGACAACTAGCCCAATCTAAATCACAATAAGCTTGTAAGTGTAAAGCACTAGTGCTAGGAAGAAATATACCTTGGCTAGGTGACAATTTAATATAACGCAAGATGCACACAACAACATTAAAATAGGGTTGTCGTGGATCTTGTATGAAATGACTTAGAACTTGAACTAAGTAGCTCAAGTGCTCAAGTCTAACTAAGTGATAGTCAAATAAAGTAATCGCCCAATGAGTCGTTGATATTGACATGGGCCAGCCACTGGTTTACCAAGATCAAGTTGGAGTTTAAGCTTTTGCTCCATAGGGAAGTGCATATGTTTGCTAGCTAGAAGACCATTTTCTTGAAGAATATCCAAGGCATAAGTACTTTGTTTAAGAACAATGCTTTTAGAAGAAGTGAACAACTTCATTTCCTAAAAAATACTTTAATGCACCAAGACCTTTGATGTGAAATTAAACATGTAAGCGTTCTTTTAAGATTAGAAATTTGATTAGAATCATAACCAGCCACAATAACATCATCCATATATACTAGGAGAGCAATAAAGATATTGTCTCTTCCATATATGAATAGAGAATGGTTAGCACCTGATTGCTGGAAACCAAGATCAACTAAGAAAGTCTAAAACTTATGGAACCATTTCCTAAAAGCCTATTTGAGACCATACAAAGAATTGTGCAAGCAGCACACATGAGTATCACAAGGTTTGTAGAAGCCCATGAGTATTTTCATATAAATTTTCTTATTTAAGTCACCATGTAAGAAGTCATTGTTGACAACCAGTTGATGTAATTTCCATCCTTTAATGGTAGCCACTGCTAAAAGGCAACGAACACTAGTGATTTTAGCAATTAGAGCGAAGGTGTAGGTATAAACAATTCCTTCAACCTGAGTAAACCCCTTAATGACAAGTCAAGCTTTAAATCTCTCAACAGTCCCATCAACATTGCATTTGATTTTATAAACGCATTTGGAGTTAATGAAATGTTTTACAGGAAGTAGGTGCTCCAAGTCCCAAGTAACATAAGTCTCAAGAGCAGTGATTTCAATTTGTATAGGTTGCTGCCATCTAGGATCTTTAATGGCTTGGGACTATGTCCAAGGCTTATCAAGGGAAGTGATGACTATTAAAAAGGATTGGTGAAATGTGAAAAATGTGTATATGAAATAATAAAGGAAAGGGGGTAAGCAATACCTGAGTTAGTTATTGGAAGTGCAGGTGTAAAGGGATTTATTGAAGATGGTAGCTCAAAGGCAAAACCTTAGAGTTTAGACGCAAGTTTGCATTCACGTCTGGGTTTGAGAGAAGCAGGAACATGCACGACTTGCTCAATGGGTGGAGAAGTATTTCTAGCATGAAAATCAGGTGTGGAGTTTGGCAATGATGATATAGATTCAACTGCATTGTCAATATGAGACTCAAACAAAGGTTAAAGACAATGATATTGGTATCCTGATCATGATTAGAATTGAAAGGAAACACATGCTCATAAAAAATAACATCATGTGAGATGAATGGTTTGTGTGTATTCAAATCATAGACTTTTTAACATTTTTTACCATGAGGATTGCCAAGAAAAACACAATGAAAGGCATGCAGATCAATTTTATCATATGACTTAGAATAATTACAAGCATAACACGAAGATACAAAGACATGAAGATGGTTATAGGTAGAAGCTTTACTTAATAACACTTCAGATGGTGTTTTGCCATTTAGGAGTAGGGAGAGAGTGATATTGATCAAGTACATAATTGTATGAACATACTCACCCCAAAACTTAAGAGGGAGGTTGTGATATCCCACATTGAAAGCGAGCATCCAGAGCCAGGGCCTTATTAGTGGTGCTGGTTGCTAACATGTTGTACGCGTTTTGGGGTCATGCGTGGTTGCCAAGAACAAAACCATGAGGGGGACCTGGGTAGAAGCCTTGGAAATGGGTGGACTGGGAGACCCAAAGCGGACAATATACAGCATGTTGGGCTAGGCCGTTACATTTGGTATTCGAGCCGAGGACGGCTCGTCTTAAGGTGGGGGGATTGTGATATCCTACATCGGAAGCGAGCATCCAGAGCCAGAGCCTTATTAGTGGTGCTGGTTGCTAACATGTTGTACGCGTTTTGGGGCCATGTGTGGCTGCCAAGAACAAAACCGTGAGAGGGACCTAGGTAGAAGCCTTGGAAATGGGTGGACTAGGAGGCCCAAAGCGGATAATATACAGCATGTTGGGCCAGGGTGTTACAGAGGTGTTTATGAAATCGAAGAGCATAAGCCATTTCAAAAATATGACGATGCTTGCATTCCCCCAATCCATTTTGTTCTGGGGTATGAGCGCAAGAAGTTTGCAATTCAATGCTCCTTAAAACACAAAATTATTTGAATTTATGAGAGGTAAACTCCCCCCTCAATTATCACTCCTAATGGTTGAAACTGGAAGGTTGTATTATGTTTGAACCATATTACAAAATAAAGTAAAAAAATTAAATGTTTTAGATTTTTGACATATTGAGTAAACC
>Ga0325402_1002124_pt1 | contig 17142 bp, 10 predicted proteins | sample PopdelMetagenome_22_FD_207212 | JGI IMG/M metagenome (GOLD analysis project Ga0325402, IMG submission 207212) | Populus deltoides microbial communities from Bellville, Georgia, United States - Xylem-PdKOR-R3 | ecosystem: Host-associated > Plants > Phyllosphere > Stem > Wood/Secondary xylem... | reverse complement strand
CAATACATGTTTATAATGTTAAATAGTCGGTAAAATCGTTTTGGTTTTGTTTTTACATTTTCAGTTGAAATATAAAATTCTCACCAAACTCGCCCTCTAGCCCTCTGCATCATAAGTCATACCCTAGTATCTCTTTCTCTCTGTCATTCCAACAACCACCTATATAAAACAACCCAAAATCAGATTGATCCACAAGCTGTCATCTCTTCCATGATGACCTGATGATCCATAGCCGCCACCAGCAGCAACAATATACTCAGGGAAAGGAGGAAGGAGGAAGGTTGGTAAACTAATAAGGTTTGAATCTTTTTCAGTACCATGGAGATTGAAACTTTTACTCTTTTGTTCTTGTTTTGTCGAGATGTGTATATAATGGGTACTACCCATTGGGTAGCATTAATGGTAGTTTACCTAGGAATTGGATTTAAAGGGTGGAAAGTTGGTATACACTATACCTAGTGCTTTTTGCAACATGAATATGATAGGAGGGGAATTTATATTTTTGTTTTTGAAAAAATTATGTTTGCTCAAGATTACTGATTCCTGCTAAAATTGTTATATTGAATGAATGAAATTGATTTCATTTGCATTCATTCATGGGTTTTGCTTGTAGATTATTTTTTAAATTAGGTAATTGTTAGTTAATGAAAATTTATAGACATGAATAATTGTATTGTATTTTTAAGTTACTGAAATGATGTATGAATTTTTATTTGAACCATGTATTTTTAGGTGATTAAATTATGAATGAAAAAAAAAAAATTTCCCTGTGATTTTATGATCCGTTTTAATAATCCGAATTTATATTGTATTTTTCGTGTCGTGTTAAAAATGTGTTTTTGACAACTTTGAATAGATCCTATATTTATGGGACAATGACAAATTTTCTTGTGTGCAAATTGAATAAGTTATAGTAAAAGCTAGCTGATTGGTCCGTGCTATGTTGCAGGTTGTAATATAAAAAGAATTAGCACAAAAAAAATATCTAAGGATTGGTAATGTGTTTTTTTTTTTAAAATAGATGTTCACCATGAATTGAATGATATCTTGATCTAATCTAAGATGAAAAAACATTTGATTCACATGGATTAATCTAGGTTGATTAGCGAAACTTGCAGGGATAATTTTGAAAAAAAAAATTAAAAAATTCAATTTCAAATTAACTCAAAAGAAGCCCAGTTGTGTGAGTCTAGGCATTAAAAGAAGCAGCCTAGACGCGTGGGCCTTCTAGCTCAGTTCACGTGCCTGGGTCTGTCTTATTTTTTTTCTTAAAGGGGCAAATGATCCATCATGTTTTTTTTTAAAAAAAACAGCAAATGACATGCCTTCTGCTTTCTGCAGATTCCAGCAACTAGGGCCTGTCAGACAATTATGGGTTAATTTTTTTGATGAAAAACCAATCTTCAACATATTTTTTACTCAAACACCCAGAAAACACCCAAAATATTTTGATAAACCTATTCATGACCATAAAAACCTAAAAAAACCTTGAAAAATCAAAATCAACTTGAAGCCAAAATTATTTCCATGGTCAAATCTACCAACCTGGGCAAGGAAAAGGAAAAAAAAACACCTAGATCAATCTTCCCTGATGAAATGGAATTCATTGACACAAAAATTAACTATTCTTGTTATTAGAATTGCTAACAACGATACATTTCTCTCTCTATGTCGGAACCCTGTGAGTCTCTCTCATCTAAAAATAAAAAATTGAAAAATAAGAGAAATAATAGAATTGAATTTCAAGAAACTAAAGGGACCGGATACCTAATAGTTAAAAAAAATAAAGGACTAAAATGAGCTTTTTAAATGAAATTTTATGACACCATCTATTTTATTTGTCCTTTGCACTTTAGTCATTTGTCTTTCAATTCAATTCTTCCTTTCAAAGAATATGTAATTGGGTGGTGATTTGGGTTTAAAAATGCTAAACTGTGAAAAATAAATAAATAAAATATTCAAGAATCAATTTAATATTTTTTTTGAAAATTTTATTATTCTAATCCAAAATGAGAGAATAAACAGTGAAAAAGTTCTATAATCTCAGTCACTATTGGCATTATGTTTTTGTCTCTTGATTTGCTCCAAGAGGCTGTACCACTATTATGTTTTGCTCTCTTGATTTGCTCAAGAGGCTATTTGTACATAATCCAAGACGTCTCTTCAAGGCTCGAGTGTTGGAAGAATTGATAACGTGACCTATTTTTGTATTTTAGCATTAATTTCAAACTGTTAAAGAAAAGTAAAAACTAAAATTTGCGGCCATGAGTGTGTTAAACTAGAATAATTAATAAAAAAATAGAATAAGAAATTGACCCCATAAAAAATAAATCTTACTATTTCTTATACAATGGATTGATTGTTTGGGTTTTTTCCATCTTTGTTTTTTTGCATAGCCATAAATTTTTTCTTTACATTCAAATCCTTTCATGATTGTTTTTTAGAATTGGCTTTATAGTTTGCTTTAATTAACTTATTATTGGGTTTTTGTTATGTCGGGTTAACATCCCGATATGAGGATGATGCTCGAAATGCAAGAATTAATTTGGATTTTTGTTTGACAAATGGTTATAAATATAAGGATTGAAGTTGACCTTGGAACAAATAAGAGAAGAAAGACGGAAAAGAAAAAGTGGTTGTTGGAGACACAACGAGCGTGTATAGATTACACGTGTTGCCTTAGAAGAAAAGTCAAATTGTTAAGAGAGAGAAAAAAGTTACGAAACTAATTACGTGGTCATCTACACCTGAAAATAATTGCACGACTATTGATTTTTTTTTTATATTAACATGGGTGTCCAGGCCAGCTTGCACGCACCTCGACTAATCTCACGAGTCGTGAAGTTAATAACCATGTAAGCCTCCAGTGACCCTGAGGTTTGTGGAACTCGAACTGGTGACTTCTAAAGAGCAAACCTATGGCCTGACCAGTTGAGTTACACCGCTCAGGGTTAATGATTCCTTGCGTGTATTAGTGGTGGTTGGTCTTGTGTCACTATTATAGAATCCATACTGACTTGGAAAATCAACTTGGTACTTGGTCAACTCGAGGCCTGAACAAGTTTGGATTGAAAAAAAATAGGGCCAGGTATTGACCCAGTAAAAAACCTAGATCGACCCGTGAACTAGTCAACCCGGGATGAAATTCGATCAAAACTCGAGTTTTTGTTTTTTTTAAAACTAAAACTTTTCTGACCTGTAAAATTCAGCTTCTTTGCTACTTTCCTAGTAGCAACAGTAACCAAATCAACAACAACATTCTTAGAATCAATGAAAATCTCCATTGGGTTTTTTTTTTAAATAAACTTCTGTAACCATTTCATTAAAGGTCAAGTTAAAATCTTAACCCGAGAAGGTTAATGGCATAAACCTTAACTAAGAAGGTTCTTTAAAGGTAATATATATATATATATATATATATATATATATATATATATTAAAGAACATAATCCATGAAGAAAAGGATTTATTGTTGTATTTCTTTTGTATAGCCATAAATTTTTTCTTTTCACTTAAGTCCTTTCACAATTTTTTTTTAGAGTTGACTTTATATTTTGCTAAAACTAACTTATTATTGGGTTTTTGCTGTGCCAGATTAACATCTCGGTGTTGGGTTGACACTTGATTTGCAAGAATTAGTTTGAATTTTTTGTTTGACAAATAATTAGAAATATAAGGACTAAAATTGACATTGGGAGAAAGAAAAAAAGAAAAAAGAAAAAATAAAAAAGAGAAAATAATTGTTGGAGGCACAAGAAGCGTTTCTATGTTACACGCGTTGCCTGAGGAGAAAAGTCATGCCTTCAATATAATAAAAAGTCACGGAACTAATTACATGGTCATCTACACTTAAAAAAGATCGAATGGCTATTGCTTGTTTTTTTTTTATTAACGTGGGTGTCTGGGTCAGCTTGCGTGTACCTCGACTAATTCAATGGGCCTTGAAGTTAATGACCATGTAAGCCTTCAGTGGCCCTGAGGTTTGTGAGATTCGAACTGGTAACCTCTAAGAAGAAAACCTAAAGCCTGACTAGGTCAATTACATCCCTTAGGGTTCCCAACCAATAGCTCATTGCTCTATAAAGAGGTGAGGCGAAAAAATCTTTTCATTACTCTAGCTTTATTCCTAGGCCTTTTAGAACGAAACGAACGTTGGAATAATTTTCATAAAATTGCCTCTATTGGTGGACATGAATTTGAGAAGATGAAGGAGAAAGCCCATGACAACTTCATGTTGGACTTTGCAGTAAGTAAAGAGCAAATTAATGACAAAGGTGAAAAGATGTACATTCAAACCCGAATGGAAAAATATGCAGAAGAGCTATGGGGATTGCTAAAGAGAGAAAACATTGGTTATAGATAGGTAATGTGAGTTGTAATTTTTGGCTAATTTTTTTTTATGAAGGAAGGTGATGTATTATTATGGAATTTGCGAACAAGATCTGTTATTTGTTAAGAAATCATGGTGTGTAAAACATAAATGCATAAGTCAAATTCTATGATCTCTATTGAATGAATATTATAATTTCTTTAGAATTTGTTAGTTTCAAGCACCCTTTATGTTAGTGAGTTTAGGATAACTATGTTTTGGGCACAATAAAATGAGTATAATTACCTTTAGAAGTAAAGAACTTAAAACTTGAATCAATGTGATTTTTAGTCTTTTCATCCTTATTTCTTTCATTAATATCAAGTGGAGTAAGGAATCTGGTCTTTTAACATGTGAAAAAAATAAAAAAAATTGTTAGTGCATGTAGCACATGAGCCAACAAGTTGGGGGTTCTTGTGCCCTTTGAGCAGTGTATGCAAGCTCCTTTGAGGGCCAAACACCGCCTTCCATGGCGGCTTTGGAAGAGTCACATCGAGATCTTCAAATGTAGGCAGTGGATTAAAACTCCTCCCTTTTCTCTTTTCTCCTTGGCAAAACACAAAAGTATCTTTTCATTTGTTTTCTATATCCAATTAATCATCATTTTTTTATTCTATTTTGTTTTATTAATTTTTTTCTTCAATTTAGTCCCTCATCATTTGGTTTTATTTATTTTTTATATTAAATTTTGTTCTCATTCTTTTAATTGTTATTTATTTATTTTTATTCTTTTTTCTAATTGAATTTTATTTTCAATTTCATCCCTTAGCATTTGATTTTGATTTATTTTTATGTCAAATTTGATTTCCTTTCTTTTTATTGATATTTTTTAATCCTTTTTTGATTGCCATTTTTTATTTGCCAATTTCATCAATCATCATTTTTGTGGTTGAGAATTTACTTCATTATTTTTTAGGATTTGCCTACTATGTTGTAAGTCTCAAGCTCATGATAAAGGTAACATGTTTCAAATATTATCACAGGTTAACTTTAGTTTTTTTGTAGATTTTTTTTTAAATTTAATTTTTTTTTCCAATCTCATCCTTCAACATTTGATTTATTGTGAGTTAATCTTTGAACTTTATATTTCCTTTCTTATCTACAGGGTCACCCCAATTCTATGCTCGTGGTCACTAGGTTAATATGTTAACCTGAATTGACTCAAATATTTTTTGTTGCTTTTTTATTTTTTTTTAGTTCTGCCATTTGACAATGGGTTGTTTAAAAATTAAAGTTCACTACTTTATTCAATTCGCTTTTGACGGGGTTACCTTGGTATCATGATTGGGTCATGGATTTGACATGCTAACTCGGATGAGCTTGAGTTAGTTTTTTAACCTTTTTTTGTTGTCGATTTTTTTGATAGTTTGTATGTTGTCGTTGCATTATTTGTTATTGAAATTATACAAGCTTATTAAACCCAATCAATTCAATGACCTGAGTCTTGATGTTTTTGCTTCTTTGGGAACAATTGCATCACTTTAATTTCGTTTACTTATGGTAGAAAAAATATGGGTTGGCTCATGGTGTAGCGTGGACCATCTATCTAGTAATGAGTCAACTCAGGTTAACCTGTTTAACACTATTATCGGGACATGAGACTAGAATAACCACATAGAAAGCAAACAAAACAAATCATGAAGCTTAATTCTCAATCAATTCAATATTAAAGGATGAAATTGAAAAAAAGTTAATTAAGAAAAAAAACTCGAGTCAACTAGGTAAACCAACCAAACTCACAATCTGTGTCATGAGAGTGGAATAACTAAATCAAAGACAAGTCTAGTATCAAAGGATAAAAAAAAAACAAAAACATTGATTCAAAAAAAAATCAAGGAAGAAAGATCAAATCACTTGTGCAAATAATGTCAAAATAGGGTTTTCACTATGGATTGCTATATAAAAAACCCTACATGTTTTTAGTATATTGTCCTAGCTATTTGACTTGCATTTCGCCGCAAGTCGAATATTTCTCTTTCTTAAAAAAGTGTATATGCAGACTCTTACAATGTGTTTTTGTACATAAAAAATGGCAAACAAAATCTAAAAAGTTCATGCATATATCTAATTAAATAAATTGAGAACTATCTATGCACCAAAAAAATTTATCAAGCTCGATCCCTACTCAGCTAAAGTTAATCAGTCAAACCTGTGATTCGGGCTATGGACTCAATTGAGTCTAACAATTTATTTTTATAATTTTATATCTAAAATAGACACCTATAAAATAAAAAACCAACAGAATATCAAAGTGATTGGAAAAAAAATCAAACTGAAACAACTTACGTTGCCCAATTAACAATTAACCAAATATTAAGTGATGAATCTGGAAAAAATAAGCAAGAAAAAAATGCAATTATAATGGATAAAAAAGTAAAAAAAAGAAGGCCCAGTCTCTCGGGCTAGGAAGGCCTAAAGCCCTTGGACCTCCAAAAAAGGCCATGTGCATGGCCTTGGAGCAACTCACATGCTTGGGTCTTATTTTTTAATTTTATTAAGGAGCGGAAATGCTTTGAAAAAAATAGTAGGCGACACGTCACCTATCGCATTGAGGCAGACGACGCGTCGCTTGCATTGCCCAGATTTCAACAACCTCCGGTCGCCGGAAAATCAAGCTAGTCTGTTTTAGACCAAGAAAAGCCCATTCCAAAAAAAAAAATCATAAACACCTTGTAAAACATATTCATATTCTCTAAAAACTCAAAAATTACCTTCAAAACCCACAATCAACCCGAAACTAAAGTTCTTTTCGGGATTATATATACCATTTCAAGGAAGTTTAAGGGGAAAAACACATTTTATATATATATATATATATATATATATATATATATATATATATAGAGAGAGAGAGAGAGAGAGAGAGAGAGAGAGAGAGAGAGAGAGAGAGAGAGCTTTGACCATGCATAATACAAACGATTAGACTCTCTCCTCCAAAACTACTCACCTTTCCCATCAAAATCATTGTCGTCGTCGTCATCATAATTATTATCATTATCATCATTTGTATTGCCATCATCACCAACACCACTATCGCTACTGCTGCCACTACCATAATTAACATAATCAATAATACAATTCATTATATTATCATAATCCCTATCAAATAGAGCATTAAGCCATTGCGCATTCAAATCTATAATGATAGATAATTTATTATATTTATGAGTAGAATAAATTATAAGAGACTTTTGTTCCATTAATTATTTTTAAAGCAAAATAATTGATAAAAAACTAATTTATGATTTATAAAATAATTGCGCATCAAGGCTTGTTTGAAAATATATGTAATACACAATTAGTTTTATAAAATGTAATAACATTGGTTGAGAATGATTTATTATGATTGCCTAAGTTTCCCTGACAATATATTTTACACTGTTCTTAAATATTTTTGATTTTTTTTGTTGGTTTATTTCCAATATTTTTACTTTCATGTTGTTTTTTCATTAATATTTTTCATAAGTTTTATGACTAAAACATAATGCAAATCACAAATAATCTCAACATTTATAGATATTGTCGACTTTAGTCCTTTGGATTTGATCCAGCATGCTAGCTGACATTTTAAAGAAAGCCACTTTGAACCTTTTTTTCTCATCTCAAAACCTCAACTACCTTCAAGCCATATATAAAATCTATACTGATATGAGATTTGAAACTTGAAAGATGTTTTAATTACGGTGTAAATTTGTCAAACTAACTTACACATTAAATATTAAGTAAATAAAATAATAAATTTCATCACATTTTAAACTATATAGGCATTGTATTCATTATCCATTCATCACAAAAAAACATCTAACTTGCTACGTTTTAAATGCAAGGTACTTCAAACTTGTATTCATTAAAATACAGTGTTTGGATCCACTAGTTACTTTCACTTGTAGTACAAATAAATGACCATCAATGAACAATCAAAAGTGATGCAGTAGACTTGCATTATTCAATAACTGTGATTGTCACACCTTGGTTAACATCAGTCGAGACTAAATATATATCGTGGGGAAAAATATGTATATCATCATGGAAAATTGGAGTCGCCACCTAGTAAGTTAAAGAAACTAGGGATCCTAAAATATGCATTGATTCCAGAGATCTAAGTAAGGGGTTGATTATGCTTAAAGGAAGAACAATGTTACTCTTACAACATCTTTTCTCATGAAATGTTACAATTACTATGTGTTTTCTTCTATATTTGTCTTTGTGATTTCCATTAATTATCCTAATTGTTTTTTATATTTTTTATTTATAATTTCTAATTATTTTGTGAAAAACCTGACATTGGTCTTTATACATGTTAGAAAATAACATCAGTCCCTAAAAATAGGAGACTCATCAAAGATGTTGGCGTTAAGTCTTAAAATAGAATTTTTGTTGAAATTCATAACAATAGAGCATAATCCATATTTGATTTTAAAATTTGGACATTGATCCCTTTTTTAAAAAAGAGACGTAAAAAATAAATCTTATCCCTAAAAAAAAAAGGTTTCATTGAGGTTGTTGAAAGAGTAAGTGTTAGACCCATATAGATGATAAGAATAGGGCTTTGAAACCAAGGGTGGCAAAAATAGGAGTAAAAAATTGAGTTATGATAATGATAACAATTATAATGCAAAAAAAAAAAAAGTGTAACTTACTTGTTTGTATAGGTTAAAAGAGAATATTATACAACAAACTTCAAACCAACTTTTAAATGGTTTACTTATTAATATGAAACAATAATTTTGAAAGTGACATTGCAACTACTCTTAAAACTCAAATTTATTTACAAATGAATGCTTGAGTAAACATAGTTGAATATCAGTTGTTAAAATTATCAAACTAACTTTTAAAGTTTACTATTTTCACCTAAAGTTCTTCTCAAATGCTCCTCAAATGCAATAACACTAGAAATTCTACAGTTCTAACCATTAGAATGTTAGGTAATCAAGTTCTTATACACACACAATAATAAGACAATTACATTAATGTTACAACAACTATATTAAGAAAATTGAAATTGTGGTGCACACAATGAAAGATTGGCTTAACTATAACAAAGAAAAATTAACACAACAGCTACAACATATTCACAATGCAATGCGATCACTATGATTTACTCCAGCCATGGCTCTCTTATTAGAAGTATACAGTAAACAACAACACTATATTTTATCCAAACTATTTTTTTTTTTATAAAAGAATTAACATTAAGATATGGTTTATAAAGCATATCAAACATACATTAATACCTAATATTATCAGCATAGTAAAGACATTGTAATCACTTATTACACATATATGATTCAAATATCATAGTTAGAACACATATTGTACAAGCAAATGAGAAATATATGTACATAGAAACAACTCATATTATGTAATAAAAGTCAGTTCTAACATTATCTAAGAAAAATACAATGACATAAGTAAGTTAAAAAGACAGAACTGCACCTCTTGGTCTAACTCTTTGATCTTCATTCAAAAATTCATTTTAGATGAGAGAACTTTTTATCAATATCATCCATTGATGATCATATCTTCTTTTTGCTTTTTATACAAAAAAATCAGTGGCAAAAATGTGCAATTCACTACCAATGTGAACTCCATCTATGAAGTGAACCTTTTTCATCACCTTTTGATGCTATACCCTTTTCTTATCCTTAAAAGTAGATGTGCAATCACTTTTTGTTGAAACGTTATCAACCAGTCGATCCTAATATAAAAATAATTGTGCTCCCATTTCAAAACCCTTTATTTTCCACCTTGAGGTGTAAGATCTTGTGTTTCTCTTTTCCTGCCAATACTATGGTTGTTACTGCTATTTGCAACATTAAAACAAGCTATCATGTTACTCACATCATCAATAAAATTAGAAATATTATTCTCCTCTAAATCACCAGTTCAGTTCTTTATCTAGATTGATATCATCATTATTATTGCTCGACAATCCATCATCTCCACCATCTTTATCAGACAACATTCATTGAGAGGGAGCCCAAACAAATTGTTTAGTAGCCATAATGTTACTAAACATTATGTCATATTTTCCACACAATGATGGCTCAATAATAGCATACCTAAACTTTCTTGCTCCTTTTTTTTTCTACATAAGAAAAATTAAATATAATTAATGAAACTTAATGTATTGCCAAAGAAAAGAAAAGAATAGAAGAAGCATCTGACTCCTTCATACATGCTCCACTTGGCTCGGGGGGATATAGCTCAGTTGGTAGAGCTCCGCTCTTGCAATTGGGTCATTGCAATTACGGGTTAGATGTCTAATTGTCTAGGCGGTAAGGATAGTATCTTGTACCTGAACCAGTGGCTCACTTTTTCTAAGTAATGGGGAAGAGGAACGAAATATGCCATTGAAAGACTTTACTAAGACAAAGATAGGCTGTCAAGAACGTAGAGGAGGTAGGATGGGCAGTTGGTTAGATCTAGTATGGATCGTACATGGATGATAGTTGGAGTCGGCGACTCTCTTAGGGTTCCCTCTTTTGGGATCCCCGGGGAAGAGGATCAAGTTGGCCCTTGCGAACAGCTTGATGCACTATCATTCTTCAACCCTTTAGTGAATTGCATAAAAAGAAAGGAAAATCAAATACTTTAACACAACAAATGAAATTGAAAAGATGAAGATACTAACAACTGACCTGGATTTTTGTTTCCCACCAATCATCAGTTGCAGAAATAGACTCTAAATTCACCAATCCAACCAACTCTAGTTTTAGATATTAATTTTTTCATACCATCTAATACTTTTTTATTCCATCCCATTTTTTCTACAATTGTGATTTGATGAAAGCATGCTCAGTCTACTTTTTGAAGACAGTTATCATAAATTTTCATCCAACTTTGTCAAAATAAGTGTTTGGTATCATGCCTTTCTTAATAATTTTGATGCAAATATCATAGAAAATGTGTAACATTTCTCTAGTCCAAGAAGCTTTATCTTTACTTCAAGAACTTTTCATTGCTTTGTTTGATAAGCTACTTCTAAACATACAATTATGCAGTTAATGTTGTAAGTGTAATCTAATCATTAACTAGAAGAGTAAACAATGTTTGATTGTATTGTATAATTTAGACTTTGTGAAGTATGGATTACTATTGACAATAGTTCTATTTTTGAATACAATGCCTAATAAAGAGATAAATAGTATGAATAAAAAATCTATTTATACAACAATGGAATAATAGTGAATGTTATGTTGATTTACATAATAATTTCAAAGTAAATAAGAAGTATTAAGAATTAAAATAATGTATTATAGTAGCCTATGTTCTTGTTCGTATTTTCATTAGTTTTTTACTTCATAATACAAGAATTTAATTTTTGTTAAATATAATTAAGGTTGTTAATAGAAGAGATGTAGTTCAGTATTGTCAAATCATTAAAAGACATAATAACATAATAAATAGGGGAAAGGTTCACACAAATTAGCACAATAGATTAAAAAAGCAATAAACTAAAGACAACCAAATATATTACAGTCTAAGCACAAAAAGGAGAAACACCAGCAATTAACATATAGTTCCTCCAAAGAGCATGACATAAGCCTATAACAAGCAGGGGAATGTCATCTAAAATTACCACTAGAAAAGCATTTGAGATTGAAACAACCAATAACTACATCTAGCTTTAGCAAATACAAAGAAAGAACATCATTATTAGAGAATGGAATCTAAGGTAAACCAACCTAAGAACCTAAAGTAAACCAAGCAATCAAGAACACCACATGATTGAATTCATTAAAAATATAACTATGAATTAAGGATCCATGAAGAAAAAAATTGATCACCCGTCTGACAATCCCTTATCTATTGTTTCTATTCACTGTTTGGGTTCTTCTTCTTCTTACTTTACCATAGAAAAAAAAGGGAGCAACTTTCATTCATGCAATCACATAAATTAAAAGTTTAAAGGATAAATACAATGTAACTAACACACATGCATAAAAACCAAAAAATGTAATAAATTTTTATTGTTGATTTTAAAGAGATAGAAAAAGATGACAGATCTTTTGATGCGAACCTCGTGATCACATGGTCACGCAACCCATACGCAAAGACACCAATTCCCAGAAAGCCAAGTAAATCAGGTTTGATAGGAGTGTGACACAAAGATAACTTGTACCTAAGCACCAACACTATTAGAAACGGAGACCCCCACCCAACGAATATTGATTCGCGAAAGAGAAGTATAAGGATGATGCCACGAAGATAGTTGTTCTTCGATAAGTTGTTTTTCAGTTCTTTAGAGAACCATGTAAGAGAGATTATCTCACCAACACACACACACAAAGTGCAGCAAATAAGAAGTTTTATTAATCTGAATTATCTAACCTTACATGTCTGATCATGCCCCTATTTATAGTGACTCCAAACTAAAATAAACCCTAATGGACCCCTTATGTGGACTTATATGATGCCCACTTACAATTAAACCCAAATAATATAAATAAACCCTAAACTAAGAAGAAAATAATAATAACAATAATAAATACGAATTTAATATCCTAAATATGATAGGATCAGATTTGTTGTCCTTTAGAAGTCTCATATAATATAGGAGAATCAAATCTGAAGGTATAATTAATTCTGAAATCTTCTTTCCTTTTTGTAGCTAGGATGAATATGAAATCCTTGTAAGAAAAGGATTCTGAAACATTTATGAATCCTTGCCACACATGGAAATTATGTTGCAGCCCATTAAAGATCTTTGAAGAATTAGAAGATTCTCAAAATAAGCTGCCACATCCTTTTAGGAAAAGAATCCTAGCCAAATAGGAAGTCCACAAGTCAAAAGGAAGTAAATAATAAAATTCATACAGCCTCTGTTGACCCGTATTGCAATGCCTTCCCGAACTTCGATTGATCTGAAAATTTAACCCAAGGTAGGACAACATGCCAGGAGACTTCATGTAACATTTCAGTCCCATCCAACGGTCGGATTGAAAATTATGACTATTGCCGTAAAACTAGATAGTTGCACATTTTACATCAAAATCTGAATTTGACCTTACCTAAATCGTATCATTCCCTCTCTCTTCAAAATGATTCATCCTTGAATCACCAACAAGTTGAATGGAAAATTCCTTAGCCTCCTTTTGAAGCCTTTGGAGTTCTTTTTTTTGCCAATAATCATCGCCAACAACTTTGGATGAAAGTTGCAGCCGTTCTATTTTGTATATCATCACGACAACCTTTTTTCTCCTCTCTTTCTGAAGCTTGCTGGGTATTGATTGTTGCCGTTAACATATCAAGTTCTTGCTTCATCTCCCCTAGAATACGGGATAAACTCTTGGATTCTTTTTTTAGAACACTAATCTCTTTATTTCTCTCCCTTTGATACCACCTTTCCTTTTGAATCTGCCTTTTCTTTTGCCATAGCACCTCATCAAAATACATGAAATCCCTTCGGTTTCTAGGATGTCGAAAACCTTCCCGATAGCCTATGGTCTCATCCTTAAAACCACCATCAGCAATATCATCAATGTCCTCAAAATCCTCATAATTAGCCCACTTTGACCTTTCGACCCCATTGTCATTGTTTGATTTCGGTTCAGCCCCAACCTTTCTCACGTCTTGGGTACATGTCCCTGCCATGATTCCATGTTTTCCCACCATCTCAAGTCTGTCACACACGTTCCCCATCACAAAATTCATGCTTCCCGTCATCTTCGTCATGGCTTGCATTTGGAATTTAAGTTCTACATCGGGAGGGGGTGGTGTGTTGTTTTGATCTGACATGATAGTACCTGCAAAAATTGGTTAGTAGAAAAAAAATCCTCACATCGCTCATGTTTCGCTCAAACACTTTTAATATCCTCACAATCTCACACCTCTTATCTCACCTTCTTATTGTTCTTGCGGAACTCAAACCAACACCAAATAGAACCAACTTAGCAGCGCAATCCAAATATGTATATATGACTCAAGAAGCAATAAAAACCAGAAAACAAGCAAAAACAAAATTGCGATGATAGTCTCGCGAGTAGCAAGCGAATCTATCCGAAATACGAACGAAACTGAAGACTTGAATAAAAATAGAAAGGAAATATGCAAAAATGATGAAACAACACCTAAATATGTTAGAACTATACTGCAAGAAACGAAAACAATAGAAAGAAAGCGAATTTTAAAAGTTGACACAAAACATACTCGTTTAAGACAAGTCTGAATCTGGAACCTAAAGTAAATGATGTCCAATTGCGATAAAATTTCATATAAAGTGCGATATTAACCCAAATAGAAAAAATATAAAGTTTGAGCAATTTATAATAAGGTTTGTTATACTGACGCAAAGACGTTATGAACCAAACCTGATTAGACCTAGAATTAAAAACCAAGGAAAACGATATCCAATTGACCCCAAACTTAATATATGATGCGATCAGGACCCCATTAATAAGAGTATCAAATTTGAGCTAATTCCGAGTTGATTTGATCCAATTTTCCCTTGTTAAGTTTTCTGGGGTAGAAACAAATAAACATCTTTTTGAACGATTTTTTTTTCTTTTTTTTTGTTATTGATATATTTTGGACTGTAACCAAACGAAATAACTAATTTTTTTATTAACTATTTTTTTTATATATAATTCCGAGTTGATTTTTATTGTGAAGAGATTGTTAAGATGATCATTTCAGCATGAGAAACAATAACCAAACATATGAGATAAGTGAAATAAAAAAGGGAAAAATTACTTCACAATTTTTACTTACCAAGATCTATTGATATAAATGACAATGTAATTGATAGGTTTGTTTAACACAAGAGAAAAAGAGAAAAGAAAAGCAAATTTAATGAAAAACATATGAGGGTTATTAGAAAAAGATGAGGGTAATTTGATCTAGTTTTTTAACAACCGTTCTTTCTCACTCTTTTTTTTTCTTTTGCCAAAGTTTTTGGTTGGTAGAGAATAAACTGAGGTTTGATCTCAAGATTTCATTCTACACACTAAAGAAGAAGAAACATGGTAGACATATCTGATGGCCTTAGGACTTCAAATAGATATATTATAGAAAACAAGAGTTCTTGGGAAGAAAACAAGGGTATTTTGTTCTGTCTCCAATCACAACAGTTCTTTCACTTTTTTTTTTTTCAAAAGTTGTTGGTAGGGAAAGGAATAATTGAGGTATGATCTTAGGAAAAGCTGAAGCAAGATGCATCACGTGAAACTATGGTTCGACCTCAGTTTTTAATGGGTCGTACACTTTAAAATTGTGTTTTAGTTGGAACCAAAGAATTAATTTTGGTGGTTTGGAGGAAACATAACAACTATCACACTACCAAACATAGTCTCTGTATACGATTTGTAAACCAAATGGCCAATGAACATGATATTAATTAAACAAATGATTTGTTAATATCAGGGAACTTAAGTTTATTTTGTCCTTTTGGTTTATACACGAGAATGAGCTTACAAATAGGGGAGGCAATGGGTACCCACAAGTCGAATTTCTTGATATCCATACCCTATTCATTACCCATCAAATAAAAAATTTAGATATTCATAAATTATCAATTGAGTTTTGAGTATTTATATGAGTATCTGTTATTTGACTATTATTTATAAATCAACAAAAAATAAAATGGTGTATGCACATATCAAACATAGAGTGAAACACTAACTTGCAATTTAGATATACCTATATGCATTTATGATATTGAATTTTGATTATAAAGAAGACGGAGCGGCAGTACACACACACACACACACACACACACACACACACACACACACACACACACACACACACACACACACACACACACACACACATTAAGATCTTCAATGATGAATTTATTTTAGTTTATTACAATAAAAAGGCGTAAAATGCAATGATAAATGTTAAGTTTTTCTAATAAAAAATTTCTTACTATGGAAAACAATCAACATCTAATATATGAAAGAAGCTAGAATTACTCTTTAAAAGAGGCAAACAACATTTTAAACTAACTATTTACATAAAAATATACATAGTCAAATTCAACAATGAGTATCAAGAATTAATACATAAACTAGAATGTAAAATAAATTAGAAACAAACGTGAAATTGAAATACGTAATCATAAGAAATTAAAATATAAAACTACTTTTAAAATAAAACTTGAAATCTTTGATATTATATAGACAAATAAATACATAGGCACACACCGAGATTGATTGAATCTTTAACTTATTCAAGTTTTATTAATAAACAATCTCTCACGTTAATGGCAAAAATCTTTGATATCTATCTGCCTGCCGAATCTCTCAACTTCAATTATTGGATAATATCTCCTGTGGTCGTTGCATAATTCAAACGACATCGTCTCCTCGATCGATCCAGCTTCATGGATTGGATGGTCACCCGTTCCAATCATGGTTTTGTCCCTCTTCTTATTAAAAAATAATATAAATTATATTCTGAATCTTATCTAATAATTTAAACTATAATATTAAAATAGTTTTTTGACATGATATCAGAGCCTTATAACCAAGTAGTCTCAAGTTCGAATCTAACCATCCCCTTTTATTTGATAAAAAATTAAACACAAGTTAATATGAACCTGTTTAAGTTTCAAGTTCAAAGAGTTTTATTTAAAAAAATATATTAAAAAATAATATTTTTAAACTATTAAATTAAAATGATTATTTAACACTCCTAAACTATTTATTTAAATGCTCATAGTAAATCCCTAATCGTAAATCATCTCTACTTGGGATTTTCTGAAGGTTGCCGTAAATCAGCAATCCAAGAGAGGTCAACTATAGTTCTGCAACTTAATTCTCGGTATA
>Ga0325402_1002122_pt1 | contig 17147 bp, 7 predicted proteins | sample PopdelMetagenome_22_FD_207212 | JGI IMG/M metagenome (GOLD analysis project Ga0325402, IMG submission 207212) | Populus deltoides microbial communities from Bellville, Georgia, United States - Xylem-PdKOR-R3 | ecosystem: Host-associated > Plants > Phyllosphere > Stem > Wood/Secondary xylem... | reverse complement strand
TTTGCAGTTCAAATCATCACAGGACTGCTAGTAAATACTTCAATAACATTTCATGATTGCTTTAATTCAGTGATGGTGGATGCATCCAGCTCATAGGCTCGAAGATTGCCAGACTCCACAGGGCTGATCCCATTTTGCAATCAGACATTGACTGCATTCTCACAGAAATAAATAAATAAATAAATAAACATTGATTGAAATATTTTGCTCGAGTTGCTAAGCTAAAGATGTGTCTGCGAAGATTATACTTCAACCCCAATAAAGAGGCTATCAATTCACCAAGCTACTACCCTGCAAATATTTCAACAATCCTACCATTTATATGAAAGCCATTTTTCTCTAATATCACTGGGGATCTCGGCGAGCCACGGCATCAGACATAGGTATCCACGTCATGCTTCCCACGAAGCAAACCCCGTGGGACACCCAAGCAAATTATACCAGTCGATAATGCAAAAGCTCGAGCACGTACTATATAATTTATGAGAATTTCGCGATTTTAATCCACATTAAACTTTCCAAATAAAATAAGATTACACACACACACACACATATCCAACGATTCAATCTATATATCATGACATGGTTATTTATAGCCATGTGAGTGGCATTGCAGTTTAGATTTTACAAAGAATTGAAAGTTGATAATTCTCAAGATTTTGAATATCTATTGAGCTGCTTCCAAAGTTTACATCACATGGGCTGCAAAACCTTGCTTTTGGTATCCCCATTAACGCCACAACACGACGCCAATATGGGAAACCATAAATAGAAACTTGACTCCAGAAAACGGAAGTTGAAGAGGTAATAGCATTACTAATCAACTTACAGAAATGCCATATCAAAGGAACCACCGGAGGCAAGGCATGATTTCCTTTGACCACCGCTACATCCATCTTCAATGAATCCTTGTTTGTCATGCAAACAAACATGAACTTGAATAAGTAATGGCTTTACTAATCAACTTTCAGACATGCCACATTAAAATAATTACCAGAGGCAATGACAGGCATGATTTCCCTTAACCATGGCAACATCCATCCACATCGAATACTTGTTCGTCATACAAATGAACATGGACATAGCATGTCAGGACATATTATGAATGTTGCTACTAGCTAATACCCCAACCTCCATCAGAGGATGCATAAAATCAACAGCAACTTATAATAATTTGTTGAGTCATGGAATTCTAGAGCAATGTGATGCAATAAAGCATCGCTTCATTTATAACGCAAGCACAGAATGCATATTTCCTGAACTATGATTTGTTTCAAGTTAAGAAATGTCGTCGACGCACCACATTATAGGCAATTGGCAAGGAAATGCCACATCAAACAGCTTCATTTATATTGTGTGTTGAACTTTGCACTTGAAGGACTTTCTAAGAAATAACGATCCTTTCAGAAAGGTTCTGTTCTGGTAAGTGAGTTCTTTCACCCATTAAAACAAGACTATTAAGTCATTTAAAAGATTTAATCATCCTGACATTAAATTTCAATGACAACACTATGAAAAATTTCCAATAAAATCACTCTCCCACAACAATCTGCATAATAGTTTCACCTGATTATCAATCAAGGCCACTTACGCTCGAACAACCATAAATGACCACATTAACAAAATCAATTTGTTGGTATTAGATATTTTCTTCAACAGAAGAACACCTGAAATCCAAAATATCTGTGAACACACAAACAACCTCGTATAGATCACTGCATTTATTAAGGAGGAAAGGACTTTCACTTACCCTTGGACCTTGACCACCTGAAATTTGGTAGAATTAACTGATCAAAGTTGACCTTATATTTTAAAATTTCAATCAAAAAAACCCATTTAGAGAGGAGAAAACAAAATTATGAAAAAGACGGCTAGATATGATCAAGCATTAAAAAGTAAATCAAAAACTCACACCCATGGCCAAGTCAGCCAGACATGATCCAGTCAGGAATCAGGTGTAGATATTGCCCCATTGCCTACCAAGCATGGCAGTAAACTTTATGCATCATCATCTTGAGACTTTTAGAAACAAGGAATGCAACCCCTCAATATTGGCCATGAGCCGTTCCGACATAGCATCAGCATATTAGTCAACTCAAAATCCATGTGCTGCTGGAAAATACATGGATGGAATGATCCTTCAGAAAAGTTGTAGAGAATATATACATTCACAACGCAAAAGACAAAAAAATCTTCTTCCCACACATGTTCAGACAATGACAGATTTTTGTACCATGTTTTCTATAATTGAATAACCCACTTAAAATTACCCTGTTCAAGAACAAATAGTCTTAGTTTACTTCTAATAAAACTCTAGTCAATTTCAAGTTCGTTGTTGCCTAAAAAATTGAAAAAGATCAAATATAAACAATTCCTTGAGTGACAGTTCTGGTTCAGAGAACTGGATACAAAAAAAAAAAAAAAAGGAAGAGGAGGTAGGCATTGCAAAATAACCAGAAAAGATATACATGTCGAGCAGCTACACATCTTATCCATGGACTCTACAACGCATTGTCAAAGAAAAGTTACAGTATAATGTTTTGGTGATGGACAAAATCCTAAAATCACCTATTAACAGATGTCAAATTTCTTAACACCATCAAGTGTTCATCATCTGAAATGTGGAGCTCATCACGTAGGCTTGTCAAATTTTCTTCATCTTCCCAACTCAAAGGCCCTGCACTATACAATGCCTCAACAGTAGAACAATAGGCATGTAATTTTGACCTATGCACTTCAACTCCAAATTTCTCATCATAGGATGGGGAATCTTTTATCTCAAATTCTGATCCATTTGATGATTCAGCATCACTATGCAAATACTCTAAATTTTTATCACATAGGTTTGGACAAGGCAGATTGTAACCATAGCTGCCTACAGCACTACAACTACCAACGGAGGACATACAACTATCAGTGTCAACAGATATTGAGGATTCTACAAGACTACCATCATTATTCCTACCTACATCCATTTTAGAGAGCTCAACTTTTCCAACATGAAAGGAAGAGTGCACATAATTCTCACCCAATATTTCATTTGGATAAAAAAGCGTGTCTACCTTTTCAAAAGTAGGAGATGGATAAGCTGAACAAATTTGTTCATGACTACCATTTTTTTCAATCAGTCTCTTCTTTTGAGCAGTAACTGGATATGTTTCAAGATCACTGCCAAATGTTGACCTTCTCTTCAATGTTCTAGAGGAAACCATAGGGCACCTTCGCACTTCAAAATTTTTCTCCACTGGAAAGCAATCATTGTCTGCAGACAGGTGTATCCCTGTATCCGGTAGTCCTTTTCCCATAGGCACAACATAATTCTCCAAACCCTGTAGCAAAATGCCACACATATAAATGATGATTAGGAATTGTAAAACAATAAGAACTCACTAACATAATTACACATAGCATCAATTTGTGACACTTGGAACACAAAATTCATGTAAATTAAGCAGATTAAACTCCAAAAAAGGAGAATATCAAATTCAGTCATATAGCAACTTGATCATGAGCTACAACAATTTAATTACCTCCCAGACGAGGAAAATTGGCAGGCAATTTAAGTGCAGTTCACAATCAAACAATTTTAGTGATCAAAAGGACCTAATCAAGCAAAGCATTGAAGACTTCATGTTTTAGGGTGCATGGAAGGATCAGTGGAGGTAATGAATTAAAAAAAAAAAAAGAAGGAATAATCCAGCTATTAATCCATATAAACAGGGTCCTAAGAAAGATGATTAGGGCACAATCTTGACCCCAGCAAATTTTGCTCAAGGCAACTGATCTCTGGTCTCCAATTCAAGAACCATACTTGTGCACTTATCAAGACAAACTCTTAAAATTGTACTGGATAATCAAAAGGAAAGCAAAACATAACAAAGCAAATGCAGATTGAATATTACCTTCCTCATGACAATCCATCTGCCATCTTGCCAGCACTGTCGAACTCTTAAATGAGATTTATGGACAATGAATTCTCCACACAATCCAAGTGACCTAACAAGAAAGCTTTTATCACCCATAACTTCCATTACTATTGCTGTCTTCCAAGCAGAATTGTGGAACACTTCAACAAGATCCCCAGGGACCCAATGATCATCCCCCACCATTGGTGGCGAACAAGGCCTAATTGCCTTCCTAGGCACCCTCTCCACAACTGCCTCTGCATCATTATTCATTGGAAACCAGCCATACTTCACACTGTACGTGTGCCCATTCCCAGATATTATCTCGGCACAAAGCCAAGAACCCGTTGCAACCTCCGTTTTGCTTAATACCTCCACTTTCATACCTGCCTTGAATCTCATGATGGCTAAATTAAAATACCGACAAGATTCTACCAACCTGCCGTATCAAAAATTCAATTCAACAAATCAGTAATTTCACAGAAACAGAAAGATCATACAAATCACGTTATCAACTACAACAAGAGAAAATATTATAAAAAAATTACACAGAAAAGAACCATGAAATTATAACTCTGCATATAAAATCAGCCATCACAGAAGAGGTAATAAAATTAACCGGAAAATAATAGTAAACAAAAAAAATTGCAAAAAAAACCTAAAAAATCTTATAAACGTGTAAGTGATAAGAAGATTGTGAAAAGATAGAATTGATTAATAAACCATCTATTCATTCAAGCTTAGTGACCAAAAAACCCTAAATTAAGATTTGTATTTGAAAATTATCTATCGATAAATTGTTTCTCTTCAAAATCAATTAACAAATAAAACCATATCAAATAACCGAATATCAAATCAATAAGAACACAACAATGATGTATAAAGCACCAAAAATCACTGAATCAAACGCGGATTATATTTTTTTACTAACCTTTTTCGCAGAGTTTGTTTTCTTCTGCTTTCGGATTTCTTTCTTTTTTAAAACAAAAAAAAAATTGAGATTTTGTTTGTTGTTTGTGTTTGAATGGTGAAGCCGAATGACTAGGGTTTTCAGAATTCTTATTTAACTTAAAAGTTATATAATCAGACGGCTATTAAGCGTCACTTGATGACTACGAAAGTGGGATCTAGCGCGGAGATGTGGGGTGTCTGAGTAACCAATGAGGTTGCTACACGTAAATCCTCCTTTTATATAAAACATTTTTTATTTTTACAAAAGGAGCTCCTGTTATAAAAATTCCAAATTGGCCCGTTTCTTTAAATATTTTTTTTTTATCGTATTGTACATTAAGTTCTTGCCGAACTAAAGAGTTGTTTGACAGCGCCATTGAACTAAAGGTTTCTTGTGATTTCGAGGCTTATGAGGCAAGTATTTCGGTAGGATTCAGTTTCCCATCAATTATTATTCCACCACTTTTGGCTACTTTGGTAATTATCAATAACCAATCCACCGACTTTAGCTGAAAGGCCAACTCATGTTTGGCCAATAATCAATTTGCAGTCCAAAACTAATTATATGTGTGCTTTTTTTAAAAAAACAGATTCTTGTTGTTGGACCAAGCTTGGTCAAACAAGAACATCGGTACGGCATCTCTTCTTGGTTGGCTTGTCAGTTAAGACCAAATCAATGGCGACTTTGGTAATGTTTATTATTATGTAGCGAATTTTAAAAAAATTATTTTTTATTTAAAAATTATTAAAATAAATTATTTTTAATAAAATTCATTTTATATCAAAAACAATTAAAAAATAATTTCAAATAAAGAAAAATAAAAAAAACTTTCAAGAGTTTGGTGCACGAAAAAAAAGACCACATAATTTATTGAACAGATTTCTAAATCCAGCCAATCGTAAAATATCCATAATATCACGATCAAGTAATTAAAAAAGATTCATGCGAGTGCGAGCAAAGAAATGTATATTTGGAAAGAATGGATTTTATTTTATTTGATATTTGATATTGCATTAAAACTGTACTACCGCTGGTAGTGCCAGAAATGGCATTTCCTTTCTCCATACATTTTATTATTTTATATTGTGGATGCATATTTTAAAATTATTTAGTTTTGGAATTATAAATTAAATTCACTCTTATTAGATTTTGATTAAACCATTTTTTTGATAGATTTAAGATATCAAACGATATAGTTTAAATTTCTAATATTTATTTTAGAATCAAGAGCAATTAAAAATCTAAATTTAATATCCATCTCAAATGTAAAATATATAATATATTCATATACTGATATCGTTTTATAGTGTTTGGAAATATGGATTTTCCTAGTTCAATTCCAATTTATAAATAATTCTCAAATATATTTAATTTATTTTTGCTATGAGCAATTAAAAATTTAAATCCAATATCCATCTGAAATGTAAAAATATATAATATTATTTTAGCAGAAAACTAAAAAAAAATCATGTTTTTATTGTAGACTAAGATACAAAACATTCAGGATTTAAACAATGTAATGATATTTTTACTTTTCTCTACAAAAACCAATACTTTGTTGATGGAGTAATACGTTTTTTTTCATATGACTCATCTGTAATTACTAAATTCATCAAGACTAATTGGTCTTTATGTGTTTTGCTAACACAATAAAATTACTTAATTAATATTGAAAATTAGCATCTAAGGACTTAGTTTTCTTTTCCTTTTTTAAGCGTGGTGAAATAACAAACTCACCATTAGAATACAAAACTATTGAGCTAGCATGTAAAGGTTTTTTTGTATTTTTTACTTGATTTTGTTTTGTTATAATAAAGTTGAAAGACAACCAATTTAAGATTTTAATACAAATAAAATATTATTTTAAAAATTAGTATGTGCTAGTGGGTGGAAGACGTCGTGCCATTGAAGCAGTGTTTGAGGGGTCTTTTAATGGTCTAACAGTGACTTTCAGGGTGTTATTTGAATCATCTCATAGGCCTTTTCATCTTAGACCGAAGCGTGTAGCTAACAGATATTCAATTTAACACCGACAACCTTTTTTTCTTCCTTCTTTTTTTATTTTCCCTCGATTTCTACACTTGCCCAAAAGCAACCCTTCAAATTTGATCATTGTTTTTTTTATTACTATTTGTTGAATTGGAATAACTTATAAAATTTTTTTTTTTTTCAATTTTATCTTTCTTGAATTTTCTTATCTATTATATTTGTCTCTCATTATTTTGATTGTTATTTTTTGGTTTTTTTATCCTTATCTTGATTTATTTTATTTTTCAATTTTATCCCTCGTTATTTTATTTAATTTAATTTTTATATTAGATTTTATCTTTATTCTATTGATTACTATTTTTTATCCTTTTCTTAATTTATTTTATTTTTTAATTCCACCCCTCATTCATAGTTTTGAAACCCGACCCTGTCAAGTGATTGGGTCACGGGTCAGATGGGTTGACCCGGGTTAACCCGAGTCAATCCAAAAAAAACCTATGACGAAACGGTAAAGAGTTTGGGATAAAACGGTAACATTGGGTAATAATCCGAACCGGACTCTCGTGTGAGATCATCATCATCACTAAAAACATCTCCTCTGTGATGTTAGTTTTCTTGACAGTGCTCTTCAAATCACAAATTAGTAGTGATTTTTATTCATAATTCTCTCTAGATCTCTTCTCCAGCGAACCAAATTAAGCAAGTCTCCTCCTCCTCCTCCACTGGTACAATTTTCTCCTTCTTCTTTTGTGTTTAAGGTTTAGGTTCTCTCTTGTGTTTGCATAATTCTTATTAAACAACTGTACAGTACCTAAAAAATTCACTTAAAAGAGAACCACAAGACCCTACAAAATAATGCAAGAATCTTTAGCTGAACCAGAACCAGGAGATGAAGTGGTGAAACTCAAGTTCTTCCTCAGTTATAGCACTCTCTAAGCTTCCTCTCTCCATTATCTTCTTCTTGTTGTACACTTCGTTTTTTACAATATCACAAGGTAATTGACAGAAACCCATTTGTTTATCCACTTTTTCAAGAAACTAAGAACAGCCCTTTTGTGGTTCTCATGTTTTTGTGTCAAATTTGCAGCTTTATCATCGAAAATAGCAGTGGCGCAAATCAAGGCCAAAATGAAAAGAGACCGGGTTTGAGGCGGGTTTGATCGGGTGGCCTGGGTCCCGGATCGACCCGTTGGGTCGACCGGGTTTCACCGGGTCAACTCCCAAGTGGGTTTTTGCCTCCACCCGGACCGGTCCCATGCCCGGGTCTGCCGGGTCCCGGGTCGGCCCGCCGGGCCGGTCCGGGTTTTAAAACTATGTCCTCATTGTTTTATTCATTTAGTTTTTATACCAAATTTGATCTTTATTGTTTTGATTGATATTTGTTTTATTTTTTTAATCTTAGATGATTAGGAATTTTGTTTTGCAATTTTTCCAAGTTTGCCTTCTATGAGGTAACTCGGTCTCATGACTCAGGTCACGTGCTTCAAAGATTAGCATGATTTGAATTTGGTCTTTCTTCAGGTTCTTTCTTTATTTTTATTTTAATTTAACCTTTGGTATAAGGTTATTTGGTCTTCAGTTTTGTGATTTTGCCTTTTTTTCGTTCTATAGAGTAATCATATTTTCATATCCTTAAGGTTAGTCGAGTTAACTCGGGTTGATCTAAACTTTTTATATATAGTTTTTTTATCAATTTTTTTCTGTTTTGCTTTTTATTATTTAGTTTGCTTGAGAGTTGACCTCTATTTTTTATTCAATTTCTTTTGTATGAGTTATCTCGACCTCACAACCGCATCGCGAGTTTAATATATTAACTTAAGTTAGGTTTTTGTCCTTTTTTAAAATTAATGTTTTTCAATTTGTCTTTCAACATTTGATTTGCTTGTATTGAGCATTTGATTTTTTTTCTCTTTGTGAGGTTATCTCATTCTCATTCAATTTTTGTTTTTTTATCAAATGAGATCATTGATACATTTTAATAATATTTAGAGGGTATCTTTTTATAATATTAGTGAGCGTTCATTTTTTTATTAGTCATTATCATTTTATTTTTTTATTTTCATTGGATTTTTTTTATATAATCATGTTGTTAAATTAACCAAGCTTATTGAATCAATTCGAATCAATGATCTGGGTCCTAAATTTTTCCTACTCCTTTAAAAATGTTCGCATTACCTAAACATCTTTTTTTGTGTTAAAACATTGACTAGGCTCGTGGCATAGCGCGGACCACCTAACTAGTAAACAACTAAAAGAACAAGAGTTTTTTTAGGTGGCATCATTATTCATAAAAACAGTGAATTTGCTTCTCACCTTTTTTTATATTGTCCTTTTTTATATTTCATCATTGTACTTTGTTTGTTTATTCCTTTTGTGACCTAATTCAATGAGATAAATTTTTAAATTTGTATTAGAATGACAAAAATAAAAGAAAGAGAACCACGATGTAAAAGACAGAGAAAATTTGTGGTCAATCTCAAAATTTTTAGAATTTTCATATTAGTACAAAAGTTTATTTTGTTTATTTTTCAGTTTCTAAGTTTGAGAGAGGAGGGAAAAACTCATAAAAAATAACAAAAAAGAGAGAAAGTTGTATGTTGACTATAAAAAATAGGGATCTTTGTGTCAATGAATTTTCATTCTCGAGATAAGTTCAATGAATGTGGTATTTTCCTCTAAACATGTAGGAAAAGTAGATTAGGTTCCATTTGATACGATTCTTGTTTTTTAGAGTGATTTTAAGGTATTTTGGGGTTATTAAATGATTGTTTAATGCTTATATGATGTTTCGAAGGTGCTTCCAGGTAAAGACAAGCTCCAAATTAGGTTTTCAAGATAAAAAAACATGAACCCCCATTTTTTGGTCATCATAGGTGACAAAAAAAATGACTAATTACCAATAGGTTGCCAGTTATTATCCACTTTAAGCAAAAATAAAAGGAACACACAAAAATAGATGACATGTTGTACATTTTTAAGGAGATTTTTTTTAAGGCAGAAGCCTGGGCTATCAAGCCCAGGCATGCTTAGGTTGTTGATTAAGACTAGACAAGTGGGCATGACCTATCAACATTTGGCCTTTTTTTGTGTTTTTAATTTTTACATCTTTTCATTAATTTTTTATATTAAAGTATTGATTTATTCCATCTGTCTTATTTTTTAAACCTTGTTTTTAAAATAGGTATTGATATTTTTATATTTTCTTTAGTTCCATGAAACTTCAAAGAGACTAATTTGATCTGTATTGAATTTTTTTCCTCTTATATTTATATGAATTAGTTGAGTTTATATTATATTATATTATATTATATATATATATATATATATATATATATAAGGAAATGTTTTGTTATTAGCAACAACATTTTGTTGTTAAGATAAAATGAATGCAAATATTTAAAATAAAAAGAATAATTAGTGTAAAGTATTTGTATGTGCATCTATCTTTTATGTTTACTATGAAGATTCACTTTCCACTTTAATATTTAATTAGTGTTCAAAATTCTCTTTTAATTTATCAGTTCATATATTTCTTAATTTATTTTAGAAAGCATAAACAATTTTTCCCATCTCAATTAAAAAAATATATGATACATGAAAACATATCCATAATGTGATTATTCTTTTTACATTAAAAATTGGTTTGAAATCTTACCCGTTGTGTAAACAACATATTTGCATCTTTAAATTAAAAAAGAAATCATGATATTTTAAAATGCATCCATAACAATAAACATGTTCTTTTATTATGTTTAAAATTAATTTTGAATTCTACCCACGACATAGCACTAGTAATAAGACTAATATTCATATACTAAATTTTATTTTGTTTTTTTTTATATATATTTGGAGATATGGATTTTCTTAATTCAATTCCAATCAAATAATTCTAAAAAAGTTTGATTGGGTTGAATGGTAAGGCTAGACGAGCAGGTGTAATGTAAAATAAATTTAATTGAAAATAGGTTTGAAAACATTTTGTCTTTAATGGGATAAAATCTAAGTTAAGCATATTTTACAAGATATTACAGGGTTATGAATAAGTGATGGAAAAGCAGAGACTAATTTTGTGTTGACAAACTGGACTTCATCTATGAACAATCTGTACATGCATGTGTCAAGTGATCTTACATGGATTCCAGCCGCGTTTGTTTCTTCATTTCCGCTTTCCAAGCTTACTGAATCCTTCTCAAATGATAGATGCAAGGGCTCAACAATTAAATTTGGATTTTAACTTAATTTTATATATAATTTTATGTTATTAAGTGTAACTTTCAACTTGACTATTTAATCAGGCTAAAAATTTATTAGATGTTTTCAGTCGTATTGTTCTACATGAGGTTGAAGCTTCAGGTTAATTAAAGTTTGAGAAGACATCACAATATAGTTTAAAAAATTCTATATGGATTTTGTTATTTTTTTCCTTTTGATTTGTAAACTTTCTATTTAAAGATGATTCTTTTTCTAATGATAAAAGGATATTTAACAACTTAGTTTAAGGAGTTAAAGTCAGTTTTGGGTTATTTTTTTATTGCATAGTTTTATGTTAACAAACACAATTTTTTAAACAATATTGAACTAAAATTTTACTAGAAGTTTCTGAATGTCTTGTATTATATTGGATTAAAATTTCAAATTAATCAGACATCAAGAAGTCCTTATAATAAAGTTCAGAAGTTACTTTACGAGATTTGTATTGTTTTCCTAGTTGATTTATGATTTTTTTCCTATTTTATTTAGAACTCTTTTATTATTTTTCATAATTAATTAGGACATTTTTATACCTAGTATAAATAGAGTTATTTAGTTTGTACTAAGGTTTTTGCTTTTCAGTTATGATGTTTTGAATAAACTTGTGTTTTGTGTGATGCAATATTTTATCTTTGTTATGACAAAGAACAAATTTGACTTAATGTATAACTGATATTATGGTGCCTTCCTTATATTTCTTGTTCGCGAATTGGCATTTGTTTGGTGGACGTTCATTGTAATAATGCTGATGCTTTGATTTAGGTAATCTCTGTTCCAAACCTAATTCTTTGGCTTTACGAGACTTGTTTTTCTTGCACGTGGGTTACATGATTACATGATCATAAGGTTCACATCACCTTCTATTAATGATTGGGATAGCTTCTTTACTTGATTGTTATTTTCTATTAGAATCACCTGGGTCATGAGTTGTTTCAAGAAATAAAAATGACGATAGTTTGGATAAAGAAGTCAAGTTTTCATCTTTGTTCCTGCAACTAAATATGTTTTTGTCTTTTTTATGTATTTGTTCTTTCTATCTTGGAACACTAACTAAACATAATATAAAAACCTAGTTAGGTTAAATGGGTTTCGCAAGATCAAATTCTTGGTCGATTCAATTAGCAATCCAGTCAGAGTTAGTTCTAGGTCTTCAATTTTTAGGGTCAATTTACTAGGTGGAGACAATTTTTATATATAAATGCAATATTTAAATTTTTACAAGCATATAAATATAATCCTTTTCTTTTTAATTACCATTAGATAGGTGATTTGTGCTACACCGTGGGTCGACCTAATTTTTTCAACGTAAAAAACAATGCCAAGGTGACATTCCTAAAATAGCAAAAGAATTCGAGACTTAAGTCATTGGCTTGATTGTGTTTAATAAGCCTGGCTAATTTAAATAGGACAAATAAAAAAATGCAATGACAATAAATAAACTGACAACAAAAAAAGGTAAAAAATACCCGGCATAAGCCCATCCGAGTTAACTTGTCAAATCCATGACTTATTCGTGATACCAAGATAACCATGTCAAAAGCAAAATGAATAAAATTATGAAGCATAATTACCAAATAACTCAACGTCGAAGAGTGAAACTAGAAAAAAAATACTTAATTAGAAAAAAGCAACAAAAAAAAGACTTAAGTCAAACCGGGTTATCATGCGAACCTCACGACCATGTGCATAAAATTAAGATAATATTATAGAAAAAAGCAAAAAAAATACCAAGATCAATTCTCAATCAATCAAACAATAAAAAAAAAATTGAAATAGAAATAAACTTTTAAAAAATCAAATGTTGAAGGATCGTATTTAATAAAAAAAATAAATTAAATGAGAATGTGATAATCCTATGAAAAGAAAAATAGAAAAAAATTTGAACGTAAATACTTATTCATAACCGTATGTGATCAAGTTATGGAACGCGATTGGAATAAAGAAATCTTAGCTTTCCTATCCTGGACTTGTCTACGATTAACCAGAACAATATTAACCAGAACAATAAAATGATAATCTATGCAAGTTTAGAGCTCTAGGGAAACATCAGTACAATCAATCATCTCTGGCAAGTAGGTCTAATGTCTGAAAACACTCTAACGATGTATAATGTTGCGCCATCCAGTCCCAATATTAAATTCATGGGGAGTTTGGACTTCCTTTTCGGAAGGATTACAAAGACAAAAAGTTCTTCAACCACAGTGAAAAATATCAATGAAATATTGAACATAGTAAACTAGGGTATTCTTATGTCTACCGAGGCTAAACACTTGAAAAAGTTCAAATTTGCAGACCTTTTATGGTTCTACATGCATGTTAGTTGTCAATTGTTGACCTATATTCTTGATGGTTTGGGTGGATTTGTGACGAGATTGTTCTTGGTAAAAGGTCTCATGAAATTGAACATACATCACACAAGATTATTGGCATTGCCCTGTTCTGTTTTGCAACAACAGAGGTGTTTGGTGGCTTGGTCAGACCTGGCAAAGATAGCAAGCATCGTCTTTTCTTCAACTGGTTCCACTTCTTCGTGGGTTATTCGACAATTTTCCTAAGCATAATTAACATATATAAAGGATTTGGCATATTGCACGCTACCAAGTCTTGGTGGTATGCTTATAATGCTGTAGTCTTGGGGTGCATTGCTTTGGGATTGAAAGCTTACACTCGGATGAAGGGTTGGAAGTCAAATATCTTAGATAAGAACAAGTGCACTAGCATTGCAATAGAGAAGGTTATATTCGATGGATATCAGGAAATTTAGATTCGATGGACATCATTTTCCTTTCTTAAAAGAATTCCAAAAACCAATAACATAGGAGGTTTAGATGACAAAATCTTGATTTAACTAGAAACTTATTTTTTGATGTTATAATTTTTGATGTATTTTTTTTCTTTTGAGTTAATAGTAGTTTAATTTTGATGTAGAATCATAATTGATCCTTTCATATAGAAATAATAATTTTTTTATAATTAATATATATAAAAGTCCCTGTAATATATTCCACAGTTTCTTGTTGAAAACTAAAGATGCTCATTTTCTATAATTTTTCAATCACACTTTATGCATCCATTCACTTTTAATGAATTTGCAAAGGTGCAAATTAAATTAATATTATTTTTCATACAATGATGGTATTGTTAGACTTTTTTTATTATGACTTGGTGTTTAAGAGTGTGATAGTAGTTGCGGTTGAAAGTGTTTTTTTACTTGAAAATACATTAAAATAATATTAAAAAATCATTTTTGACATCAATATATCAAAATGATATGAAAATATATAAAAAATAATTTCAATTTTTTAGGAAAATTCCAAACACTACCTTACTAATATACTTCTTCTCTATATGGATTTGGAATCAAGGTAGAACTAGTCCAGTTGAAAATCAAACTTACCTTTTATGGGCAAAATTCATGACCAAACCTCAAAGCTCGTTATACCTCTTCTTCGTGAGCTTCAATCTGCTATCTATTAAGTTAACTTGTTCAAATGGTTATGATATTTGGATGATGCAAAGAACATAATTGTTTTCTTTTCTCTTCATAGTCTTATCGTAGACTGCATAGAGAGAAGATCATAGGGGAGTGATTGGATTTTTATAATGAACACTTTTTAACATGTAAAAGCCAACAAGTTTGCAAAAAACAACATTATAATCATGTTAATGGAGCACTTGAGTTGATTTTTTTAATACACCTTAATGAATACTGACCAACATTTAATCATGAGACAAAACCTAAATTTTGAATGGTATTTGAGAGCTGATTGATCTAATAATTTTAGCCACTATTACATTTATTACCTTTTATGTATTGTTCTAATAATTATAGCAATTATTTAAAACAGAAAATAACATCGGATTTTTAGGTAATTTTTGTATAAATTTTAAATAACTCTAAAATTGTCTAATAGGATCTTTGAGACTTTCAAGAAATTTTAAATTTACTGTTTTCACCGTGTGTATGTGTTTCAAGTAACCTAACAAACAAACCACCTAAAGCTAACATCAAAGTTGCCTAGAAGGAATTTTGATAACTTAATTAAGTTGAAAGGCTGTGACATACATAATTGAAGAGAAAGAGGAACATCTTCTAATCTAATGAAGTTCATGACATAGCATGATAGTTAGACAATAAATAGATGGCCTGCGTTTCGCTGCTGGTTGAGTTGATTTCTTTAGTAATATAGAAAAACAATGTTAAAGTATTGCCAACATATTTTTTTTAAAAAAATTGTTACTTAAGTTAAACCTTAATGCCAAGGATGAAGATGAAAAGGAATTGAAAAAATAAAAAAAATCCCAACCTAATCTATGCTAAGATAAGAAACTTGTGACCTAAATAATGGATATGCCTTACACACATTGCTCCTATGGATATGCCTCTATGTGAACCGATATCAAAGCCAACGACTATCCGTTTTGGATGCTGGGAGATGCCACCCAAAAGGTGCATGCACTGCACGAGCCAACAACTATTCTCCTTTTCTTTTATTTAATTTATCAAAAGATCTAAATGTCTAATAGCATATGATAAAAGCCATAATAAAATATAAAAAAGCCCTTTGATCTAAGCTATGAAATTTGTTGCCTCTAAGAGCACTTTAGTAATTATTAAACTATAAGTAAAAGGACTCATTCTTTTACTGTGGACTGCACAGTGTAGTCCGCAGTAAAAGATGAGCCCCTCTTTCTCTCTTTTTTTTCTTAGAGTTTTTTTTAATAATTTTTTTTGTTAGTGTTAAATTTTTTTATTCAGTTATCCGATTTTCATGACACAGATCCCGGGTTTAATAGGTTAACATGGTTTGACGAGTTAACCCATAAATTTGTTTTTTGCTTTTTTTTCTTTTTAATTAATTTTTTTTGTTTATTTTAGTTTGTTAATGTTAAATTTCTTTCCATTTAGTAAAAGATGAGCTGGTTTTTCTTTTTTACACTTTTAGAGTTTTTTTTTTGCTTTTTTTTAAATAATTTTTTTTGTTAATGTAATTTTTTTTTATTCAGTTATCAGACTTTCATGACACGGATCCCGGGTTTAACAGGTTAACATGGTTTGACGAGTTAATCCATAATTTTTTTTTGCTTTTTTTCTTTTTCATTAAATTTTTTCGTTTACTTTAGTTTGTTAATATTAAATTTCTTTTTATTTAGTTATTAAACTTTCATGACACATATTTCAGGTTTCACGGGCTGTCAATTTTTTTTTTATTTTAATAATTTTTTTTATTTAATTTAGTTTGTTAATGTTAATTTTTTTATTTAGTAATCAAACTTTCATGACACGGATCCCGGGTTTAACGGGTTAACCTGGTTTGGAGAGTTAACCTGAATTTTTTTTCTTTTTAATTAATTTTTTTCGTTTAGTTTAGTTTGTTAATTGACAATAAACTAAAACTGCTCAGTGTTTCACTGTGCAAGTCCACAGTGAAACGCTGAGTTGTCTTCTTTTTTTTGTTTTTTCTCTTTTTTTTCGTTTTCTAGCGTTTATGAGTTTTTTTTTGTTTTTTTCTTTATGTTTTTTTTAATGAATTTTTTTTGTTTAATTTTTTTTGTTAATGTTAATTTTTTTATTTAGTTATCAGATTTTCGTGACACGGATCTCGGGTTTGACGAGTTAACCTGAATTTTTTTTTCTTTTTTTGCTTTTTAATTAATTGTAACATATACTAAAAAGGATTAGTGTTTTATTGTGGACTGCACAGTGCAGTCCATAGTAAAACACTGATGCTTTAGTTTTTTTTTTAAGTTGTCTCATTTTTTTAGCTTTTTTTATGCCTTTCGGGATTATTTTTTTGCTTATTTCTTTATTTTTTATTTTAACAAATTTTTTTGTTTAATTTAATTTAGTTTATTAATATTAATTTTTTTTATTTAGTTATCAGACTTTCATGACACGTTTTCCGGATTTAACGGGTTAACCTGGTTTGACAAGTTAACCAAGAATTTTTTTTTTGCTTTTTAATTAATTTTTTTCATTTAATTTAGTTTGTTAATACTATTTTTTTTCTATTTAGTTATCAAACTTTCATGACACATATCCCGAGTTT
>Ga0325402_1002119_pt1 | contig 17157 bp, 16 predicted proteins | sample PopdelMetagenome_22_FD_207212 | JGI IMG/M metagenome (GOLD analysis project Ga0325402, IMG submission 207212) | Populus deltoides microbial communities from Bellville, Georgia, United States - Xylem-PdKOR-R3 | ecosystem: Host-associated > Plants > Phyllosphere > Stem > Wood/Secondary xylem... | reverse complement strand
GGAATCGCCATGCAAGAGTTCTCTCGAATGGGTGTTCGCTCTATTATTTTGACATCCGGAACATTATCTCCCTTGGATTCTTTTGCACAAGAGTTGAAACTGTGAGTCTCTTTTTGTAGATTGTATCTTGTAAAAAACTTAAATGACTTTAAAAAGATGCTGACTAGAGAATTTGGTTCCACCTCAGAGATTTTCCTATTCGGCTGGAAAACCCTCACGTCATATCCTCAAATCAGATATGGGCTGGTGTTGTACCAGCTGGTCCATCAGGTCGCTCATTGAACTCATCTTATAGAACCCGTGATTCTCTAGAATACAAACAGGAGCTTGGAAATGCTATTGGTATGTAACACAATTTATCAACCAAACTGTTTTTTCCATCTGTATCATTGTCCACTGATTGATGAGTTTCGTGAATTTTATTTTCCAGTCAATTTTGCCCGAATAGTACCTGATGGACTGCTCGTATTCTTTCCATCTTACTACCTTCTGGATCAATGCATTAGTTGCTGGAAGAATATGGTAAGGCATCATATACAAATACAGCAGTTTGTATAGCAAATATGTTAGCTTTATCTCTGTAAATATTCTATGTTGCTGCAGAGTCAGGCAAATTCAACAACAATATGGGAAAGAATCTGCAAGCATAAGAAACCTGTTGTAGAACCTAGACAATCCTCACTGTTTCCTCTTGCAATTGAGGTAAGTAATGCAACCTACAAGTTAGGTCAACATGATTGCATATTTGTTGTATTTACTATCAGCAACTAGGATGTTCTTTTGGATTCATATCGTGATTGTCTTCATATATTGGCTAGGACTATATGGCTAAGTTGAAGGACACCTCAACTTCTGGTGCAGTATTTTTTGCTGTTTGTCGTGGCAAGGTATGCCTTCATTCAGACTTGTGAACAACTCTTCTTTGATGTTCTTACCCAAGTAAGTTTCTGTATGTCATGCTGGCTTGTGAAGAGGGGAATAAACTTGCTTTGATATTTTTAATTCCATGGCTTAGGTCTATGAAACTATCCAGAACAATATAATCATTTTAAGATGCATCCAATATTTTAATAGCGCATCATCCATATGTACACGGGACATAACAGTACACATATGTTGATGTTCTGTTGTGTGATCTCTCTCTTTCCCAAGATATTTTTCAGTTCTGAAATTGACATATACGGCATATATGTACCTCCACTTGTATAAAATAAGCTGTTTGGTTGCTTGATAACCTTTTCTGCGTGCTTTGCTTTTTACTTCATGTATGCATGCTATTTTTTTTTATAGAGTTGCACCTGTTTGTCATATTTGACTGTTAGTAGGTTCTCAGGTGAGTGAAGGATTAGATTTTGCTGATCATGCTGGAAGAGCCGTTGTCATCACTGGCATGCCATTTGCCATGAGGACCGATCCTAAGGTTTTGTCCATTACCCTGCTCTTTCTTGGGTTTTTACTTAGCCTTAGTTGCTTAATCTATTTGACCTTTTCAGTTGCTGTTCTTAAAAAAATTGTGTTTGTTAGTTCTGAAAGAATTAATTGATTCTTGAAGCATCACTTGAGACAAAGTTACAATTGGTAGTGGTTCACAATTAAATGATCTATTGATGGCCAGACAAATTAGATGAATGCAACTTATACATTTGGTTGGTTTTGCCATCATTGGCTTAAATTTAGTTACTGTGCTTCCTATTGTTTTATATGTTCTTAGAATAGGGAAATTGAAGATTCACATTTACAACATTCTTGTAGTTGCATTTATTTTTACCAGAAGATGAGAGTTTGGATTTCTTAAATCCAAATGTTGATAATAATGAGTTTTCTACTTTGATCTTGGTCTCGGTATCACAATCAATCAGGTTTATGTTAATATTTAAAGTTGTTTGAGATTGTGATGCAGTCACAGTTTATTTTCTGAGAGACTGCATGAAAATTGGAGAAAAGTCTGGAGCATGTTTCTGAAAATTTGTTTCCCAAAAAAAAATTAACGATTTGATTTCCTTGTATGCTCAATGTATGACAGCTACTGTGTATTGCCTAGAAAGAGGCAACATGTATCCTTGTAACACTGCAGTATTTCCTTGTATGGCACATGAGTATCTGTAATTCTAGCTCATGTCACATGTTATATCATGCTTGTCAGGTTCGTTTGAAGCGTGAATACTTGGATGGACAGACACACTCACAAAGAGATGGATGTAAGGTAATGTCCAACATCACATTATGGTTGTCAATTATATCTCAAAAAATGTGTACAATTTTGTGAATTGAGTTAGATGCTGAAGTTGCAGGTTCTAAGTGGAGAAGAGTGGTATGGTCAACAGGCATCACGGGCTGTAAATCAGGCTGTTGGACGTGTAATCCGTCATCGCTATGATTATGGAGCAATTATTTTTTGTGATGAAAGGTTCTTTCTTATACTTATTATTGGTTGTCTTCACTGAAATGCACACTCATCTGACCTTCAGGTGGATTTTGATTATACTTGTTACAACTGTTTGTGTGTGAATGAATCATTTTCAAAATTTTCCTGTGCGCAGCTGGATTTAAACTCTAGGATTCTATGGTAAAATTTAAGGCTCTCGAAATGCGTTTTTCTCTGAAATTTTCTTTGAGCACATCGTTATAAACTTTAGATTTTTGTGGGGTTGACTCAACTTTTGAATCATGGGCAGGTTCGAACATCGTAATCGCCAGACCCAAATATCACTTTGGATACAGCCTCACATCAAGGTATGTATTGCAGGTTTTGGAACAACCCTTTTGGTCTCCAATCTCCATAGCTTTCTTCTTTTGACAGTGAAATAACCCTTTTCATTGACAGCTGTTATAAGTACTGTCTTCTATGTTTTCAGTGTCACTCTAAATTTGGGGATGTGGTTTTTACATTGAGTCGTTTTTTCCGAGATGGAGGAAGTCGTGATGCTGCAAAGCTTAGGTCAATACCAAGGGAAGACACTGGTAAAGTATCTTCTAGTTTCTCAATGTCATGAATTTCATGGTTGTTGTTTGGGGTTACCTATTCAGTTTGCTAGAAAATATTTGGCAGTCAATCTGGCCCTAGGGATTGCTCTTGTACCTCCCTTCTCATATTAAGGGATGACTCATCCTTATTATGGTTAGCACGAATGACACTGCTCCTCAAAAAAATACTAGTAGTTTGAGGAAGACATCTCTTTATATATAGTGAATTAGCTCCTTTAATGCATTTTCTTTTTCCTGAAGTTAACCAATTGATTTTGCAACTTTTGGTTGTGTTTCTCCTGCAGAAAATATCAAAGAAGAAAAGAACACACAGCCTTTGGACAAATTTTACCTGGACAGTTTTCTTTCTATGGTACATCCAGGATAATGTGACCACACTTGTTTTTACATCTTTTGAGTGTTGTTCTCTTAAGAATTTTTTCTTGCTCATGCATGTCTACAGAGGACACCGGATCAGGGTTGCTCTTCAAAATCATTATCTTCTTTACTTGAAGCTAAAAGAGGCAAGGATTCAAGCCTATCAGAGAACATTTTTCCTGCCAATCGCGCTTCTCTCTCTCCCTTCAAGGAAAGTCAGGATTTCAAATTAAATCATTCGCGCAGTGAAATCTATAATGAGAAAAAATTGTTAATTCCTGGGAGGATAAATATACAACATCAAAATGCTGAGATGATTGATTTGACTAGTAAATCTTTAATGGATGAAAGTCAAAGCAGAAAGGAGCTGGTGCCATGTTCTGCAAAGAAGCGAAAAGTTTTTCATGCAGGGTATTCAACTGGTCAGATTGGAAATACCCATGAGCATGCATCCAGTGCTGAAAGGTCACAATCAATTGCCCCCATTTCCCTTTCCAGTTTGGTAAAACTAGAGAATCCACTGATTTCTGCAAATAAAGGCAGGCAAAATGCTCAAGTTAGCTCAACATTGCCAATTAAAGATCATGCAATCACACATAAGGATGCTGAGATTCTCACTCAAAAAAACAAAGATGTTCAGTCTACTTCTGTGCCTCGCGATGATGAGCAAACAAGAGGATCAGCGTTTCTCATTCAGGTGAAATGATTCAACCATGAAACCTAACTAAGCCTGAATTTGGCATTTTTCCTTTTCAAGTACTCCCTGGGATGGTGACTAATACCTGCTCAGTTTCTAACTGAAATAAAAGCTGCCAAAGATAGAACACACACCACAGGTTTGTAGCTGGATGGTGTGTACCTTGCCCACTCATTGGGCTTTCCATGGATCAAGTCCCGCTGGACTCACTGTTTAGGTGTTTAATGTACTATAAGGATTATAACCTCCCATGGAAAAGGAAAAAAAAAAAAAAGAAAAAGAAAAGAAAAGAAAAGAAAAGAAGCGTGGATCATAACATCTTAAGCTGTGCTTGGATTTTTATTCCTGTTCTATCATGTTATTCCAGTGGATCATGTTTAACCAAGTGATAACTCTGCTTTCTTTACTCCAGATTTACATGTTGCTCATATTCTCTTGACTCTGTGCTCCTGCTATTACCTTTAGCGTTGATATGTTTAAGCTTTTTTCTTTTAGTAATTCTGTTTAACTTTTTTAAGTTATAGCCATCTTTTCTAAGCTAAGCTTTAATTATTTAAGCCTTTTTCTTTTAGTTATTTTTTTTCACTTTTTAAAGTTACAGCCATCTTTTCTAAGCTAAGCCTTAATTATTATTTTGGTGGAAGGGAAAGATGGGTATTTCAAGTGCCTCAAGAGTGTATTTCATTTTCAATTAGTTTGTAAAGAAAAAGAGAAAAAAAGCTGGTGGATAGAAGGGTAGGTGGCGGTGATTGAATATAATACAATTTCTTGTATTTTTGAAACATGTCAAAAAATTTCTGCAGGGATGAATTTTCCCCGTAAGAATGAGTTCTCCTGTACCATGCTTTTGAGTTTTCAGACTATTTCTGCTGCATCTTTTTGTTTTTTTTTAAAATTTTTAGAAATAGGAAAAATATAAAACAAACTTTCTGACAAACATTTTATTTTTATTTACGTTTTCCTCTTAACAAATTGTCTTCAAACTCCTTTTGTTATGGCTTACCAACTTTTTTTCCCTACAGGTTAAAGAGAAACTTAACGCCGCAGAATATAAAGAATTTGTGGAGTTTATGAAGGCACTTAAGTCCAAAGCAATGAAGATAGGCCACGTTTTACAGTCTATCGTGAGATTATTTTCTGGACCAGAGAGATTTCCTCTTCTTAAAAGGTATAAACCACCATCTATGACAAAAACAATGAGTTTTGTCTAAATACCTCTCAATAGAGTTCCTTCCATTACATAGAACCAAATAGCATAATACATCTCTAATTACAAGGTTGATTTCTAGCTCTAACCTAGCTAAATATGGAAACCACATATACAACTGTATAATTAGCATACAATTAGAATCCTATAATTAACATGGTTTTAAATAATGCCATCCCAAATCTATTGAAACCCCCTCTCAAATTGATGTTGGTCAATCAAGAAGCATCAATTTGCCAACCAGAAATTGATGGCACTGTCGGGTCATAGCCTTGGTAAATATGTTAGGAAGCTGAAGATCAATGGAAACATGCGGAAGAGTGATAATCCGAGTATCCACAACTTCCTGACTAGAATGGCAGTCCATTTCAATATGCTTCGTATGACTCATGAATAACAAGATTGGTTACAATCTGAATGACACTCGTGTTGTCTCCTCGAAGAGCAACGGGGTTGAGCTTAGAGAAGCCAAGCTCAACTAGTAGACCACATAGCCAAATACTTTCAGAACAAGTAGCAAACATGGCATGATATTCGGATTATGTAGAGAATTTGGACACGCGTGCCTGCTTCTTACTCTTCTAAGAGATCAAGGAGTCGCCAAGAAATATGCACCATCTTGTAATAGAGAGACGAGTATCGAGACATCCAACCCAATCAGCATCATTACATACAACAAGGTGAAAAATAAGTGTTGACAGGAAAGAATAACCCATGACTAGGTGAGCTTCTGAGATATCAAATGATACGACGAACAAAAACTAAATATAGATCATGTAGAGATTGTATAAACTGGCTAACCTACTAAACCGTTAAAGAGATATCATGTTGTGTGTTCGTTAAATAATTTAGGTCCCAATTAGTTGACGAAACACAGTAGGATCAATGAGGTTGCCTTCCCCACGAAGATATTTCACGTTAACCGCAAAAGGAGTATTCATAGAGGAGGTATCCTGAAGACATGTCAAAGTAATCAAATCCCGCATATATTATATTGATTCAGGAATATACTAGAGGGATTGATGTGAACCTCTAACCCCAAGAAGTATGCAAGCAGACCAAGATCCTTCATATGAAACAAGGCCTGAAGATGTTGTTGGAAATGGGTAATCAAGACGGAATCCATCACAGTAATAATAATATCATCAACATAGACAAGGAGAAGAACAACACCCGTAGATGTCTTGTAAAGAAACAAGAGACATACTTGCTTTGCTGAAAAGAAAACTGAAGCAAGGTGGTGTGAAATTTGTCAAACCAGGTTTAAGGAGCTTGTTTCAGTCTATTTAATGAGCGCTTCAACTTACAGACATTTGAGGAAGAGTTGAAGATTAGACTAGGAGGTAGTGTCATGTAAACTTCCTTTTTAAGATGACCATGGAGAAAGATGTATTTGACATCAATATGATGAAGCGCCCAACCTTGTGAAGCAGCAATCGAAATAACAATCCATTTTGTAGTCATCTTACTGATTAGAGCAAAAGTCTCCTCATAGTCCACCCTATATTCCTGTTTGTTACCAAGAGCAACCAACCACGCTTTATATCGATCCAAAGTCCCATCAAAATGATGGAGTTTGATCGAGTAAACCCATTTACAATCAATAACTTCAAACAGTTGCTGGGCAAGGAACACCATCCTAGATATAATTATTTTTAAGAGCGTGAAGCTCGTCTACCATTGCCTCGTGTTAACATTCATGCTTAACTGCCTCAAAATAACATGTAGGAATTGGAATGGATGACAAAGTAGCATGAAAGAATGTAGGAGAAAATCCATATCGATCAGGAGGACAAGAGTAGTAGAACAATAAGGACTAGGGTCGGAATCCGGCTCAGTCACAAAAGGCATCGTCTAAACAAGCTCAAATGACGGGTCAGGCTCGAAAAGAGGCAAAGTTGGGTGTCATTGTCTATACACAAATCCAAGCTTATACAATTTAGGAGTAGAAGGCAAGTCATGGAAGAACATGTATCTCAGGTACAAATGCAAGATGAATGGGAAAGAAATATTGATTTTCAAAGAAAACAACATGATGAGATATACAAAATCTTTAAGAGCATGGATCATAACAAACATAACTTTTGTGAAAAATAATATAACCCATAAAAGCGCATCTAACAAATTGAGCAGACATTTTATTGAGTTCTTGAGAAGACAAATGAACAAAACAAACACGTCTAAAGGTATGCATGTTAAGATAATGAGGATGTTATTGATAAAGATGATAGTTAGGAGTCTTAAATTTCAAAACACTAAAGGGTAATCTATTAATTAGATGGACTGCAATGGACAAGGCTACAAATGATTCAAGCAATAATGCACGAGCAACATCTAGCAAATGATAATTTTAACGTTTAACAACACCACTTTGTTGAGGTGTATAGAGACAATAATGCTAAGAGACAATGCCTTTTTTGTTAAGAAAATCATGAAATTCCACGAGACATATTCCCCACTCGAATCAAACCTTTAAAACTTTAATACCTGAAGAAAATTGAGTTTCAACATAAGCAACATATCGTTGAAAGATAGAAAGTACCTCATATTTAGAATGAAGAAAATAAATCCCTGTATATTTGTTGTAATCATCGATGAATGCAACAAACTATTTATAATGCGCATGAGATATAATTGGAGAAATACCCCACGCATCACTATAAATCAAATCAAAATGTTTTTCAGCACGAGTACTATGAGAAGGAAACGAAAAAGACTTACTCTTACCTAATTTGCATGTGGAACAATAAAAAAACAAAAAATATAGGAAGAAGATTGATCTTTATTGCCTAACAAACCAGAGTTTATTAAATGAGATAAGACAACAGGTTTAGGATGACCCAAATGTCTGTGCCATATTTTACTTTTATTGTTTACAGTAGTACAAGCCATAAAAATAACTGGAGGAATGGAAAAGTGCAGAAAAACAATCGCCCAACTTTAGGCCCTTTCATGAGTATCTTCTCGGACACCTTGATCTTGCACAAGATAACCATAACAAGAAAACAAAACATCATAATCATCATCAACCAACAGGCCTATTGATATAATATAAAACCAGTGAAAAATTCAAGAGATACAAATACATCTCTAACATAGGAATTGTTATCTCCAACATCATGAATAGGTAACTGCCTACCATTAGCAAGTGTAATTTGTAATGATCCTGAATATGACCAAATATTGTGAATAGTGTCAACAAAACTAATTATATGATTAGATGCACCATAATCAACAAGCCAATATTTTAATGATATGAAATTTTTACCTTGAAGTCCCAAGGTTGAAAAAAAGAAATAATCATCTGCTTGACCATCTCAGAAATAAGGATAGATGAATCACTAGTAGTAGAAGATGAAAAACTAACTGTAGCCTGATGATTCCGAGGACGAGGACGAGGACGAGTAGGGTAGTCTCTGATAATATGTCTTGGCTTCTTGCAATAATTACAATATTTCTTCACACGACGAGTAGCAATATGTCCATATTCCATGTAGCTATAACATTGAACTTTTTGCATGTCTTTATCTTTCCCTTTCACGTGAGCAGCATAATCAATGACTTCAGTGGGTAATTTGTCTTGCTGGAAGGTAGCCTGTGTAGCAAGATGTTGCTCTTCACAAAGTAACTCCCTAAAGCACATATCTAAAGAAGAAAAGGGATCGCGATTCATCAAATTAGACAGAGCAACCTCAAACTCAGGTTGCAATTTTATTTAAAACTGATCTCTTTTGCTATGTTCATGAACCTCCTTGATTACAGCGAGAGAACCATCAGGCATCTTTGCATAAATTATATTAGCAAATTCTTCCTATAAGATCTGAAATCCAGTAAAATGCTCCTGAATGGAGAGATCTTCTTGAGTATAATTTGTAATTTCATACTCCAATTGAAATCATCGAGCCATGTTGTTATGACTATAGACTTTTTTCAGATATTCCCACATATTCTTAGGAGTCCTCAGATGTAGAACAACCAGAATGCTAATAGTGGGTAACATCCAGGTCATGATTCTAGCATCTTTGATCTTTCACTAAGCCAACTTTGAGTCCCCAGTAGGAGTCGGATCACTTCTATCTATGTGGCCCTGTAAATCTTTCCCGTTCCAAATAAATGAAATTGGAACTCCCAGGCAGAATAATTCTTACCCGTGAATAACACCCCCAAGGATTATGAATCACTAGTGGTCATGATACCAAAAAATAACAAGTCCAAAGTCTAGTAATTAAACAACAACTCAGCAAGTCCAAATCACCAAAACAACAACAAATCAACTGTATAAAATTAAGTTCAAACCTTGTAAATGACAACCTAAAAAAGCCCAATCCACTTTGACGTTAGATACGAGCAATAACACCTAAGATTACACTGACAACTATAAGGGGCTACAAAATTTGATTACACTGACAACTAAAAGGGGCTACAAAATTTGCCGACAGTCAAAAAGATCAATGGAATGATCCCAAACCACCCTCCTAGCAAACACTCAACAATGGAATGATCATATCACGAGTCTGTCATACACATGGATCTTATACCTGTCAGTTTCCCATTATCGAGTTTACTTCATTTTGTGGATTTGATGCATAAATTGTCTTTTCTCCAGCAAGTCCATGTAAATGTGCCCGCTGTTGACAGTTTATTGGTTGAATAAGTTACCAAGTAAATGTTCTTCAGGAATAAAGTTTAATGTGTCTTGGTTCTTAGGATTTTGATAGCAAATAAATAAACTCCTACCCTGTTTTGCATCATTTATGCATGTTGCTCAGCTTAGTAGATTGTTCTGATTTCTAATTCTGTTAACTGGAAAGGTTTGATGAGAGCTATTGATATTCTGTTTTCTACTTTTTTGTTATCACCATTCTGCCTTACTAACAATTTACAAATGCTGCTAGATATTCCTTTTCTTCTAATCACATGTTTTTTTAACTTCTGAAAAATATCTGAATCTAACTCTCCTTTTGTCAATTATTAACAGATTCAAGGATTTTGTTCCCACAAAGTACCACTCTTTGTACGAGCATTATCTTGAAGGAAATGACGATACACTCGGCAATCAGAGCAAGTAATTCTACTCTTTCAGCACGTGACATAATCATTCAGAATAAGGACTCCGCTTGGTTTCATATTTAATTGCCCATTAGTCTTTTAGTAAATATATGATTTGGTTTTATTGTTTTTATGGCAAGTATAGATGCGTAATGCACTGCCTTTTCTTATCATTTTTAACATCTGACGGTGTTTTTTCCTTTCACTTTGTCAATTCCACTCTAAACGCACTACAAATGGTTAAATATCACTTCAAATGTGCATGCGTTAATTCTACTCCATGTATGGAGTGTGATTAACATGAAAGGAGAAGGAATAATCCCACTCAGCTATGGTTTGTTGCCAGTTATAGATGTATTAATATCCTACATGCAGGACTAGTTAACAGGGGGGAAATTTCTAAAGGTCTCTCAATGAAACTAGAGTAGTGTAACAATAGAAATTTAGTTCGTTCTTTAATTCTTGCCTGAAATATGTTCAAGGAGAGTTGAATTTCTATTTCACTTTATATGATGCAGCATAAGCAGTTTGGAGAGAGTTGCCTAATCCCACAATAAAGTTGTGGCAAAGTTGAAAGTTCAGAGCACGGTTGAATTTTGTAAGTTTCTATTTCGATGGTTAGGTATTCCTTATGATTTACAATCAAACTGTCAAGTGATTCATTCTTTCCGATGTACAGTGGTATGCAAGTTTACTTTTAATAACCGTCTCGAGATAAAATGGAGAAAGATAACAAGGATAAAAAAAAAAACAAGATAAAATGAGAGATAAAAAAAGCGAACTATATCTCAGATGCTGTGGCTGTGCGGGTGAGAGAAAAAAATAGAGGAATTTCTACAGATACACTTACTTAGTAGGCCATACAGGTTGGGTCGGCTTGAGCAGGTTTTAAACATCCTGACCTGTTACTTGATCAGACCTATGATATTTATTTATTAGGTTTTTATTTTTAATATCCATATTTAACTTTGACCTTCACGGGTGGAGTTGGATTAAATAATATTAACTGTTGTTTTTTTTTTTTTTTGTAAATTCCAATTGATTATTATCCAGGCAGAAAAGTTTGAAGTTTTGAGATTTTTTGTAGGCTGGAATGCTGCCTGTATGGAGTCAAGAAACCCTTTCAACCAGCTTTATCAGAGAGGAGTGTATGTGCTTTGCAGCGGAGTTTTGACTAGAAACTAAACAAACCTCCACCGTTGCTTCCTGGTAATTATATTTCCAGAGAATCCGGTCCCGTTGAGGAGCCATATTGATCGGAGACTAGAAGAAAGGTGTCAAGCTATTTACTATTGTATGGTGCTGGTGATTCATCAGAAGCTTTTGGGATCAATTCCATTGTCTTAAAAAATAATAAAAAAAATTAGCCCCCTGATTCCGGGCAGATGTGGAATTAGGTTTTAAACAAAATTTTATTTATTTATTCTTGATAAATCCATGCCATTAAATAGGCGATTCCATAGAAAACAAAATACCAGTAATAATTAATGAAGGCCAAACCGGAGACCCTCTGAAAACCCATCACCAATTCAAGCCTCCCAATTCAAAGCACTGATTTAGGGCATGCATGTGAAATTAATTAATTGGCTAAGGTGCGCTCCTCATATTGAGCCAGCATCTCGTCGTTCCTATATGTGCATGCATGTGCACATACAAAAGTGATTGCATGATTATAGGGTTGGATAATAAACTAATTAATTCCTTCTTCCTTGATTTCCATATATAATTCCTAGCTCGCCATGTTACAAGCGCGAAACATGCAGCAGACAATACCATTTTAAACATCCACAAATCTCACCAAAAACTAGAAGAACACAAATTTAAAATCAAATCAAAGTTGTAATTGGTCATATATATATTCATTCATAAATAAAGTATATATGGCTATAGAATATATATTGCATGTGAGGTCTAATTAAGGTGAATAAGGCCAAGAACAGTCTGATTAAAGACTCAATTTCTCTAACCACCCCTTCAATATATAATTCCTTCTTAAACCGACAGATATAACCAAAATCTTACGTTACATTTTCCAATTTCCTCCTCCCCCCTGTTCTTGCAATTCGAGAATGGCGTGATCTGACAGGAACTTTGTCCGGATTCTTGCGCAAACCAACAATGAGGTCCACGAAAGCACTGAGTATGAACTTGTGGGACGTTTTCTCATTCAAGTTCAAGTAACATAGCAAAAGCTCTTCCATGAAATCCCAATCAACCTTCCCGTTATTCTGCAATTTTTCCTCCACCATTTCTTGCATGGACCGCCGAAAATCATCGTAGGGACTTGGAGAGTAGGTTAGCACTGCGATGCAGTCATCTGGTAGCCTAACCTGCTTTGGATCATTTGAAGCAATTGTGGCAGAGTCGTCATTGATGGTGGTGGTTGAGACTGAGGTTAAACTTGAACTTGAACTTGAACCCATGTTCTCGGAGGTGGCAGTTAAGCTGGACCGTGCCACTTCCACAAGTGAACCGGATGATGAGCCCCGCTCCACAAAGAATCGATGGGAGCCACACAGATCCAGTGGTGGATCAATATACCTAGGTGAATCAATTAAAATCTCGTTCATGCTCGGAGCTTGGTCACCTCCTCTAGATCTACGATCACTTTCCTTTTGAAAATTCCCATTGTCATCATTGATATAAAGTGACCTAAAATTCTCAAAAAGGAAGCGATCCACATCAGAGAGTGTTGCCGCGCCACCCTTCTCCTCGTCTTCTTCATCACGACTCTTATTCTGGTTACCAGCTATGGCAAAGGATAGTGTTTTAGGGTGTTTGCACCCTCTTAATATCCAGTTCTTTGAATTTGAGAAAGAATTAGAAGAGGATTGGATATTTTGGGTAGGGTTTTTGATCTTATAGATGTAGTCTTGGAGAGACTTTTGGAGTTTCTTTGGCATATTTTTTTTTTGTTTTTTGGCAAGAAAAAAAATGTGATGATCAGGGTTAGGGTTTAATGGGAAAATGGAGATGGTGGTGGTTTATAAATGAGAAAATTATGGAAGGTAACATTAATAATAATAATAATAAAAAAAACCCACCAGCGTTTCAAATATGCAAATTTTTTAAAGGCGTTAAGTATAATACCCTCAAGAAGAAAAAATAAACGTAGGGTGAAAGAATTTTACAAGAAGAAAAACTGACGGTAATTAAATGCTACTGTTCGAAAAACTAACGGTAATTAAATGCTACTGTTCTTTACCATTGACCTTCCATGCAAGATTTTGAGTATGCATATATGGTTACAAGATTATTTAGGGTTTGATCAATATTTGATTTATTTTATGGGCTGCTGAGTTTTACTGTGATTGATAATTATGTGTTTAAATCAGTAATTGTGAATCTAAAGATGGTAATAAAACCATCTTTCTTGCTTCATTTCGACGTTAATGGCTGGAGTCATGGATTGATTCAGTGTTTGCGGTATGTATTTGGGGCATACCTTCCTGTTAATAAATCTTTGAGGGATTTCCATTCGTGAGTACTTTTTGGGAAAATTCTTACCGGAAGTTTCTGCTATCAGACCAGCTCGACGCACAAAAAACAGGAGGAGAAAGAGATGTCAGGGGAAAACAGTAATTCAATTTTTGGAAATGATTTATATTCAAGCAAACAAAGTTATCATATGCATGCACGACCACTCCACTTATAATTTTATCCAAGGCCTTATTCACCTTCAGCCGACTCTAGCCTGTATATATATAATTTCCTCTTAGAACTTTATAATTTGCATCTTGTAATTTAAATCCCATTAAACTTTATATTTTTTGTCACGACCTAAAACCTGGATCCATGACCGGCAACGTAAGAACAGTGTCATAAAAACACCCCACTTATACCAAGTCTCAAAACATACATATCATAAAATAAATTATATAAAATTCATAGTGTTTCATAACTTTCAAAATATTTCATCATTAGAATAAAAAAAAGTTCATAATATTTATTACATTGTCAAAATCCGAACTTCATTAAAATAGTGTATTAGTGGAGTGTCTAAAACATCGAATCAAAATTAAAAAGAAAACCTCGTGGAACAAGTAAGGTATACCAACCAAAACTGAAGAAACAAAAACACTCAATAAAGTCCATATGCTAACAGAAACTAAAAACCTGAAATAATATTAAAAATATAAAGAGGTGAGTTCAACCAACTTAGTGAGAGAATAACATTAACACACATCTTAGATATTAATAGTTTGCAAGTTGATATATCTTGATATAAATATACATACTAAGCATATTAAAATAAAGTAGTGAAATACATGTTAGAGATCAGATGACACCCGAAGATGATCAAATAACACCCGAAGGTGACCATTGTAGGAGGATCAGTCGTGAAAGGCCGATGCTTCTCTCACCAGTCAGGTTTACAAAATACTATATACATATGGACTAACTACTCTCCGTTAGTATGGAGCAACTAATAAGTCTAATATCAAGACATAGTAGATATTCGCATAATTATTAAAGCAATGTATATCATATCAAATAGAGTTTTAGTTCAACATAATAGGAGTGCAAATTTAAGAATTGATGAGTATTAGAAAAATAAAGCAAAATATATAAATATTCAAGAAATTAACTAGTTGTACTCATTATATAATCAACATACACATTTATTTATATTACATGCATATTAAAGATTATCCCATTCACCTGGAAAAAAAAAAGGCAAACGGATACAGAACTGGAGACTATTAAAGATTGTTAGGAGGAATGTCAACAGAACCTATAACGGATACGAAAAACATTAAAAAATGACTCAAAGCAAAATAACATAAAAGACTAAAACTCTAAACTTATAGACCAAATCATAATTATAAAATCGAATTAATTCACTCGATCGATTCCGAACATAATCCAAACTAATCGAACCTAATAAACCCGATTAACCGCCACTATAGGGTCAACCGGTCGACCACTACACAAACCAACTAGTCAACCAGCAGTAACAAGTGAATTGGTCAACCAATTTAGACCAACCAGTTGACCGGTTGGTTAGAATGTCCAGAATCCCAACTTGTTAAACTAGAATCCAAAAACAGACAACTTGTTCTTCTAAAACCCATCATTATAGTCATCAAATCAGTTTTTTAAAGCCAAATAACATCATAATACTTCAATTATAACTCCTAGATCATGAAATCATCAAAATCATATCAAAAACCCAACCTTCTTCAATCATTCTATAACCAAACCATGAACGAAAAGCAACACAAGAGGAGATCACTTACCATACTTCAAGCTTTCTTGAACAAAAAAAATTATGTTTAAAAACATACTGAAATCCTTTGCATGCAGGAGAGGAGATCACGACAGGGGGGAAGAAAAAGAGGGAAAAGAGAAAAAAAAAAACTCTCTTGCAACACTCTTAATTACCTAGGTTAGTTTAAGTGGGTTTGGGCTGATTTGAACTTGGGTTTGGGCTGGTTTGGGTCTTACAACACTCCCTCCATTATACAAAATTTGTCATCGAATTTAAACTTTTAGAAAAGAAGTCTTACCATCGAGATTGAACAAATATAGATACTTGTTGCCCATGTTCTCCTCAAGCTCCCACTTCGTCTCTTCACGTGGGTGGTCACTCCACACAACCTTCACCAATGCAATATCTTTCGACCGAAGCTTCCTAACTTGTTGATCCACTATTTCCACCGATTGGACTTCGTATGCCATATCATCCCTCAGCTCGACCAATTGAACCTCCAACACATAAGATGGAACAGGAAAATACTTCCTCAACATTGAAATATGAAACTCCGAATGTATGAAGGATAGATTAGGCGGCAAGACAGACTTATATGCCACTGCCCCTTCTCTTTCCAAAATATCAAAACCCTAACATTCTTCAATCCTTCTATAAACAAATCATAAATGAAAAATAAACACAAGAGAAGATCACTTGTTCTTCAACCATTCTTGAACCAAAAATTTAAGTTTGAAAGCAAACTGAAATCCTTTGCATGCAAGAGAGGAGGTCTCGACAAGGGGAAAGAAAAAGAAGAAAAAGAGAAAACAAAACTCTCTTGCAACACTCTTAATTATATAGGTTAGTTTAGGTAGGTTAGGCTGACTTGAACTTGGATTCAGACTAAAGTTTGGCCTTGCATTTTTCATCCATAAAAGCTGGCCATACATCATCATTTCACTACAACATTTAACAGTTTTACCGATGGATTTTTTTCGTCGGCGTAAGACATATATTCCATCGGTAATTAATTTACCAACGAAATCATCGACAGAAATGCTCCGTCGGTAAATCTTTCTTGTCCGTCGGTAAATCTGTTAGTAATAAAAAAATATTACCCGCTTCATTCCATCGGTATATCCCTCGAAAAATACCATCAGTAATTACGTCGGTAATTATTTAAAAACATTTTAAAAAAATCCATTTTATAAAATTATAAAATAATTAAATTAACATAAATCAACACTCTATAATATATACTCAAAATGCTTGGAAAAAAAGGAAGAAAATCAACTCAAATAAATTTGCAACAAATGAATAAAATGAAAAAATAAATTCAACTAAAAAAAATTCATATGAAAAAAATAAAGTTGCGATTGCTAAAAATTTTAAAATCCTACAAATAAATCAACTAAAAATTGATATCATATGAAAAAAAATCTCACAACAATATTCATACAATTATTAAGAACAAAAACAATTAAAAATAAAATAAAAAACAAATATAGTGAAAAAAATCATGAATAAAGAAGAAAAAAGAAAAATCTTACCTTAATGTAGTTGCAAGTGAAGCTAAGGAGAGAAAAAAAAACATTTCGTAAAGCATATTAATTTTAAAAAAACCAAGAGGATAAAAGAAGAAAGATGAAGAAGACATACCTGAGCACG
>Ga0325402_1002118_pt1 | contig 17159 bp, 7 predicted proteins | sample PopdelMetagenome_22_FD_207212 | JGI IMG/M metagenome (GOLD analysis project Ga0325402, IMG submission 207212) | Populus deltoides microbial communities from Bellville, Georgia, United States - Xylem-PdKOR-R3 | ecosystem: Host-associated > Plants > Phyllosphere > Stem > Wood/Secondary xylem... | reverse complement strand
CATCTCAAAGTTCTCATCAACTTCTTCTTCTTCTTTATTATTATTATTATTACTACTACTATTGTTGTTGTTATTGTGTTGCTGTTAACTATAATTTATACAATTAACCTCTCTGTGGTTCGACCCCGGTCTTGCCGGGTTATTTATTACTTCGACACTCTTGCACTTGGGAGAAGACATCAATCTTTTGGTCGTGTCACAAGTATATATCATTATTATCACATTTTAAGTTAGTGTTTAGCTATTAATTTAGAATAAAAAAAGATAAAAATAGTTAAGATATATAAGACACTAGATATGTTGCCCGTGCTTCACCATAGGTCGAGTAATTGTTTTTATGTGAAAAAACGTGTTAGGCTAAAATATCAAAGTCCTCGGTCATTGGTTCAAGTGGTAATTTAAATAATATAAAAAAAACAAAAACAAATGACAAAAAAAAGATAAAAAAAACCATACTTGAGACTATTCAGATTATTAAACAACTCAATGCTAACCTAATAGAAGGAAAACCATAATACATAAAAAAAAAGTAAAACTTCAAAAAAAAAAGAGAGGAGAAAACATGAGGTTAAAAAAGAAGAAAAAAACAAAAAAAACTCAAGCGAATCTCCTAAACCTGATCTAATCTTAAAAATTTACAAGTCATTAAATACTGGAGTCAAGTTCAATCAAGAAGCTTACTTGTCAATCAATATAATTTTGAAGGATGAAATTGTTGAAACAATATTGATAAAAAAAAACTTACAAAATAAAAAAAAGGCAACAAAAAGAATGAGAATACAATTTGAGAGAAAAACACCTAAGGAGGATGAAATTTGAAAAACAAATCCCAAACAAAATAAATATCAATTAAAAGAATAAGTACCAAATTTGAAACATTAAAAAATCATAGGGGATGAAATTGAAAAACATTTATAATTTGATAGATTATTTATAGATTAAAAAATAGGTTGGGTGAAATTGAAAAAAAATTATAGATGGCTAATCTAACATAATCAAACCCAAAAAATAAAAACAAAACCTAAAAAAAAAGATTGAAAATAAGCTTAAAAGGGAAAAAAATCAAGCAAACCCGGGTGAACCTTCTAAATCTGTTCTAATTTCTAAAACCCACAACTTGTGAAATCCTAGACCTGAGTTCAATTAAGAAACTTAACTCTTAACAAATTTAATTTTAAATGATGAAATCATGAAGAAACTATTAATAAAAAAACTTTGCAAAAGAAAAAAACAACAACAAAAAGAACAGAGATAAAATTTGATAGGAAAAAACATGAGGAGGATGAAATTTGAAAATAAATATTAAAAATGATCTCAAACAAAATAAATTGTAATTAAAATAATAATGACCAAATTTGAAAGATTAAAAAATCATAGGAGGTGAAAATAAAAACATTTGTAATTTGATATATTAATAAAATGATAATGGGTGAAATAGAAAGAAATTGATGAAGGCTAACATAATAGAATCAAACCATAAACTTAACAAAAAAAAAAATAGGAAACATCATTTTAGAAAAAGGGAAAAAAACCAAGTAAACCCGACAAATTTCTTAAACCTAGTCTAATATCTAAAAGTCACAATCCGTGAAATCTTTTACCCGGATTCAATCAAGAAGTATAATTCTCAACCAATTTAATTTTGAAGGATGAGATCAGTAAACAATATTTAGAAAATACCTATAAAAGCAACAAAAATAATGAGGATAAAACTTGATAGAAAAAAACCAAAGAAGAATGCAATTTTAAAAAAAATGATCTGAAATAAAATGAAAAGAGTTCCAAATTTTAAAAATAACAAAAAAAAATTAATAGATTAAAAACATCATAGGGGTTAAATTGAAAAATATTTAAAATTTAATAGACTATTTATATATTTAAAAATGTTAGGGGGTGAAATTGAAAAATATTTGTGATTTGATATATTATTTACAAATTATATATAGATTAAAAAATATTATAAGGGTAAAATTGAAAAACATCTATAACTTTATAGCTTATTCTAAAATAAAATAAAAAGTAATAAAAAATATAGGGACCAAATGTCAAGGGAGAAAAAAATTAAAGGGGTTGTTTAGAATTTTTGCAAGGGTTGGTGCATAACTCAAGGAGAAGAGAGAAAAGAAAATTAAAAAAAATGATTTTCATGACAAATTGCTAGAATTCTTAGAAAACGCGTTGTACCACCATGCAGAGGGTATCAATATCTTCCAAACGTTGCCTTAAAAGGTAGTGTTTGATGGTTGGACAACCCTTTACACACCAACAAATTGTTTTCAAAATTATATTTAATAAATTTAATTTATAGCGATGTCTCTAAGTATTCTTGAAAATCATAATAAAAACTATGTAAAATGATAAAAAAAAAAAAAACTCTTAGATGAGAGTTCAATTGGTTTTGCCTTTAAGATCATCAAAGTAGTTACACTATTTTAAAAAATTAAAAATACAAAAATATCCTTGAGTAATAGACATTATACTATTTAATTACATGGTTAAATAAATTTTTTTTATTGTATATTAAAAACAAAATTACCAAAATATAATTCATAAAAACATGGTAAAAAGATTACATGTCTAGTTCAAAGTTTTAATATTCAAGGAGTAATATAATCATTATATTATTACAATGAATATTAATCTTTGTTTTGGGGGCATAATACTTTTCTTTGTCTATATATTTTTTTATGTCTCTTTATTTTTATCTTTTATTTTATTTTTATTTTAAAAAAACTTAAATTAACTCAAAATTATTTCATTAATATATTTATTTTTATATTTTTATCTTTATCTCTACAATCTTACCTTTTTTGTATTTTTAATTTTAAAACATTAACAGATAAAAATCTAAAGTAGCTTATGATTAATGAGTATTTGAGAGTGTAATAATTTTTTTAGATGGGTTTTAAAAATATATTTTATTATAAAAAATTTAAATTAATTTTTTTAAATATTTTTAATAATTTTAATACGATGATGTTAAAAATAAAAAAATAAAAAAATATTTTAATATATTTAAAAAAATAAATTAAAAAGACCTTTCTTTACCTTACCAATTCGGTTTAAAAACAATTGTCCGAATTCCAAAAGGTGATGGAAAAGGATGCCTGTAGCACAAAACGACAAGTCAAACATTTGAAAAGAAAAAAAAAAGAAAAAAAGTTGAAGAAATAGTGCCAGTTTCAAAGTAAAATCTCTTCAACTTGCAAATTGAATATTATTCCATGCCTCTCAAATTTCCAACTAATGCCCACCATAATACCCCTCCATAGGGAGGGAGGAGTTTGAGACTTCAAAGTTCAATCCCATCTAGAGAGAGGGACCAGGAAAGAGACATCAGTTTTGGGACCTTCTGAAGAGAGAGAGACACAGCTAGGAGTAGTTTTTTTTTTTTTTTTTTTTTATAAAGATTGAGAGAGAGAGAGAGAGAGAGAAGGGGAGTGAGCGAGTTGAGATTGTTTCTGTTTGCCACTTAATTAATCTTTTTTATGGGACCTTGAAATCCTTGTGCCTCAAAAACTCCTAGTGGGTCATTCTTTCTTGTTTCTCGGGTCCTACTCTCCCACTTGTTGCTCCTTGGCTTTGCTGTCTCTCTGCTGCATCTCTTACCTTTTCTTGTTTCCAAACTTAACCCTCCTTAAGACCCTTTCTTCTCTCTTTTCTATGTACCATCTTCCCTATATCCAAAGAAAGATCCATTCCATACTGTGTTGGTATTGGTTTGTTCTTGTTGGAGGCTACAAAGATCAATTCTGTTTAGTGGGATAGTCTTTGTTTGTGTAATGCATGCAAGTAGGCAAGGGTGTTGCTGTTCCCTGGAAGGGGAGCTATTTTCATTCAATTGAAGCATCTGGGCATTCTTGATTTTTGAAAAGATGAACTGGGTATTGCTTGAAATGGTTATTCTGCTTATTGGATTGATGGGTTGATTTAGGGTCAGTTAATGTTGCGGGCTTTGAGGCAATATCCGTGTTTTGGATTGGTTTGAACTTAATTTGTGTTTCTATTGGTTGTATTTTAGACTTTTTGTGATTGAGATTTCATGCTTGGTCCAAGACAATGGAGAGGTTTATGGCCAGATTTTTATTTCTTTTGCACTGAACAAATTAGTCAAAGAATATGAAGAACTTTCTCAAGAAGCTTCATATCATGCCTAATCAATCAGAGGATGCAGAGGGGTCAAATTCATCAAGAGGCCATAAGTCCACTAATGGATCATCCCCTGATAATAAGTCTTTGCATTCTAGGTCCCAAGAGAATAAACCCTTTTCTGGCCTTTCAAATTGGTTAAGTTCAGTTGCTAATAGAAAAAGTCCTAGTCCACCATCATCTTCAAATGTGACTAGAGGAGAGAAGGTGGAGCAACCGGAGTCAATTAGTAGTAGTGGTTTTGATGTTGTTTCAGAAGCTGCAAGGCGTGATTCAGGGTCTACCACCTCCAGGGATCCTGATATTGAAGAGGAGTATCAGATACAGCTCGCTTTGGAGTTGAGTGCAAGTGAGGATCCCGAGGCAGTTCAGATTGAGGCTGTTAAGCAAATAAGCTTGGGCTCTTGTGCACCCGAGAATACTCCTGCTGAAGTCATTGCTTATCGGTATTGGGTAAGTTTGTCTGTCTCTTCATTTCTCCTGTCTAATCTATTCAAAGTATCCTTTTTCATAATCTAGATACAGTAGAAAGTTATGAGGAAATTTTTTTGCTTAACAGCTACTTGTTAAGTCAACTCCTCTATGATACAATACAATGGTTTGAGGAAAATGTATATGAATGGAACTTGTTCATTAGATTGTTCTCCTGACAATTTTTAGATTGCCAATAAATTTATAAAATTGCTTCCATGAATTAGATTGTCTCCGACATAATGATAATGGAACTGCGGAAACAAGAGAAGGAGAGAAAAATGGCTGATGAGGGTGCCATTATTAGAAATCCTATGTCACTCGTCATCCTTTCTAGCACCTGTAAATAAAGAAATACCTGAAACTATCATTCTATAGTATCATTATGGCACCGTAAATAATATTGTTGAAGGTTCACAATAATGCTCCTCTGTATTATTAACTCTAGCCAGTTGGAAATATAAATAGTGGACAAATCATGACCTTCACAATTTAGAAAATCTGAAAGATCATGTACATATGAAAGAAGAAAGGGAAAGGAGAAAATTAGTAGGGACCTTTTAACTTTCATCAAGTTAGTGGAGATTACAAAAATGCTGGTTGGAAGAGAAAAAGGGGAGGAAATGGAAAGCTACATCGTTCTCAATTTTAGTATTATAAGTGAAGTTGTGGTAGTAAAGACAGGAGTGTTCTTGACAACTTTTTAGTTTCCTCTTTCCACATCTATGACTGGATGTTTATTAGTGTGTGAAGTTGGTTCCTTCAACTCCTGTGTTTTAATGAGATCAATGAGTTGAAATCATGCTTATTTGATCTTATTGGAATGCTCATTGTCAAGGAGATAGTTGATGGTTTTGTTCTAGAAATTAAAAAGCACAGTCTTGAATATTGTAGTGATGGAGGGAATATATATAAATGTATGAATTAGTGCATGCTAATGGCCTATTGTCACCGGAAAATCAACCAGGAAGATGTCAGTGCTTTCCATTGTTACTTTTTCTACATGTGGAAAACATAGCAGAGGTCAATGTTTCTCTTTTGATTATGACTTCTGTTATCTTCTTTTTAAACCTGGTCTGCAGTCTCTGGCTTTGGCTTATATCTCATTTTTCTATGCACTGAAGATATTTGTAGACTAATAGGAAGTTAATATGATATACATTAGATTTATTCCTTCAGTTGACACTCTTTTCTCGAACTCAATTTATCACATGTTTATTCCTTTCTAACCAATCTCATATCGTAGATTTATGCATGCTTCACAGAATTACAATGCTCTTAGCTATGATGACAAGGTCTTGGATGGTTTTTATGACCTGTATGGAATCATGACCGAGTCCACAACAGACAGAATGCCTCCTCTCGTTGATTTGCAAGGAACACCAGTCTCAGATGGTGTCACCTGGGAAGCAGTGCTGGTCAATAGGGCTGCTGATGCTAATTTGTTGAAACTTGAACAGAAGGCACTGGAGATGACTGTCAAGTCAAGGTCAGAATGTCAAATTTTCATTGGCAGTGCTTTGGTGGGAAGGCTTGCTGTTTTAGTTTCTGATTACATGGGTGGATCAGTTGGGGATCCCAGCAATTTGTCAAGAGCATGGCGCAGTCTTAGCTATAGTTTGAAAGCAACCCTTGGTAGCATGGTTTTGCCACTTGGTTCTCTTACAATCGGCTTGCCTCGTCATCGTGCATTAATGTTCAAGGTACTTCAGTTTTCATTTTTTTTTATCTTAGTGCTTGATACACTTAGTCTAGGGTGCTACTACAACTTTTAGGTAAATGGTTTACTTCTGCTGACATATTTGAAAATTGTTTTGGACAATTTGACGAAGTTTATGCTTGCATGTTACCTGCTCACATTGAGCACACTTTCTTACTATGCAACATTCTTCAAGCATCCAACAATGGGTCTCTGCTGTGGGAGAAATTTTTTCAATAGTCATGATGGACTTGTTGAAATCAATCTTGAACATGCTTTATAGATCTATAGATAAGACAGGTTCAAAACCATCCTCCTCAAATGAACTGAACAGGTCCTTGATTTTTTGAACTCCAAATATCAGTAATATTCCTCATTTACTCAGTTTGGGCTCTGCATATCCTGTCTATCCAATAATAAACTTTGATAAACAATCTCTATCAGGTTCTTTAGGAAGTGGCCTACCAAGCACCTTTATTTCTTAAACTTAGTCTCTAATCTCTTCAAAGACTGGTGTTATTATTGGTGCATTTACTAACACATAAATATTCATGCTAAAAGGAAATACTCACCCTGAGATAAGGTGGTTTCACCTTCTCTTAGAGCAGCTGATGACCACAGATTCGGATTTTTGATCTCCAGTGACTGTCCTTGGCACCAGCGAGCCATTCAATTATATTCTCATCTTTAATGAAGCAACAGAAATTCAAATTTGTTTATAGAAATCTTGGTTTGAACCTTCTGAAACTTAGCATATGGAAATTGGTGTCTTGCATTGCAGAAGCAAAGCTGTATCCTGTGAAAGGCATTGACACTACTGAAACCCTCTGAGGTTTTGTATGGTTTGTCTTGCTGAAGCTGTAATCACATCTTTTTCCTTTGGAAGCATATACAGGGTGTAATACAGCGGGTTCATATTCTATGCCAGAGAGCTGAGAAAATTTATGCTGATCAAGATTCTTTTCCTTAGGAAGCATATATACAGAGTGTAATACAGTGGTTCATATTCTATGCCAGAGCAGAGAAAATTTACACTGATCAAGATTCCCTTTCATGTTTTGTTATATGTTGAAAAGCATGCTTATGAATATTTATTTCATATATCCTCCATGTTAGTGTTTGAAAATTCATATACATATTACTGATATAGTCTTCTGACCAGTTGCTGTTCTTCATATTTATGAGCTTTAAGTTTGCCATATTTCATCAAAATTCTTTTTATGAGATTGATGGTACTGTTTGGGAAGTCTTGGTTTCTTACTAATTGCCTCTCTTCTCTACCTTTTGGTTTCAATTATTATTTAGGTTTTGGCTGATAGTGTTGGCATACCATGCCGGTTGGTAAAAGGGCATCTGTACACTGGTTCTGATGATGTAGCTATGAACTTTGTAAAGCTCGATGATGGAAGGTAATTACAGTTACAGTAGTTTATTTATTCCTTCCAGTGGTGAAGTTTCTTAATGAAATTCTGCTGGATTGTTTAGGGTTTAGCTCACTCTTTTCTGTGCAGTAGAATAGAACATGATTTGGTATGCAAATGTGAGGTGCTATCTCTGATGCTTCTAGTCAATGGATTCTTAAATGCAGATGAAGCTTTTAGATTTTAGCTCTGCAAACTAGCTTATATGAGATTCTTGTACAAGAAAACTTCTGCATGTGGCACACATGATTTTGCATTAGTTTTCTTACGAGGTTTTTGCCTCTAAAATTTGTAATATTTCGTTGGAAACGATTGAAATGCTTAATAAAAGTGTTTATTAAGGTGATAGATGTTGTGAATTTCAGGGAATACATTGTTGATCTAACAGCAGATCCTGGCACCCTTATTCCTTCTGATGCAGCTGGATCACATATAGAATACGATGAGACATTCTTTTCTTCCAGTCCTTTATCTAGAGACATTGACTCTTCTCATATAGCTTCTTCTAGTAGTGGACACACAAGTTCATTTGAAGAACATTCAGAACTTGGGACATTGGAAAAGCAATCCAGATTGAGAAATATTGCTGCTGTAGGGAACCAATCTGATGGAAGAAGTGAATCTCATGAGGGGGCAAGTTTAACTAGGCCGAGTAAAAGTGGAGAAGAATCTACGATGTCTTCAGATGATTTTGGAAAAACTTCTAATGCTGAGAAGGTGCCAGTGCGGGAGCTTCCTGGCAGACCTATTTACCCTTATGCACATGCTCGCTCTCCTTCTTGGACTGAAGGTGTTAGTTCTCCTGCTGCCCGTAGAATGAAAGTAAAAGATGTTTCACAATATATGATTGATGCTGCAAAAGAGAATCCACAGTTAGCCCAGAAACTTCACGATGTGTTGCTTGAAAGTGGTGTTGTTGCCCCCCCTAACCTGTTTACTGAAATCTATGCTGAACAGTTGGATTTTTCTACTGCTGAGACCAAGTCCCCAACAGTAGATAAGGTTGATCACAAACAGAGGACTGAAATCCGAAGTGTGAAGGATCAAGATGATCTTGTTCCTGCTCGATTTCTGCCTCCTCTGCCTCCTCATAGGCTGCCATATAAAGCCAGTTCACCTGGTAATCCACCTGATCAATCTAAACCTGTGGAGGGTTCAGGGGTCAACCATCCTTTTGATACAAGGGAGATTACTGGACTACCCATACCATTGCAGTCTGAAGTTACTCCTGTGAAATATGTAAAAAAAGTTCCGGTAGCTGCTGCAGCTGCTGCCGCTGCAGCTGTTGTTGCATCTTCTATGGTTGTTGCTGCAGCAAAGTCAGGTACTGACTCAAACCTTGAACTACCAGTTGCAGCTGCTGCCACTGCCACAGCTGCAGCAGTGGTGGCAACCACAGCAGCTGTCAACAAGCAATATGAGCAGGGTGCACGGAGTGATGGAGATACAGATAGTGCTGGTTATGAGCCACGAGGTAGTGGGGACAAGGGTAGTGGAGGACGCAGCAGTGAAGGCCATGGCAGTGGTGGCCGAGAATGTGATGCTTTAGGTGCCAATTCAGAAGGTGAGAGAATATCTGACAGATCAGTTGGAAATGATAGCTCAAAGTCTGATGCTGCGATGGATGATGTTGCAGAGTGTGAGATTCCATGGGATGAAATTTCCTTGGGTGAACGTATTGGACTTGGTACTGCCACTTGCTCTTGCTGTTATTTTTATGACTTCATATCTACTGTCAATCTCGATAACTGTACTCCCAGTTAGGTTTCCTCTGATTGCTTAGGATGCTTTGTGTTGCAGGATCATATGGAGAGGTATATCGTGGAGACTGGCATGGAACAGTGAGTATTTTCCTGTTGACCCCTAAAGCTAAGCCTGTTTGCTATCTCTATGTTGCATGCATGTGCCAGAAAGACAATAAATGGCTTCTTGTCACTGATATTTTTTGGAATGCTATACAAAATGAACAATGCCAGAATGAGTTAGTTGAATTTGAAGATTCTTACAAGATTTTGATCAATTTTGGGGAAGGGAATCCAAGGAAGCAAGTTTTGCCAAAGGAAAAAGTTGCAGTGAAGTTTGACAGCTGGGATTTCATGATTGTGCCTATCAGCTTCTGATAGATAAATATAGTTCTACTAAACAGAATATCTGCTGACGATAATAAATACTCTATCCCAATGCTTACTTATGAAAATATATTGACTTTGTTTTGACTCTTGTATTTCATAGGAAGTTGCTGTGAAGAGGTTCCTAGACCAAGATATTACGGGTGAATCTCTTGCAGAATTCAGAAGTGAGGTATAAGCCCATTCTATTCTTGCTGTTGTGTTAGTAATTCACTCATTTCATATCATTGAAAGCAAAGCATAGTTGAATATTTTTATAATGCTTGCAGTTGAAGATGTCTTAACCTTGTGGTAATTTTTCTATTATTAGAAAATATCTAGGTGAGCACGCACATTAATTCTCATTATTGCATGATATAATGCAGCATCCCAGGTATCTCATACTATATATGATTTAGGTCAGCAGTCCTTTCAATTGATCATATTGTTATTTTCATATTCTCTAGCTGATCTGAAGAAACAAAGACAGGCTGACAAAATAACTATGCTAGTATTGAGCACATCTTCCAGAAATTTAATGGTAATTGGGACACTTTGTTAAGTTGATGCTATAGGTATAAGCACATATTCACAGAAAATTTGCACTTTATGGGATAATCTCCTAGATGCTGAATTGACTTTGCAAATCATGATATGTATATAGTACTCTCTTAAAATTTGAAGATTTCTCTTTTGGCTCTCCAATACTTGGCAACAAATGGTTTGTTCCAATTATTAACCTTCTAGTCTGAGATCTTTGGTACACCTTTACCTGCTTACAGCTAAACCCGTGAAAAATGTCAATGGAGGATTTCAGTGCTCTGTTTGGTATGCTATCATATTCTGGAAACTGTAGTCATTGCATAAAATATATCTCGGTTTTAGTAGATGACATGATTACTGGGCATTGGTCTTTCATATATGTAAATTTGACTCTAATGTTGGCTGCTTCAAACTTCATTTTTGCAATTATAAAAAAATGTCTTTGCAAATTAAGAACATGTTTGACATTTTAAATTTTAGGGTGAAATACTTTTGGTTTGCATGATTCAAGTGTACCTTTCTGCTTAGAATTCTCAGTGAACTGTTTTTAAATTTTGAGGTGTAGCTGTGTCATATTTTGCAAATGACCATTCTGTCTATACATGTTAGCAAAATCTTTTCTTATAGGATTTCCTTCAAACTTGCATTGCCAAAGTTAAATTTAGCAAATCTGTTTGTGGTTTGAATTGCTAGGTTCGAATCATGAAGAGAGTCAGGCATCCCAATGTGGTTCTCTTCATGGGAGCAGTAACTCGTGCCCCAAATCTTTCAATTGTTACAGAGTTTCTTCCTAGGTATGTTGGTGCTCTATAACTTCCATGTTCATAATCTATCTCAAATAACATCATCTGCAAGTAAATATTTGAATATTTACTGAATGGACCATTACTTGGTCCCATGATCCAATGATAACATTCTTTGACTTGAAATCATAAGGTACGGGTTTGAGTATTGAGAGCAAACATTTTCATGCAAGCATGATAAATGTTAGGACTGTCCAAATTCTCCCACCCAAGAGCCCATGTATGCTGTATAAGCCTTTTGAAAAGACTGATATGATTTATTCGGGCGCTTGATGCAGGAAACAAATAGCACTTCTAAGGACTTCTTGACCTGTTCTGATAAGTTTGGGTTTAAAATGCAATTTGTATGATGCTCAAGTACTTATGTAGTTCATTGTTCCTTGAGAAAACGTTCAAGTTCTGATGACAAATGAGATTGTAGCAAGTTGAAAAGCAGATGCTTACCCTGAATGCTTTTAAAACCACTGAAATGGCTTCATCAGAAGAATTTGTACAGGGTCGGATAGTTTAAAGCCCATATGTTGTATCTTGTCAGCAGGCTTGTTTATTTGTCACTGGAACATTCATGTTTCCAGTGTTTTTTTTCCTAGTCAAACTCACTGTAGTCTTTTCCTGTAAGCTGTATTCTAGTTTATTGACAAGATTTCAACAAGAGTTGCAGTTTCCTTGCCTTTGAGTTGAGAGTTGTAGGTTTTCTATACCAAATATTCATGTTAGTTGGGGTGTATTGAAGCATGCTAATATTTTGCAGAGGTAGCTTGTATAGATTACTTCACCGGCCTAACAATCAATTGGATGAGCGGAGGCGTTTGAGGATGGCCTTTGATGCTGTATGATTTTTTAATTTTGACCTATATTCAAATATCAAATAGTATAAATTTTATTTATCATGCTGAGTTCATTGGAGGCTCTCATAATTGAAAATTTTCAGGCTCGGGGAATGAATTATTTGCACAACTGCACCCCAATGATAGTACACCGAGATTTGAAGTCCCCCAATCTTCTGGTTGATAAAAATTGGGTAGTTAAGGTGTCTATCTTTTCACCAACATCTTTGAAAAAACATTTGAAATATATTCCATGCGTTTATTATTTCCCAAGTTTTACCCAGCATGACTTTGAAAGTCCTTTTCCTTTTCATTTACTTATTTAGGTGTGTGATTTTGGATTATCGAGGATGAAGCACAGCACATTTCTCTCTTCAAGATCAACTGCAGGAACGGTAAGCTGTGCCTGATAAGCTGTACCTTTTTATGTTTTAGCTTTGTATTATGTATTTATGTATGTGTATGTATAAGCAAGTAATAGCATTTTGCCCATGCATCATATGGATTTATATTTTAAAAATAACATTATAATGATTATATGAGATTGTTCACTATCAGTGATTTTTATTATATTGAAGGATTTGTACCAATATATTAAAATGTGTCAGGAATAATTATCTTCAAATCTAACAACCACTAATATTTTTTATTAGTTGAATAAGATCTGAACTAGTAGTTTTTTGGTTTAGTGCAATTTGAATGTGATGAAAGAGGAAGAGATGAATAAAGAGAAACAAATTCAAAGCATTGGTGAGAAAGGGACATCGAGAAGAACCTTCCGATAATTTGAGATTGAAATGGAGTTGGATACTCTTCATTAGCTATTCTGAGCTTAATTTATGGAAGAAAAACATATTAATAGACCAAATTCTGAAATAAGTTAGTGGAAAATTTTGAATGCAATGTGAAATTTATGAGTCATAATGTTAGGCATATTCTTAATGAACCATGTAGCACTTGGTACCTTTGAGTAGAACATTGTGTGTTACATATTGACACCAAAAAGCGCTTCTGCTATGCCATTTACATGTATTAAATTTTTTTTATTGCAATCTGGTTCCTCATTTCCTTGAATAATACCTGTTGGTTTTCTGCTATTAAAACTGTCACTCATAAAAAATTAATTTCCTCTTACATGACTTTTCAGGCTGAGTGGATGGCCCCAGAAGTGCTAAGAAATGAACCTTCAGATGAAAAGTATGCAAATATTTCTAAAATTTGTTTTAATGTTTATGAACTTTTCATTATATGCTTATATTAAAGTAAGAATCAAAATGCAGGTGTGATGTTTATAGCTTCGGGGTTATATTATGGGAGCTCTCTACATTGCAACAACCATGGGGTGGAATGAACCCAATGCAAGTTGTTGGTGCGGTTGGATTTCAACATCGCCGTCTCGACATTCCAGATGATATGGATCCTGCAATTGCAGATATTATTAGGAACTGCTGGAAGACGTGAGTATTTATTTATTTGGGTCCTTTTATCCTCACTGCTTTGCAAACACCTGATTTCTTCTTTTTTCAGTTTGATACCACTGTCTGCAAACATGCTTTGGTTTATATTTTTGGTTGAGTTAAACTAGAATATAAAGAGTTTCTACTTATGGAAGCCATACTTATCCCAATGAAAACTGGTAGTTCCACTGAACATACTGTAACGAACTTCAAGGCCCCTTTTCTCTCATTTTCATATGCGAACATAAAAACAACATCTTGAGAAAATACCAGGTATTGGGTCTGGATCAAGGTTGTTAAAATCGCGATTTTAACACGGCACGGAAAATGTAAAACAAACTCGGATCGTAAAATCGGATCATAAAATCATAAAATCGTAAGGAATTTTAAAATACATTAAAAAAAAATTCATGACAGAATATAAACATCCAGCTATCAAAAAAACTAATACTGAATTCAGAAACATTTTAGATATTAAACATCCAGCTATCAAAAAAGAATTACCATAATACTGAATTCAAAAACTAATTAAAATTAGTAACCAAAACACTGAATCCAAAACTCATGACAGAATATAACATTATAACTCATGACTTACATTTTTCTCCAAATGATATATTTGTTGTTTGTAGTGTTTTCCTTTCTGTCCTATAAGCTCTGAAAAATAAACAAGGAAACCAGTTTTCTGTCAAACCATTCTGTCAAATTGTTTTCCTCTTTGGTTATCTACTGTGAACCAAAACACTACAAACAAATGCACAGACTTGTTTATGCCATCTATATAACATTGAAAATCAAAACATTTTTTTGTTATCGAAAGTTCGAAACACTGTTATCAAAAAAATGCACAGACTTGTTTAACAGATTTTGTTATCGAAACACTGTTATCAAAACAAATTCACAGACAAATTTAACAAAACAAAACACTGCTAAACAACAGCCAAACGTACTCAACTCAAGCATTCACAAACAGTTAGCAAACACTGTTATCAAAAAATTCACGAACTTGTTTTCGAAACCTAACCCATCAAATTCACAGACTTGTTTATTGTTATCGAAACCTAGCCCATCAAAAAAATAAATATTCAAACAGTTGTGTAAATTGTAAAATTCATAGTTCTCTGCAAATTCACCGTGACTGGGATTCGGTGAGAGACCCATGAAACAGGGGACATGGACAAGTCTGCAATTTACAAATAAATTACTCTAGACTTTAAATCATGATGCTATTTGCAGAAGGTAAAAAAAGATAAATAGAATAACTTACGATGGCTGGTGGAGACTGGATCACTGGAGAGCCGCCGCTGTTGTTGTCTGAAATCTAGATCTCACGGTGGCTGGTGAGAAAGAGGGTTGTTGGTGGTGGACCGGTGGTTGATTGTTGGAACTTGGACGGCTGAGATAAGGAGAATAAGGATGAAGAAAGCTGTTGTTGACTTAGGGATTTTGATTTTTTCCTCTGCTATATTGTGTGAAAGTTGATGGAGAAAGATGAAGATTGAAGAGTGTTAACTATTTGCTCTGTGACTGTGTGTAGTGTGTAGTTGTGTATTATGTAATAGCCAATTGCTCTGTGACTGTGTGTAGTGTGTAGTTGTGTATTGTGTAATAGCCAATAAGCCAATACACGTTTGACACCTGGAGCTGGAGGGAACAATGGCGCACAATTGTTATTTTCTGAAAGCGTAAAATCGGGTGTGAAATCGTGTTTTTGCGCGATTTCATCCAATTTTAACGATTTTACCCGATTTTAACCCGATTTTACCCATTTCGGAGTTTTATGAATGATTTAGCACGTTTAGCCTATATTAACTCTTAAAATCGTATGATTTTACGAGTTGAATCGTGATTTTAATAACCTTGGTCTGGATGCTTTTGTGTCAAAAGCAGCAGCTTCTGCTAAAGACATGGCATATAGTTTTACTTGGACATGTTCTTTATTTATTTATTTATTTACTTAATCGATGTAAAATTGACATTTCTTAAAACCGCAGAGATCCAAAATTAAGGCCAACATTTGCAGAAATCATGGCTGCGCTGAAGCCATTGCAGAAGCCTATAACTGGTCCACAAGTGCCCAGACCAAATGCATCATTGAGAAGTGGGCGTGAGAAGGTTCAGCTGTCGCAAGAAGCTGAAGAGCAGGCAGGCTAGCAGAGCAAGTTAGAGACCAAACTGAACATTAACTCATTGGATTGCCAAATATGGAGGCAAGTAGCGGACTTTGTGGGACAAGAATGAGAGACTGGTCGAAGACCAGACATATACTTTGATTTGGGTTGACTGTGATTCTTTTTCTTTGTTTTAACCTTTCTTGTTTTATATTCTTGTTCAGCCATTCTCACGGTTGTATATTTGTTTGTAAAAATTAATTTGAAAATTGTTGTAATCAATGTTTTGTTATTCAATTGTTTCTTTTCATTTCCCTGCCGATACATTGCATCCCGGAAATTTCATGAGCTGGAGAAGCAAGTCAGTAGTTGTAAACCATTTTTTTGGCCATGGAAGCCGAGGCAAGATAAAAAATGACGTGAACTTTGTGCTGCCATAAAGACAAGACAGCAAGCGCAATGATCCCAGGGGAAAAAAATTTGTCGGAGGCAAAGGATGCAAAGCATTTCTCTGATGCTGTGAAACAGGTACGAATGGGGGTGGCCTTGTCGCCTCCCCCAAGTTTACAAAAAAATTCAAAATTCCCCTTATTCTTTGAAACTTCTTAAATAAATCACATTTTGAAAATGTAACAGCCACCCCAACCAAAATGAAAATGATACATCTTGGCCCTCCCAAACACCTCATTCTGTATTGTCCATGCTGCCAAAGCCATACCGTTCAAGTCCGTAGCTTCTGCTGCACCTATCTATCAAGCTTCCCGATGCATATTTTATGCAAGGAAGTAAGTAGTGATTGCAAAATTCTGGAGGTTTCCATAGTCAGAGGAGGCGTTGGAGAAATTGGCAGTCTCGTTGTGAAAAAAAAAGATGGCGCCTGGGATGGGTTTGGTCATGCTAGTGAAACAAGGATGGAGGTTTAGTCCACGCAAATTTCTTCACCTTAATCCATGGTAGTTCTGTGAATCTCCGAAACATTGTTCCTCTGATAATGGAGTTAAACTCCCTCAAATTACAGGTTCTCGAAATGAATCTGATGACGAGAAGAATGATTTAGTGTTTGAAGATAATGATGAGGAGAGCAAAGAAGGGGAAGATAGTAACTTAGCAATTTATTGTCTCAAGTTTGTGATTGTTTTCTTCCCTTCATCTGGGCAAAGCATGGAGGAATAGAATTCGGTTTTGCTCGTTGATGAATTAAGGGTCCTAAACAAGGAAAAGCAGATGGATGTTCATTGTATCCACCACTTTGCACAATCCTTGATAATTCTTTCATTTTGATTCCCATTTCTCCTTTTCTTATGGCTTTTTGGATGGATAACCCGCAATTGACTAATCATATACAACCAATAAAAGTGGAGTGACAGATTTTCCAGTGCAAATTTTTTTATTCAAAAGACGTGTGAGTGGAGATTTAGAAGATATTACATATTTAACACGAAACATGTTGTGGATCGGATTAGATTTTTTTTTTAATAAAAAAAATATTTAAAAGTTATTATGGTTTTTTTTTCTAAGTAGAAAAGATTAAATCGGGTGAGGGTTTATTTGATATAATTTGGTTGATTTT
>Ga0325402_1002114_pt1 | contig 17168 bp, 8 predicted proteins | sample PopdelMetagenome_22_FD_207212 | JGI IMG/M metagenome (GOLD analysis project Ga0325402, IMG submission 207212) | Populus deltoides microbial communities from Bellville, Georgia, United States - Xylem-PdKOR-R3 | ecosystem: Host-associated > Plants > Phyllosphere > Stem > Wood/Secondary xylem... | reverse complement strand
TTGAAACCCATTAGTATATATACTCTATTTTTCTAAAAAAAAATTATGTTTTTTCAATGTGGGATAAAAAACTTTTTGATTTAAATACTTCAACTTAAAAGGATAACATAATATCTTTTTAATGTGGAATTTAAAACCCATTAGTATTTATACTCTATGTTCCCAAGAAAAAAGTTATATTTTTTCAATGTGGAATTAGAAACTCATTAGTATATATACTCTAAGTTTTCAAGAAAAAAGTTATTTTATTTCAATGTGGGGTTTGAAACACATTAGTGTGTGTGTGTGTATTCACAAGAAAAAAACTATGTTTTTTCAATGTGGGATTTGAAATCTATTAATATATATACTATGTTCTTAAAAACAAGAAAAAAGTTATCTTTTTTTTAACGAGGGATTGAAAACTCATTAGTATATATACTTTATGTTCCCAAGAAAAAAATTATTTTTTTTCCAATGTGAGATTTGAAACATATTAATATATATACTCTATGTTCACAAAAAAAAAAACTATGTTTTTTTAATTTGAGATTTGAAATCTATTAGTATATGTACTCTATGTTCACAAGAAAAAAAGCTATATTTTTTCAATGTGGGATAATAAATTTTTTTGGTTTAAATACTTTAATTTAAAAGTTTAACATAATATATTTTTAATGTGGGATAAAAAACTTTTTAAAATATTATTTTAAACTTCATTATTTATAATATATATAGTCTATATTTACATGAATTTTTTTTCTTAATTGTTTCATATAAAATATTAAAATTTTAATTTTTTTTAATTTTTCCGGGTTAACCCGAGTTGATCCGGATTAACCCATAAAACCAGAAACACGACCCCTTAACCAGGCCAATCTTAGACCAGGTTTAATAACTATAATTTCTCTTAACCAGGTCAATCTCATACCAGATTTAATAATCATGTTTGAGATGGTTATCTTCGTTGATGTTAATATAGAAAAACGATGTTAAAAATAATATTTGTCAGGTTTAGAAAATTGTTGATGAGAGTTATAGAACTGTAAATCAAGAATATGAGGGGTGGGAATCGATCAAACCTTAATAAAAGACAGGTGATTCATTTCAGATGAAATAACATTCGAGGGAGTCCAAACCAATTTGATGTAAAATAAACAAAAAAAACAAGTTATTTTATTTTTAAAAAATTAAAATTCGACACGTGTGAAATCCAATATAAAAAATTAAAGCTTTTTAATTAATTTTTTTTTATATCCGTGATAAGAAAGAAATATACGGTACTACGATATCAGACGGTCACTATCTAACTATTGTGCAGTCGTCAATTTCAACCGACAAAGAGATTCAAATCACTATAATTTCTACAATCACAGTGAAACAAGGTTGTTCAAAATTCAAATCACTGTAATTTCTTCAATTATAATAATTTAATAATAGAGAGCTATCTTTTTTGGACAGCACAAAACTACTGGCTACTGTTTGGTTATTATTCTGAGAAATTCCGAGCACAGCACTCGCTGCGCTATTAGCCAATGCTCCTTTTCCACCCGAAAAAAGGTGGAGGATCCCAAGAGCATCCTGGCCGTCCAATTGCATAATTTCTAAAATCACTGACTCCTCCATCGCTAGTGGGCCACACAAACGTCCCTTATCCCCGCTCCACACACCAAGAATCACCACTACCTTGCTTCCTCTGATCAGATCAGACCTCTCCCATCCTCATCACCCGCTGGTCACCTTAGCAGTCCCTCTGTCTCTGGCCTTCTTTTTTAATTTACTTTTTCTTAGATTTTGTTTAAAAGAGATTAGTAATAATAATAATAATAATAATAAAGAAACGAACTCAACAACTGTAACCTTCCTCCTCCTCCTCCTCCTCTTCCTCCTCCGTCTTCATCAACGCATGTTCTCAGAGCTCCGGCTCCCTTAACGGAGCCCAGCTCATTACCCACCCGAATCTCTCTCCCTAAGTTCACCAATTTTTCATTTTCTAAAGATCCGTTCATTTCTCCTTTCCGGATCTTCTTTTTTTTTTCTTTCTTAAAACAATGTCAAAAAAGTGGGGGAAAATCGGTGCATGGGCAGCCGATTCCGAGCAAGCCGAAGAAGAGGAGCGCGCAGCCGCTGCAGCAGCCGTTTCTCAAAGCTTCCCCAGCCTGAAAGAAGCTGCCGGAACCGCTAAGCCTAAAAAGAAGAAAATGTCTCTCAACGAATTTTATTCCACACCCAGCGGCGGCGGTGTTGAATCCAAAGGCTTGACTCCTGAAGAGATGTTCCGCCTCCCTACAGGTCCAAAAGAGCGTTCCGCTGAAGAAATGCAGCATGGACACCTCGGTGGTGGATTTTCCAATTACGGTCGAACCGGGCCGCCTCCTGGACGTATGCGTGATCGTGACAACGCCGACGGGTCTTGGGGTGGTGGTGGTGGTAGAAGGCAATTTGGTGGTGGTTTTGATGATGAACGAAGAGGCCAACCTCCTTCTAGGGTTTCTGATTACGATCAGCCTTCGCGTGCTGATGAGGTTGATAATTGGGCAATGGCGAAGAAACCGCTACCTTCTTTTGATTCTGGACGACAAAGTCGTTACAGTTCACTCGGAGGTGGCGGTGGTGACGGAGGTGGTTCTAGGGCTGATGAAGTTGATAATTGGGCAGTTGGTAAAAAACCGTTACCTATTCGACCTTCTACTTTTGGTTCGGGTTTTCGTGATTCTGGACCGGAGCCTGATCGCTCGAGCAGAGGAGGATATCGTGAGCCAGAGAGGGAGAGGCCTAGATTGGTTCTGGATCCACCAAGAGTTGAAGTTGTAGTTAACGAGCCTGTAAAAACAAACAGGTCTAATCCATTTGGGACAGCGAGGCCGAGAGAAGATGTGTTGGCAGAGAAAGGATTGGATTGGAAGAAGCTGGAGATGGAAATGGAAGCTAAGAAGAACTCGAGCTTACAATCTAGCAGGCCAACCAGTGCACATTCTAGCAGACCTTCTAGTGCCCAATCGAATAGGTCTGAAGGGCCAGGGCTGCTGCACCAAGGGTTTGAGAATGTGGCTGCGAAGCCGAGGCCGAGGGTGAATCCTTTTGGAGAGGCAAAGCCCAGGGAACTGTTGTTGCAGGAAAGAGGTCAAGATTGGATAAAGATTGACCGTGAGTTGGAGCATCGTGGGGTAGATAGGTATGTCTTGTGGCATTATCTTTGTTGTGTTCATACATTGTGCGCATGGTTTTCTTGGAATTGCTTGTTCATGTGTGTCTACTTGCTTGGGCTTTTGCATATTGTCAATTCGAGAATGCTTCTCTTATCTTATCTGGCTTCAAACTGCTTCTTTTTGTTGTGGATATTTCTGCTAGGTTTCATTTGTTGTGGGATATACAATATGCTAGCCATTAGCTGATCTTACAATGATAATAGGACGTTGAGAAGCATTTGGATAATTCGGAAGTTCACGTATGATCTGATGCTGTTCTAATGTTAGCTGTGCCTTGTTGTGATGCAAAACATATCAACTGACAGCCTTGCTTATTGCACTAGAATTTTGATGCTTGATGATGACTAACAATTCTTCTTGTATAGTCTCTCTCCAAATCCATGAATATGTTTATAGCTTGTCTCATACAACTACACGGCAGAAGTTTTGAAATGATTTTCTGTTGAATAGGAATTGAATATTGATTTGTGATGTAAAAAAATATAGTTGGGTATTTCTGAAAAGCATAAGGGTGTTGACTAGACTCAAATTTGAATAAGCTGAGCTCAAAATAGGAAAAAAGCTGGTTCTACCCTGTCATCAGCTAAAATTTCCTTGGTCACAATCTTTGTTGTGTTTCTAGGCTCATCCTTTATTATCACTTACTGGGAAAAAAAAATATTATATTACAGTGAGTTTTTCCATTAAAGTATTTTTTTTTTCTTGGTCCAAGTGGCTGAACTGAGAGGATTATATTGAAACATTTGCATCTACCATTGGCATGCTTAAGTTAGTTGAGTTATTGTTTTTATTTTTTCCATATCATGTAGTTGGTGTTGAGTTGGTTTGATTTACAATTGAGCTTTATTGGCAAGTATTCCATTCTCTGTACTTCTTGAGAATTCCTTTTGTGCAAACAGGTTTATATATTTTACTTTTTTAGCTTTCTTATTTCAACAAGTGAATTATCATGCTTTATGAAGAGATTTTTTGTTGCAATTGATACAAGCATAAGCCGGAGAAGTCTTGCCTTGCCAATTTTCTTTGCTAGATCACCATAGTTGGATGGATGATGTTGTCAGGTTTTCATGTCAAAATGTGGTATCTTTTTTTAGTTTATCAGGGCATAGGCCTGAGTGCAACAGTGTGAGTTTTACAAAAAAAGAGATGGGTTCTGTGTTTAGATTTTATACTTTTAGCTATAAATACGATAACCTACCAGCTATTTGGGTGGGTTCTTATTGTGTCTGCTTTTACTTGACACAAATACCTTCTCTTTTTTTTTAAAAAAAAAAAAGAAGAAATGTAAAAAAAGAAGAAGAGGGTTTTTCATCTAGGGCATTTTTTCTATCTTATTTATCCCTTATTCATCTTCTCCTTTCCTGCCTTCAACCACTGGTTGAATGCCATAATGGTATCTTTGTCATCATCATGCATATGAAAATACACCTCCAAATTGGGAATTTGCTGATCTACTCATGATTATAATTCGTTCATGTTTCTGATTTTAAATCGACTCAGAAAGTTTTAATGTCTTCTTAAAATTGAATTACTAGTTTGGATTATTGAATGAATAGTCCATGTCATATGTAGCTAGGCCTTTGTATTACTGGTGATCTCAGGACATTTGATTGTTGGATTGAATTCAACTGGTGATATGCCACTAATAGAATGCTTGCAAATGAAGGGGGAAAACAGAGATGGGCATTGTGCAATCATTTTCCTTTTTGTCTATAATGTTTATAAACTTCAATGTTCTATGAAGGGGGCCAAAATGCTTGCTTAGTCTTGTTGATTAGAGAATAATGTTATCCATTTGATTTCGAATGCTTATGATCTTCATGGAAAAAAAAGAAGAATTTTGCAGTCAGTGAGAAACAGAGAAAGACTAAGAGAGGTGTGTGAGAGAAACCTTTGTAGTTAATGGATACATGTGCCCTTATAAAATATTAAATTTAAGGTTAATTTTTGTCCAAAGAAAAGTGGGCACAATGGTCAGGTTAGCAAAATCCACAGACACACACGAATGTTATACATAGAGAGGGTTTCTGTTTTTTTTTTTTTTTTTGTCTTTTTCCCAACATCATTTTGTTCATGTCTACAACTTGAATCCAATCATTGTTTCATGGTGAAGCATGCATAAATCCACATCGCACATAACCAAAACATATTTAGATGATTTTCTGTCAGCTCATTTCTCATGTAATTTTTTTGTTTCAACATATCTGTCTCTACTGTCTCCTTTTCAATTCGGCTCATTTGATATGCTTCCTTCATTGCATGGGGTTAGCTGATGCTTCTCTCTCTTGTCCGTTTTATGGACACCACAGATCTTATAATTTCTGTTAGGAGGGATGCTGATACTTCGTGCTCCCATTTTCATTTTATGGACACAATTCCAAAAGTTAATTAGCTGAGTTTAAGGTTGGTATATTTACAAAGAATATTTTTCCAATTGCAAAAAATAAATATGCTTGAGCCCCACAAAGACTGTACTCGTATCCTTTTAGTTCTGTTCCAAAATATGTCCATTATAAAAAAGCTGAAGTATTCATTCTCTTATGTTCATATTTTTCCCCTTTATCAAAAACTAAATAAAACTAAATCCAGCACTTCAACAACATTTAATTTGAAAGGACAATGTTGGAACGTCAATAAAAAAGATATGTGAGGTGGGACAACATTTAATAGTTGTTCTTAATATATTTACTTTGTCAATAAGGAACTCTCTGTGGAACAGAGTGAATAGAACTTTTTTGTAATTATTATGTGGATTACTGTTTTAAGCATGTTTTATTTTTGCTGTTAAAAATGCACACTAGTCCAGTGGTATTCTTATTAAGTGTACACCAATTAATGTTTCGCAGTAATATTGAAAATGTACTTTGGTGTTACTGATTTGCTGGTAAAGTTTTTGGTGGTTGTGCATTGACTTACTTTTGAGGCTGCCTGTATTCATCATGCTAATTACTGAATTTGGTTTGCTGTTTCTTGTTGGATGAACATAAAAGAATGCAATTTCTTTTTTTTTTGTGTGTGGCTGTTTTCTTGGTTATCTGTATGGACATGACAATTTAACATGTGCACTTGTCTTAATTCTATATAGATGATGCTACTGCTACATGTGGCACTTCTTTTCCATGTTGTTATTGCTGTTTGATGCAAGAATGTATGTGCCTTATTTGGATGAGGCAGACTTAACAACATTGAAACTGTTGTCAGTTAACTGAACTGGTTAATCTTCAATCCAGGGGTTGGTTTTTTTTTTTCCCTTCTTACCCCTTGTTTTCGTTCTCCTCTCATCCCCTCTGCATTTTAATTAACTTAATGGTCATAACTGCACAGAACTGCTGTTGAGTGATGTTATGTTGCATATTTTTTTAAATCCCAAATTTGCTTGTTCATGTGATCTATGATTAATTTTTCCTGAAAGCTCCACGTATATCTGCAGCATCAAGGCATTTATGTGTCTTATCTTGTTTATATTTTTGTAATGGTTTGCGGGATATCATATGGCCCCATCTTCATTTTGCTGAATGTATTTTACACCATGATTTAGTACCCTGCTTGATCTTCACTCTGCATTTCTCAGTTTTCATAGCGTAAACACCACCTTTCTACTGTTGCTCACTACATTTTTCCACTTCTACCTGCTTGCACCATCCTTTAATTGCTGAAACTTTTACTGGAGTTCTGCGACTGCCTACTTTATTTTAAAGTCTGTACTGTGACCTAGGATTCTCTGGTTGTATGTGAATGCTTTGGAATAATGTATTTTTCTATGTCTGTGCTCATTTTCAGCACTGTGTCAGCTTTGTGTGGTTCTCACGGTGACTGATGAACTTGTATTCTTGATACTAACTGTAAAAATTATTTTAGGCCTGAAACTGAAGAGGAAAAGTTATTGAAAAAACAAATAGAGCATTTGAAGACGAAGCTTGAGAAAGCGACAAAAGTGAATCAGGAACCTCAACAAGTTTCTGTTGATGACCTGCCCAGTTTAAGGGAGATGATAAATGAGAAAGAAAGGGAATTAGAAATATTGGTCCTTGATTTGGATGACAAAGTTCGATTTGGACCAAAAGCCATTGAAAGGCCAGGTTCTGGGGCAGGCAGGTCTCCTGGGTTTTCAGAGAGACCTCCTTCGCGACCTGGGTCATTTGACGAGTCGAGAAGTATGGAGTTCATGGATAGGCCTCGATCTCGTGGCAAGCCAGATATTTGGACAAGGCCTGCTGACGAGCAAAGATCATTTCAAGGTGGCAGGGAAAGAGGTTTTCTGGGTAGCAGAGATTTTGACAGGTAAAGATATAGTAATAACTTCTTTCATGTATCTCTGATCTTCCCTTTAGCATTAGCTGTGAAGTAGCCCCTTTTGCCCTCTTTCATAATGTTATTTTTTAGATCTTATGTTATTTGAAGGATTGTCAGCCATGGTTTAATCTATTAATATAGGCAAAAGGTTCAGTGATTAGTTTTGAGTTGCCAATTTCATTTGGGAAGTTAATTAATTTATCGTAAGGCCAGGAAAAAATGGTTTATTAACAAACTTTTTGTTGGAGCAGCTCATGAAACTATGAAAGCTGCCTGTATACTTAAATTGGGAATTCTGTGGTGGTTTTGTTCAATAAATTAGATACAATCCTTTTATCTCTGAACCTTTTTGTTTTAATTTTTTAACCTGCCAGTCAATTGAGCATGCTACTTCAAAAAGCCTGGACATCTAGCAAGAGTAATGGCAAGGGGTTCTTAAATACTTTGCAAAATATTTCTTACCAAGTGATGTGGCGTTTCATTGTATGGAAAGTTTTCCAAATCATATGAAGTGATTTTTTTTATTATTATAATATTAGCTAATAAATAACCAATCACAAGCTGCCACATCATTTAGTAACAAAGTCTTAGTAAAGAATTAAGTAGCCCTAGTTTACCCAGCTAATTAATATGAAAGAGTCTGGGTAAAGAGTGCCACAAGCATCTTCTAGCTGAGAACTAACAATCACGGGCAGTTTAAGGCAAAAGAATGTTTTTGAAACCTGTATCTAGACAATAGATTGCCGTGATTGCTCTTCCGTTACAAGTGCAAAGGCTAAATCGATCCATCTGGTTTGCAAGTGCCTTGCAGTCACCTAGCAGAGTGGCTATGGTGGTGAGATGTTTGTTGTATTAGGTTTGTTGTTGATCTTCCTAGGAACCATCGATGCTTAAAGAGCAATCAGCTCTCGTTAAAACCAAACCTTTTCTGCATGGATGGGTTTTTTCCCAGGCTTGTTTTGGTAAAATAAAAGTCTCATACCATGGTGTTTTTGCCATGATCGTGTTATTTGCCTGCATTGCATGTGCATTCCCCTTGTTTCTGGACAGGGGAAATGAAATCCCCAATGCTAACAAGGTTTTGTTTGGCAGGCAAAGGACGGATAAGTGGTGAGAAGCTGGCGGTGTTGATTCATTGAGTTCTCTTCATCTTTTGACAACTGAAACCAAATAATATTTTGTCTCTCCTTTTCCTCTCTTATTCCTTGCTTTTCATTTTTCCTTTTTTTTTTTTTTCCTTTTTTAATTTACATGTTCCCCTTGTTCATGTGCTCTGGGAATAGAGCAAGGAATATGGAGTTTCAAGCATTGGGAACCCTTGGGTTAATCTGTTGTTACATCTTGAGACTATGTAAAGTTGAATTTCCTCCCCTTTTCTGTCCCTTTTGTGGCAAGGAGTCTGTGTCATTTGCAGGACTCAATTTATTTGAACACTATGGGACCTGTAGTTTTCCCTCCTTTTTCCCCTTCTTGGACAGTTCCAAGCTGCTATACAGTTAAATGGTCCTGTTGTGCCTGAGCCGAGGAAGCTGCTTTGTGCTAACTGCTATGCTCTCAATTGGTTCTTTTATTCTCTTCCTCTCAACTGCACAGAATTATTTGTTTTTTTTTTTTTTTTTTTACAGTGCTTGAGGGATTGCTTCATTTTCACCTGTTTTGATTCTTTTTGTGCCTATGAATGACTCTACCACAGTAAATATTTCGCAATGCTATTTCATGCTTGTAGTTGCTCCACTGCTTGGATGTAAAAAAGACGTTCGTTCCGTGAAAAAAAGAGTGACAGGGTCGCCATTTACAGAATGAAGGGAGCATTTATTCACTGTATCAGATTCAGACTCCTCTTTATGTTAAATCCATTTATTCACTTCTCATGATAACATTCGAAGCAATGGATATAGAAAAAGGAAGCGAGGAAATAGAAATCAAGCTCGTGAGGTTGGAAATTAGGAATGCGACATTAGACCTTACTTGTGGTTATAGAGTTGTGTTTTTACGTTATAAAAATGATTTTTAAAAAATATTAATTTTTATTGTTATTTTGTTTTAAATTAATTCTTTTTAGTATTTTCTGATTATTTTATTATGCTGAAAAATATTTTTTTTAAAATAAAAAATTATTTTCATACATTTTATAAAATAATATTTAAAAAAATCATCATTATTACACTCTTAAATACCTTTTTACAACATAAAAATATAAATATGTGCGACGACTTCTGCAGGTTTCACCGTTCTGCAAAAAAAAAAAAAAACCATGCGTGGGATTCGGGTATGGAACCACAGCCACAAGAAACGACTCCACTGGGGATCGAACCCAGAATCTCTGGTTCCGTAGACCAGCGCCTTATCCATTGGGCCATGGAGTCCTCGGTGCTATTATTAATATATATATATATATATATATATGTAATATTTACAATGAAATCATAACTAAATGTTCTAGAGAAGGTTCGAAGCTTATGGACGGAATGTGACAACCTTCAAGTTTTGTTTTTACAAAATCACCCTCCATTATTCATAAAAATTATTTCGTTAAGTCACTAGTTTACTTCACTATGCAGGCTAGATTAATTTTTTTTTAATGTAAAAAAAAATATCTAAGTTATGGAAAATTTTTTATCATTATTATTAAATTTGGTTCTCTAAGTTAAATTTGAAAAATTCTAACTTTGACTTCATGCCTAGTGTAAGTTTTAAATTAAATTATGTAGGATGTAATATAATCAACATGTTAGGTTCAACTACAAAAAAAAAATCAAAAAATAAAAAAAAAACAAAGACAAAACTCGTTGGTTTAAAGGCTATATAGACGATCAATAAAAAATAGTTTTACTTAAATAGAAAAAAAATTGAAGCTAATATTTTTATTTTTTAACAATGAGACGATGGAGTATTGGATCAATTCTGATCAACTCGAGTCAACTTGCCAAACCTATTATTTATTTAATGAACTTTTATGAGTGCTATAATATATTTTTATTTTAATTAATAAAAAATAAAAGACTAATTCAAAATTAACTCAATATTAAAACATGAGATTGAATAAATTTTTTTAAAAAAATCATCACAAACCCAATGTTTAATGTAAAATAGAAAAAAAAATGGTCAGATTAAGCACGCGGACCTGAGTGGCCCAACGTGTAAAGACCTTAAAAAAGACCAAGTTTATGGGCCTAGGTCAAGCCCACCCTCCTTGGCCATATTTTTCTTTCTTTCTTAAAAAAATTAATATGCTAGCTACCCTCACTTTGTTTTCAGATAAAAAAAAAAAATAGGTGATGTAAGTTGCCCAGCTCAGAATGTAGCTTTTATTATGATGGTTGGAAAATCATGAAGTAGGGTTTTTTAAGTTGAAAATCAAATTTTCAACTTATCCTCAGCTAAAAACTCCTAACATTACCATAAAAGCCTTTCTAAACCTTCTACTAAACTCAAAATACCCAAAATCACCCAAAAAAATCAAAATCAATCGAACCTTGAAGATAAAAAGAAACTCGATTTTTTTTTTCATGCATGTTTGCAGGGAAAACTCATTACCATCGAACTCTCATCGTTGGATGGAACCGTTGACAACAAACTTGGCAATTTTTGTTGTTGGAATTGCAATAACCAATTATTTTCTCTCTTTTGTTATTTCCAACAACTTCCTCTCTTTTTTATTTAACACAAGGACTTAAAAATAAATAAAATAAACTTTTAAATCAAAATAAAAATTTTCATGAATTTGGGGTGAACCGTGTATTTTCTTGTTGTTTCACATTTGAGTTCTTTTTCTTTTAGCTTTGTAATTCAACTATAATTTAGAATCTAACTTTAAATAATTAGATTGTAAAACGATGCAGTTAAAAAAAGAAAAAAAAATTTTGACCATTATTTTTTAATTTTATATTTTTACTGTAATTCAAAACTTAATTTTAATTAGACCATAAAAAAATACAATTAAAAAAGGGCAGGAGGTTCACTGTTAAAGTGAACAATGGCCACCTCCCAAGTTTTTTAATTTTTTGTTAATTTATTACTTTCATGTGTTGAAGAGAAATTTCAAATATTAAAATTATCTAAAAAAATAAAATAAAAATAATATATAAGTTTTATATTGTAAGCAAAATAGTTATCATGACTAAAAAAGTGACTAGGAAATATATAATTTTTATTTGAATAAAAAACAATTTAGTGTTAAGCAGGGCTCACCGACTCCCTCTTTAAAACTTGGCTTTAAGAGTATGATTTGGTATTGCAATCATATTTTTATTTTATTTTTCAAAATACTTTTATTAGGTTGAGAAACATGAAATAAATCTGTTTTTTACCCAAAGTGATTTGTAAAAACTATTTTCAATCTTATGCACAAATCAAGTAAAAACACATCACTCTACAGTTTATTAACGTGAGTGAAAAAAAAATAGTTTTAGAACTTAGACATTAAAAGTTCTTAAATTATTTTTTATTAAATTAAGGTATTTTCGGAATAGCTTTTACATATGATCAAGTCTCTTCCTATTTAATTAGATCTTATACATGTCTTTCTAGATTATTTTTTTATTGCTTTTTTAATGTGTTATTGTTAAAAATAAATAAAAAAATAATTTTAAAAATAAATAATTTTAATGAATTTTTAAGAAAAAAACACTTTAAAAAACATCATATATCATGATACCAAATATAAAAAAATATAATTTTAATATTTTGAGAACTTTAATATATGCAAGTTGGAATGATTTATTTTTTTTTTCATTAAAGCCTTCATTCACACAATAAATAATATTGTATCTCATTGATATTTAAACGGCTGGTGAGGAAATTATTTTCAAGAAATATACATAATATTTAGTAAACTAATTATAATATTGTACGTATGGACTTCTCATTTCGTTTATTTATTTATTTTTATTTTGAGATAAATAATAAATCGCAACATCATTGAAATAAAAATACTGCAAAAACAAATGAAAACCCAAAATTAAATTACTTCTTTTTTAAATTAACAGAAAACTATATTAATTAAACTTTATAAATTAACATTAGCCTTCAAGCTATAATCGATAATTGAAATTTAATTTGGCAACTATTGGTGTTAAACTTGACTTCTTAGAAAAAATGCTTTAAATTATCGTTAAATAAAAGAGAAGAAAATAAAATATTAATAATTGTATCAAAAGATTTAGAATTTTAAAACTCATGAACTCGAGGGGAGAATGAGATTAAGTAAGTCATCTAAGCATAATAAAGATTGTGGAGGAGCATAATATCTATCGGGGAGGTAACGGTTCAATTCCTTAATTATACTCTTAATTGTTTATTTTTAATATATTTTGTGTTTATTAGTGCACCTATCTTAAAAAAAAATCTATAATATTGAAGTTATAACTATTAATATTTATATTATAGGAGAGAAACATAAATATAAAAGAGATAAATACTTTTATGCAAACCAAAAATAATAAGAACTTTTTTTTCTTTTTGAAAATAATAAAAGTTGTTACAACATGATCTGATTTAATTATATGATAAATAAATAGACACTTAAGATACTTTTTTAATAACTATAACCCCATAAAAAATAAATTAATATAAATATTCACTTCTAAATACTTCAATGCACCTTATTACTAAGATAAATATAAATAAATAACATTAAACTCTAAGTAGACTTCTCCACCTAGTAAGATTAAAAGTTAATTTGTAATGAAAAAATTATACAAGCGGTGCTAATTTTTTTTAACATCATTAAATACTTAATTATAAAAAAGAAAAACCAATGTGTATATTTAATAAAGTAAATTAATAATAATTTATACCAATAAATATTAAAAAGAGTTGTTAACAATAATACAAAAAAAAATCTAAAAGTTCTGAGGTAAATTCACATTAGAATATATGATGTTGTGTCACAAAAAAGTTGTTCAATTTTTCTTATTCAATTGTATGTTAATATTTTTTCTTAACAAAAGTAATAGTTTATTGAAATAAAATAATATGCTAGCATAATCCCTTGTTTTCTTATTAAGTTTTTTTTTTCCAATGAAAAAATATAAATTTTTTGTTCTATATCCTTTATTTAATAAAAATATCAAAAAACAACCAAGAAAATATAAAAAATATTTGGATGATGTAAAATCAAAATAAGATATTCTTCTTTATTTGGATTTTTTTAAGCATAATGCTTTCTTAGAAAATATCTTATCATAATTATAAAATAAAAGTAAATTTAAATTATATAAAAATCATAATGCTTAGATAATTTTGATGCGAATGTATTAAAAAAATATAAAAACAATACACTTCTCATGCATTGTCTTGGAAAATGTTTTGACGGTATTATTTAACCCAATCTTGACTGCATGGTCAACTTAAGGACCCTTTATCCTAGCTCATCTCCTAACCCAAACTTCAAATTAAACATGGTCTAAGTTGACTTTATGTGACTTGATTGACCGAGTAGGAATAAACGTGACTAGGTTGACTCATTTAAAAAGTGATTTGATCCTAAAAAAATATAGATGGTTTTGGTTTAGCATTTTCAAAAAATATTGAATCGATGATATTCAAGATTGACCCAAGTCAAATCAGACTAACTCGTCAAATCCATTACCTGAACCAACTCGCCTGGCTTGCGTGTGTGGCCTTCTTTATATTTTTTTTATTAAATTGGACAAACAACGCATCATCTAACAGTTGACGTTGTAGCTACCTTAAATGGTTGGAATGTCAAGGCTAAATCTTAGGTGCCGAAAAATATCATTTTTAACTTTTTTTTCAATTGAAAACACCAAAGAAACAATTTAGAGACCTCAACAAGTCCATTTTGATTCTAAAATCAACATTCAATCAGGTTAAAAAACAAAATAAGTAACCTAAATCCAAAATAATTTTCGAGTCTCAATCTACTTTCTTTGAACAAAATGACGGTTCTAAAATATCTATATAAAAATTCTCTTGTTGAATAAAACTCATTAAAACAAAAATTAATCTATTTGTTATTAGAATGTGGCCACCAGATAACTTTTTCTCTTTCATCATTTTTCAGCACTTTCTCCCTTCTCACCCAAACTAAGAAACTGAAAAATGAAAAAAATGAATTTTTGGATCAAAAGCAAAACTCTAATAACTAAAGTGATTGTAAAAGAATAAAAAGGAAAATTTATGGACTAAAAAGGTTTGTTTCATGTGAATATAAGATTGGCTAGGTGGCTATCTTGTTTTACAGTTTGATTCTTTTTTTTAACAATTCCTTTCCACTACAAATGAAAATTATAATTTATTAAATTGGACTCCAATAAAATTTAAAAATATAAAAAAATATCCCTTTAAGTCAACATAACACACGAATATAAGGAACAATCAACTCACAAAATGTCCAAAATAGCTCACAAAAAATGCAATAATTTTTTTTATGACTAAAATGGGGAAAAAAAATAGCACTATTAAAATCCATAGTGAAACATGAGACAATATACATACATCCTATCAATAAATTTTTTATTTTATTTTATTTTTAACATTGTATAAGAACAAGCGATCGTCATGTATTGAGTTTTTTAAATATTTTTTACATTTATCAACAAACAATATTGTTGTCTATCGCCATCCGTTAACGAAACATTCATTTCTTTTAATCTTGATTTACTTTATTTTGTTAACCATTTTTATTTTTGTCATTTTTTTTCTTTCATCATCATACATCTCTTACAAGAAATTTATATTACTATTAACCTATATTTGATTAAGTGATTTAAACGCTAATCCTATAATTTACTATCATTGTTTCTTATTGTCTTTATAATCACAATTTGGAGACCCTTTTTTATTATGACTTTTATGACATTTCTCTTGTTTATAAATTACTAATTTCATGTTATATTTTTCAAGATACAATCTCTAGTAAAATTTGATTTGGATTTTTTTATGATCTACAAAGAGTTAAATATATACTCATAAATTATTTTTTCTTTGGTTGTTATTGGCTTGAATAGCCTTGGCCTATTGAGGTTATTTTTCAAAATGATCATCAAAATTTCAATATTATCTTTAAATATAATTATCAAACTCATAAAAAATTTTGTTTAAAATCTCTAGAAATTTGAGGGGTACATTGAAAAAACAAATCAAGATTTTAGATTTTATATTTTATATTGTAATACAATTACTGATTAAAAATCAAGTATTGTCAAATGATAAAATAAAATAAAGAATTAAAATAATTAAAATTTATTTTTATAATCATTTTATTATATTATTACGAATATGATTGTAATTACATGTATTATCAATAAAGTTTTTATTTTTAACACTGATCTCTTTTGTTACTATTAACAAAAACTAAAGCTTATGGTGTTTTCACTGTATATAAAATCATTGTTCAATTTTTTACAAATCACTGTGGTTTACAGCAGTGATTTTTTAAAAAAATTTTCAATTTAATCCTCAAAATTTTTCTTTGCGCAATTGAGACTTTTTAAGCTAAAATTATCACCCAATTGCATTTTTCTTGGGAGGGAGGATTGAATTGAAAGGCAAGGGACTGAAATAAAATACACAGGTAACATAAGTGATGCTTTTAAATTTGTTTGTGAAGTACATTTTAGCCCCCCAACTTTTTTTGTATAAAGTGACCGGTCATTTTAATTTTTAAAAAATACATTTTGATACCAAACTTCATTCTTCTTATTTTTTAATTCTTTTTTCATGGAAGGAGAGAGAAGAGTTGCTAGATTCCGGTAAAGAGAGAAAAAACTCTTCATTGGTGACGATTCTGACCACCAAACATGTTAAAATTAGTGTCTATAAGTTTCATTAGGTGAAGGAAGGCTTATGGTGGTTCTTTTAAGCCTCAAACCTAAAAACCAAATTTAGGTTAAGAATGCAATATTTTTTTCCAGTTTGATTTAGTGGTTTGGACTGTTTTTGAGTTTAATGAGTTGATAGGTTACTTTCTTGGTATTCTAAGAGTATTTATAGGGTGTTTGAAAATGAGTTTTTTGTGTAAAAAACTGCAGACCTGATTTTTCGGTCACTATAGTGGTAGCTAGAATTTAGGCTAGCAAACAACACGTTATCTACCATAACGGGTGACATGTTGTGTACTTATTTGTTTTTCTAAAAAAATAGGTTACCATTTTAAAAAAGAACAAAAATAGCATGCCTCGGCACGCAGGCTTAAGCTTTTTTTTTTTAATTAATACCCCTTTTATTTTATTTTTTGGCTTATTTAATCTTTTTTTAAATAATAATTATTTTTTAATTATATTGGGTGTCTTTAATTTTTCACGAGATTAGTATGATTTATCTATAATTTGTTTTATATATTTCATATAATTAAATTTATTTTTATAAATTAAAAATATTTATTATTCAATAAATTTTATACGTCTGTTAATTTATATTAAACACATAATCTTAAATTTATTTTATGTTCGTATTTCACTTGTTAATCTAACTTTACACATAATATATTTTTTTAATTTTTTATTATTATAATTGTTTTTTTATCAAATAAATCATATCCCAACTAAATTATTAAACATCTTTATAAGCATGATCGAGCCACCGGTCTAGTTATGATCTGTCTAACGTTCTCATTCGGCACACCTCATGCTTGCAACCCCACCTCCCCCACATAAAGTTATGTACAACAAATTACCAGTTTCTTTTACAATCTGATAATTAATAGTGATGGAACTGCCCAGC